>Ga0136846_1220933_pt1 | contig 12827 bp, 12 predicted proteins | sample HopSoiMetagenom2_FD_96841 | JGI IMG/M metagenome (GOLD analysis project Ga0136846, IMG submission 96841) | Grasslands soil microbial communities from Hopland, California, USA - 2 Assembly 2016 (version 4) | ecosystem: Environmental > Terrestrial > Soil > Grasslands | place: USA: Hopland...
CCGGCGCCGACGAAGGAGACGATCGCGGCGTACCCGGCGATCACGCCCATGGTGCCGAAGGCGTATCCGTAGAGCAGCAGGCCACGAAGAGTGCTGCCCATGAAGAGCGTCTGCCGGAGCTGGCCGAGCTGCTGACCCGCGGGCGAAGCCTTCTGCGCGTCGCTCAGGCCGATGAACTCGCCGCTGACCTCTTCGTAGGTCTTGCCACCGCTCGCGGCGTTCATGTGCACCAGGATGTAGTGGTCGGCGAAGGCCTTGGCCTGTGCGCCGGTCGTCAGCTGCTGGCCGGCGTACTTGTCGAGTGCCTTGTGCTGCGCGGGCGTCTCCAGTGCAGCCTTCGCGGGCATCGTGATGCCCTGCATGGCGAGCTGGTCGTGCACCTGACCGCCGATGAACGAGCTTGCCCAGGTGAGCAACCCGCCGGCGATGATGAGAACGGCCGCGAGCAGCAGCCCGGTCCCCGAAATCAGCTTGTCGAGTGTTGAGCGCATGATGTCGCGTCTCCTCTTTGAAACGGCGGGGGTCCATCTCCCGCATCGGTTCAAGGACATCAGCCAGCGGCCGCGGCGCCATGAGGCGAAGGGCTCCGGTCCGATGGCCCTTCGACGGGGCCTCGGCGGGACCTTTGCGCGCCGGCGCAGGACCTTCAGCGGCGAGGAGTGCTCGCGGCGAAGGTGCGCACCGAGTCCAGCGTGTAGGCACCGTGGTCCGTGCCGATCCCCTGTGCCACCTGCGCGGCCGCCGCGCAGCCGAGCTCGGCGGACGCCGCGAGGTCGAGGCCCAGCGACCGCCCACGCAGGAACCCCGCAGAGAAGGCGTCGCCGCACCCGGTCGTGTCGACCACCTCCACCGCGTACGCCGGCACCTCGAGCTCCTGCTCGGCGGTCACCACCAGCGCGCCCCGAGCACCCTGGGTGACAGCGACACATCCAACGCCCGCTGCCACCAGCTTTCGAGCGCCGTCGGCGAGCGACAGCTCGCCGGTGAAGCCCAGCACCTGCTCGTCGTTCGGGAGCAGGTAGTCGACATGGGGCAGGCAGTCGGCGATCCAGGCGAGCATGTCGGGGTCGCCGGGCGCGAGCACGTCCACGGACGTCGTGCAGCCGAGCTCGTGCGCGGCGGCGAGCAGCTCGCCGGCGGCCGGACCACCGAGGAACTCCGGGCCACCGAGGTGCACGTGCGCGAGGCCGGGCACCGACGCGAGATCGATGTCCTCGAGCGTGAGGGAACCGTTGGCGCCTACGCAGTGCCAGGCCGGGCGGTCGCCGTTCGGCCGCACCGGCAGCACGCTGGCCGACGTCTGCACGTCCGGCTTGCGGACGAGCCGGCTGGTGTCGATGCCCTCGCGGGCGAGCAGGCCGACCAGCGTGTCGCCGATCGGGTCGTTGCCGACGGCGCCGACGCTGTGCACCTGGGCGCCGAGCCTGCTCAGGACCACACCGGTGCCACCGGCAGTGCCGGCCGGCGAGACCCTGATGGTGTCGACGAGCGCCCCCGCCGATCCGTCCGGGATCGACTCGACCCGGAGGACGTGCGTGTCGAGGACGTGCACGCCCACGACGGCGACGATCTGCTGCTGGTTCACGGGGTCTCCTGGTCGGGATCGGCAGGGCGGGGTCGGCCGTAGCCGCGGCGGAGCGCGGCCTCGACGACGGCGGTTTGCTGGACTGCGTCGAGCACGCGTGGTGTGCCGAGGGCGGTCGCCTCCTGGAACAGCCGGCAGCACCACTCGAGCAGAAGAGCGTTGTCGACCGCCTCGGCGAGCGTCGACCCGACGGTCACTGCCCCGTGGTTGGCCATCAGGGCGGCCCGGCGGCCCTCGAGCGCGGCGACGACCTGCGCGGCGAGCTCGGGGGTCCCGAAGGTCGCGTACGGCGCGACCCGGATCTCGCCGCCGAGGAGGATCTGCTGGTAGTGCAGGACCGGAAGGGTGTCACGGACGCAGGCGACCGCGGTCGCGTGCGGCGCGTGCGTGTGCACGACCGCACCGGCTCCGGTGGCCGCCAGAGCGGCGAGGTGCAGGTCGACCTCGGAGGTCGGTGCCAGCGAGCCGTCGACGACGGCTCCATCGCGATCGACGATCGTGACGTCGGTCGGCCGGCAGTCGCCGAGCACGACTCCGCTCGCCGTGACGGCGATGTGGTCGGTGGCCGGGTCGACGAGGCTGACGTTGCCCGCCGTACCGATCAGCAGGCCCTCGGCCGCGAGCCGGCGCGCGGCCTCCGCGACCTGGGTGCGGACGTCGTCGCTCACGCGCGCACCCCGGCGATCCCGGCCGGCGTCGCATAGGTCATGAGGTACGCCGTGACCATCGCGATGCCCTCGTCGACGAGGAACTGCTCGCCGTCGTCCCGCGTCTCGTACGCGAGCTGGAAAACCCGGTCACCGATCTCGACGGCCAGCTCGGCCGCAGCCGACGGGAGCTCGGGAAGCGCCAGCCCGGCTCCGATCGCGAAGTCCCGGAGCTCGCCGGCGGTGCGCCGGTTGTGCCGGCGGCCGAACTCGTGGACCGCAGCGTTGGTGCGGCCGCGCAGCCAGATCTCCACGAAGTCGCGCCGGCGCGCGTAGACCTTGGTGTAGGCCCGCATCGTCGTCTCGACGAGCGAGGCGATCGACAGCGTCTCGAGCGCCGCGAGATCGGCACGGACCTGCTCGTCCATCTCCTCGGTGTCGCGCTCGACGAGGGCGAGGAGGATGGCGTCGCGGTCGGAGAAGTACTGGTAGAGCGACGCCACCGGGATGCCGGCAGCCGCCGCGATCGAGCGGGTGCTGAGCGCGTCGATGCCCTGCGCCACGACGATCTGCGACGCGGCGTCGAGGACCTTGCCGACCCGCTCCCGCGAACGGGCCTGGGACGGGGTGCGTCGCCGTACCGCGGTCGCGGTCGAGGGGGTGACAGCGGGCATGGTGGGACAGTAGCATCCAGACCTGAACCTGACACATGTTCGCATTCAGGAGATCCCATGGCCGTTCAGCTCGATCGTCGCACCCTCCTCCGGGGCGCCGCCCTCTCCAGCGTGGCGGCGCTTGCCGTGCAGGGACTCGACGAGGCGGCCACCGCGGCCACCTTGCAGGGCTCCTTGCCGGCCGACGCCGATGTCGTCGTGGTCGGCGGCGGCCTGTCCGGTCTGGTCGCCGCGCGACAGGTCGCGAGCTCGGGTCGCTCGGTCCTGGTCGTCGAGGCACGTGGTCGCGTCGGCGGCCGCCTGCTCAACCACCAGCTGGCGTCGGGCGGTGTGATCGAGGCCGGCGGCGCGTTCGTCGGGCCGACCCAGGACCACATCCTGGCGCTCGCCGAGGAGCTCGGCGTCGCGACGTTCCCCGAGTACGTCGACGGGCGCAACGTCTACATCTCGCACCTGCTCGGCCAGCAGCTGCGCAGCACCTACACCGGCACGGTCCCTCCGGACCCGACCGTGCTGCTCGACGCCGCACTGCTGCTCCAGCAGCTGGACAGCTACGCGAAGCAGGTGCCGGTCGACGCCCCGTGGACCCACCCGAAGGCGGCGCAGTGGGACTCGATGACGCTGGGCCAGTTCATCCGCTCCCACACGCTCAACTCCAAGGGCATCACGAACCTGATCGCCTCCTGGACGCAGCCGGGCTTCGGGGCCGATCCCGACCAGCTCTCGCTCCTCTTCGTGATCCACTACCTCGCTTGCTCCGGCAACGAGACGACCAAGGGCTCGTTCGAGCTCAACGCGAACACGGTGGGTGGTGCCCAGGAACGCCGCTTCGTCGGCGGGTCGCAGCTCGTGCCGCTGCGGATCGCGGCTGAGCTCGGCGACCGGGTGGCGCTGGCCGCCGCGGCGTACCGGATCGAGCAGGACGCCGCCGGTGCGACGGTCCGCACCCTGCGCGGCGACGTGCGCTGCCGGCAGGTCGTGGTGGCCGCTCCCCCGCCGCTCGTCCTCGACATCGACTGGGCGCCGCAGCTGCCCGCCCGCCGGCACGGGCTGCTCAGCAACATGACGATGGGCCAGCTGATGAAGTGCGACGCCGTCTACGACCGGCCCTTCTGGCGCGATGCCGGCCTCAGCGGCTCGGGCGTCAGCGACGCCGGCGCCACCCGGACCGTCTTCGACAACTCGCCGAGCACCGGTTCGCCCGGGGTCCTGCTGGCCTTCGTCGGCGGCGCGACCTGGCGGACGTACGGCGCCATGTCGGCCGACGACCGTCGCCGCCACGTCCTCGAGGGCTTCGCCGAGATGTTCGGACCCAAGGCCCTCGAGCCGATCGAGTACACCGAGCACGACTGGACGAAGGAGCCGTGGACCCGTGGCGGCCCGGTGCCGATCATGGCGCCCGGCACGATGACGGCGTTCGGCTCGGCGATCCGGGAGCCGTTCGGTCGGGTGCACTGGGCCGGGACCGAGACGTCGACGTACTGGACCGGCTACATGGACGGCGCCGTCCGCGCCGGCCAGCGCGCCGCGGCTGAGGTGCTGACCGAACTGCCCTGACCTTTTCGTCCGCATTATTCCATATTTGCCACATTTGAGGCATCATGGGTGCGGGAGGAGAACCCATCCGCACTCCGTGAGCAGGTTCCCCGTGGAGCAACACCGACGCATCGGCCCCGACAGCCCGGGCCTCAGCAGGTTCTTCGCCGCTCGCCTGATGCTGGTGCTGATCGCCAGCTTCTACCTCGCGGGAGCGACGCTCGCCGGGATGTACGTGCTCGGCATGGACCCGATGACTCACCGCTGGTAGCCGGCCCACTCGGCGAGCGCGGGGGGCCGCGATCCCGCCGGCCGCAGGTAGCGCAGCGACCGCCAGCCCTGGCGCACCGTCGACCCGTGGCCGGTCCCGGTGCTGTAGGTCTCGACGGTCACCACCCAGGCCTCCCACTCGGTCCCGGTCCGGCGCCAGTCGAGCACCAGACCGGGCAGTGGCGCGCGCGGGCCGTCGAGGTCGAGCTTGACCCAGACGTGGAACACCCGGGCCGGACTGTCCGCCGACTCGTGGAAGCGCTGCACGAGGGCAGGATAGAACACATGTTCGAAACGCGGCTGCTACTTGCTGGGCAGCGACTCCGCGTAGGCCAGGCCGATGTCGACCCAGCGCTGAAGCTCCTGGTCGGACTCGAGGGCGACGTCGTCGATCCGGAGCCAGCCGTCCATCTCGCGCCCCCGCATGACCATGCGGCGCACGTGCTCGTGCTGGGTCAGCGTCTCGGACTCCTGCGGGTCGACGCGCAGCATCATGCCGCCCTGCCCGCTCGCCGCGACCGCCATGTTGCCGTGGACCAGGAAGGCCAGACCACCGAACATGCGCTTCTCGCTCAGCGCTTCCGCACCCGCCACCGCCTCGCGGATCCGCGCCGCGAGCTGCTCGTCGTATGCCATGTCAGCAGTATGGAACGGGGCACCGACAGCCGTCGTCGCACCGCGTCCAGGACCTCGGACCCGTGACAGGGGCCGTCTGCCGCGGCTATGGTCGCGGCAGTGGGTACGGGCGCTGGGAGATTTTCGCTTCACCGACCGTTCTCGTGGAGGTTCGGGGCAGCCTTGGGAGGAAGGCTGACATCGACGACTCACATCCGACCCGCCTCGTCGGTTTCCCCAGATCCTGACGAGGCGGGTCGCACCCCCGTTCGCCCTCACGCGCAGACGTACGCCGTGAAGGAGGAGCCGCCGTTCTTCACTGTCAACGTGAAGGCGTCCGTCGCCGGCTGTCCGGCCAGCGCTGCCGCCAGCGCCTGGAGGAGTGCACCAAGAACGGAACCCGGATCCGCCGTCTGCGCGAGGCAATTGCTCGGTGTCGTGCCATGGGATCACCTCTCGGGAAATGACCCCTCCCACCAACGAAGGTAGGAGCGATTTTCGAGACCCGTCCACGGCCAGAACCCCAGATGTCCAGACCAGTGGCCCCGACGATCAACGCCGGCGAGCGCGGAAGCGCATCACGTGGCGCCGGTACGACGTCTCGACCCGGATGTCCTCGAACCCGGCCACGTCGAGCCCCTCTCGCAGCTCCTCAGGCGCGATGATCCGGTGCGGCGACCGATCCGCACGGTGGACGAGTCGCGCGACCAGGGTGTCGGTGAGGTCGTAGCCGACGATGACGCCGCCCGGGCGCAGCACCCGATCCGCCTCCTCGAGAGCCGCCGGCCAGTCGATCACGTGGTGGAGCATCAGGTAGCTGCTCACGACGTCGAAGGACGCGTCGTCGAAAGGCAGCGCCGTCACGTCCGCCTGCTGCACTGCGACGCCGGCCCGGCCGGCCAGACGGCGGCTCGCCGTCTCGACCATCGCCGGGTCGATGTCCGTGACGCTGAGCCGGATGTCGGGGAACGCCCGGATCGCACTCTCGGCCATGTCACCGCTTCCGGCGCCGAGCTCGAGCACGTCACCGGTCAGCGGTGTCCCGGCCAGCGCCCAGGGCAACACCTGGCGGCGAGCGAACGCGCGCCACGGGGTACTGCGGCAGAAGCTGCGTTCCAGCGCTGACATCACAGGCATGGTGCGGCTCCCTATCGGTCCTGCCAGTCGACGACAAGACCGTCGCGCCGGCCGAAGCGGTCGAGGTCGTTGCTCAGGATGCCCTGGATGCGGCGTCGCCCGTCCTCGTCCTTCGCCTCGACGCGCAGCGTCAGGGTGGTCTCGTCTGCCGTCAGCGTGCACGTGCCCCACTGCGCGAAGGTGAGCTGCCCGTGATCCTCCGAGGCCTCGACCTGCACGTCGAGATCGTGGGACGCCTGGCGCTGTTCGCCGTGCATGCGTGCCGCGTGACCGCCGGCACCCATCGCTGAGGCGTGCTTGCAGATCTGCTCGAGGTATCGCTCGGGTCGGTCGGTGACGATCCGTGCAACAGAGGTGACCATGTGCTCCTGCTCTCGGTGTTGAGCGACGCCGCCGTCGTCCGCCGGTCCGCCCATCATGCGGAGCATCGGCAGCCCGCCGGTCCGCACGAACCGCACGACGAGGAGGAGGCTGAGGATGAGGAACGCAAGGTTGAGCCAGGTCGTGTAGTTCCAGGAGAACGAGGCTTCGACCACTTTGGCGCTGCGGTCTTCGGGCACCAGGCCCAAGGCGCCGAAGACGACCTCGATCAGGTAGCCCGCTGCGGCCATCGCGAGGTAGAAGATCCCGGTGATCCGCAGGGCCGCCGCCGTCCCGTAGTACTTCCGGTAGATCAGGATGATCGGGACGATGATCAGGTCGGCGAAGATGAAACTGATCACGCCGCCGAAGCTGATGCCGCCGTTCCAGAGGACCGCGGCCAGCGGGACGTTGCCGATCGAGCAGACGAAGCTCACAGCGGCGACGAGTGGGCCGATCAGTGGTCCCCAGAGCTTGGCCGCGGTCGGATCGTCCTGGAGGAAGAAGGTCTGCAGCGAGCTGGTCGGGACCCAGGCCGCGAACGCACCCGCGATGAGGAGGCCGAGCACGATGTCGCGCACGACAGAAGCCCAGTCCATCACGTAGTAGTGCGAGACCGACGTGAAGCCGTCGCGCGACCACAGCCGCTGCCACAGGGTGCCGCCACCTGCCACCGACATGTCCATCGCGGCATGGCCCTCCATGGAGCCGGCGACGCCGCGGTCGGCCTGCTCGCGCGCCGCGTCGAGGATGCGCCCACGCATCCACAGCCGGAACGCGAGCGCGACGATGACGATCATGATGGGACCGCCGACGAACTCCGCCAGCGTGAACTGCCAGCCCATGAGCAGGCCGAGGATGATGCCGAGCTCGACCACGAGGTTGGTCGAGGCGATCTCGAACGCCATCGCCGCGCTGAACGAGGCACCCTTGCGGAACAGAGACCGAGCCAGGGCGACAGCTGCGTAGGAGCAGGACGACGACGCGGCACCGAGGCCGGCGGCCCACGCAAGGGATCGGGGCGAGTCGTCGGCGAGGAAGCGGACGACCTGCTCGCGGCGTACGACGGCCTGCACGATGCCGGACAGGAAGAAGCCGAGGACCAGGGGCCACAGGATCTCCCACCCCATCGCGCTCGCCATCCGGAGCGCGTCGCCGATCGCGCCGAAGGTGTCGGCCATCTCCCCTCCTCAGGATCGTTGTCCAATACCCCCAGGGGGTATTAGAACACTAGCGCACCACGATGCCGGCGGCAACAGCGACTGAGCGCCGCGACCGGTTGGCGCAGCAGTGGGCGCCCGAGACCGGGAAAGAAAATTTTGCGTTGGTAGGGCGGGTGGGACTCGAACCCACGACCCAAGGATTATGAGTCCTCTGCTCTAACCGACTGAGCTACCGCCCTGCACGCCTCGACAGGCGTGCGGGAAGGTTACCGTCTGCGCATCCGTGGCTTGGGTCCCTGTGCATTCTCACCAGGTCTCGACTGATCGCTCGCAGGCTCGCTGCTCGACCACCTGTGGCTGGGTCTCGACTGATCGCTCGCAAGCTCGCTGCTCGACCACCCGCTGTCGTCCCTGTCAGCTGCCGGCGAAGGCGGCGGCGGCTCCGTAGATCTTGTAGAGGGCGAAGGAACCCGCGTAGCTGGTGCTGCAGCGGTCGTCGAACAGCTGCATGGCACCCCCGTCGGGGAGGACGTTGCCGTAGCCGACGACCTTGTCGCCCTCGACCGCACCACCCGCGAAGTGGCGCAGGCGCTGGACGAGGCCGAGCTGCTCGCTGTCGTTGGCCTGGCGCCACCAGCTGCACGTGTAGGTGCTGAGTCGCGCGGAGGTCTCCTCGGTGGGTGCCACGGCCGGGACCGCGCGGAGCGGTGCGAGGAGCTGGTCGATCACCTTGTCGATCAGCGACAGGTTCACGATGTCGAGCAGGTACGACGAACAGGTCCGGGCCGTCGGGTTGGCGTCGCAGTACTCCTTGAAGATCTGGGTCTGCAGCGAGCCCAGCGTCGTGGTCGGCGCCGAACCGGGCTTGGCAGGCGTCAGCGGCCAGCTGCAGATCTGCTCATCACCGTGCGGGTAGCCGGAGATCTGGTAGCCGGCGAGGCAGGCGACAAGCTCCGCCTCGGCGACCGGGTTGCCGAGACCGATGCTCAGGGCCGGCACCGCACCGTTGAGGCAGTTCGGGAGACCGAGCAGGCTGTTGGTCGTGGCGTTCTTCCCGCCCGGCCCGGTGTTGTTCCAGAAGCAGTTGCCGGTGTTGGTCGGGAACGCGTCCCACCACAGGTCGGTGCCGTTGGGCTTGGCGGTGCCGTCGGGCGCGACGCCCATCTTGTTGCCGTAGACCCTGTTGTCGTACGACGTCGAGATGCTGGTCGTGCTGCAGCCGGGGACCGGCGTCCCGGAGCCGAGCACCGGCCCGCACACCGTGGCATCGGGGACCGCGAAGAGCATCAGGCCGCGCCGCCAGTTGTCCCAGAAGCTGTTGCTGCGCACGACGTTCGCGTTGCCTCCGGCGAGCCACAGCCCGGTGCCGACCGGCGCACCGATGAACGGCTCGACGTCGGAGCCGGGCTGGAACGGGTTGAAGTTGTTGTTGTAGAAGTTGTTGTCCTCGATCACGTTGCCGTGCTGCGGGAAGCCGGGGTGGCCCGCGGCGGTGAACACGTCGGTGGTGAAGCCGAGCGCGTTGTCGAAGAAGTTGTTGTGGTCGATCCGCACGCCGCTGCTGTTCGTCCCCGAGAAGCCGCCCGTGTTGTGGTGCAGGTCGCACTGGGTGAGACGCGTGCTGTAACGCGGTGCATCCGGGTAGAACGACTTGTCCGCGCCCACGAGGGTCGGGGCGCTGGAGCCGGGGTAGACCCCCGAGTCGCCGTTGCCGGCCGCCTCGCAGTTCGAGATCTGGGCGTGGTCGGCAACGAACGTGAGGACGCCGTACCCGCCGGCGTAGTAGGTCTTGAACTCGTCGAGCAGGTAGCCGTCGGTCTCGAGGACGTAGATGTCGTGCTCGCGGGCGTGCCGGACCGTGAGCTTGCGGAGCACGAGCCCGTCGGCGCGATCCGCGAAGATGCCCACGTCCTTACGGTGCCCCGCTGCGGACGGGCCGCCGTTGCCGGCGCTCGCATCGCCGGCCTCGACGACGACGTCGTCGGCACTGACGCCGGATCCCTCGATCTGCAGGTTGCAGCGGATGCAGGCGCCGGGGTCGGGGATGCCGTGCCGGTCGGCCAGCGCCGGGTCGGGCTCGTTGCCGAGACCGCGGCCGATGATCGCGATCAGGTTCGCGTCGTTGGGGCAGAAGTACTGGAAGCGGTGTGAGAGCGCACCCGGGTCACCGCTGTCGGAGTGCGTCCGGTACTGATCGCACGAGGGGTCGGGCGTCGGTTTCGACGCCGCCGTCGGCTCGGTGTAGACGCCGGGCATCACCACCACTCGGTCGTTGTTGTGCGAGGCCGTCACCGCAGGCTGGATCTCGTGGTACTGGCACTGCGCGAACAGCTGCTGGTTCACGGAACGCAGGTTCAGTGCCTCCGACGCCGAGAGCGTGCGGTGGTCGGTCGGGCGGACGTCGTAGCCGTGCGCAAGCGCGGCCGTGATCGAGGCGTTCAGCCGGGTCATCGAGTCGGCCTGGCAGACGACGCGCGTGTCGCCGACGGAGCTCTGGGTGTGCGGGTGGAGCGCCGACGCCAACGACCGCGCAGTCGGGACCGCGCCGCCCGCGCAGGGCGTCACCGAGCAGTCGGCCGTCGGGTCGGGCCAGTACGACGGGCGCTCGACGTGCGCCTGGGCGACCTGCGGGATCGCGAGGATCCCGCCGAGTGCGACCAGGAGGACCAGGATGGCTCGCCTCATGAACAACGTCCCGTCAGCTCGGAGCCCCTCGCCCACGGGGCAACGTAGGGGCGGGTTGGATGTGTGTCAACGACATTGGTCGGCATTGGTCTAGAGGCCTCCGACGAACGGCAGCACCGGCACACAGGACAGTGGGCGGGCATGCGCCGGGTCGAGGGCGTTGAGCACCAGCACCGTCGCGTTGTGGTCGGCGGCCATCTCGAAGTGCTCGGTCAGGTCGAGCTTGCACTGGTCCTGGAGGACGACGTTGGTCATCCCGTCCTCGATCCCGCTGGTGTAGGGCCGGACCAGCTCGTCGTACTTGGTGACGATGTTGAGGTACTGGATGCCCGGCACCGCGACTCCCCCGGCGCGCATCTCGGCGATGAACGACGATCCCGCACTCATCTGGCCGAGGGCCGGGCCGAGCAGGTCGAGCGGATCGGCGCCGAACGCCGCCGACGACGAGCTCGCCGGGGCGGCACCAGTGCCGTGCCACAGCGGTGCGAGCGAGATGTAGTGGTCGATCTTCGACGCGCCGCCGAGGAACTTGGCGTAGTAGTTCGGCATCAGCGTGCCCTGGGAGTGCCCGACGATGTCGACCTGGCTGGCCCCGGTCGCCGCCAGCACCCGGTCGACGAACGTGCCCAGCTCGTGGGCGCTGTCCCTGATGTCACCGAGGCCACCGAACGCGCCCGGGTAGGGCAGGGGGAACGTGGCGCCGTAGGTGAGCGCGAACACGCAGTAGCCGTTGTTCTTCAGCAGCGGCCCGTAGGTCTGCCAGTTCGTCGACCGGTTGCCGAAGGTGCCGTGCACCAGGACGACCGGCCGAGGGTGTGCGGCCGACGGCGTGCAGGTCCAGTCATTGGTGCCGGGCGCATCGGCGTTCGGCAGCCCGCCGAAGATCGCCGGCGGCAGGAACTGGTACGGCACCGGCAGTTGGCTCGTCGCCGTCGCGGACGGCGCGGCCGCGATCCCGACGAGGACGATGAGACCGACCAGGAAGGCGTGAACTCGGCGCATGCGACTCCTCGGGAGAACGTGCTCTACCGAGGAGAACGAGCCGGTGCCGGAAAGGTGCCGCGGCAGGTCAGCGCGCGTCGAGGACGACGGTGCCCTCCGTCGCGGGCCCGCCCGGCGAAACACCGTGGAGGGCGAGCGTCAGGGTCCCCCCGAGCCGCGCTCCGGGGAACGCGAAGACATAGCTGCCGACAGTCCCCGGGTGCACGTCGTCGGGTCCGGTCATCCGGGAGCTCTGGACCGGCCTCCCGCCCGATGCCGCGTACGTCGCCCCGACTCCTGACAGGTCGTCGGCCCCGGCGCGGACCCGCACCGCGACGAACAGGTCGTCACCCGACGTGTTCTCGAACGCGGCCACGAGCGAGGCGCCGCCGTCCACGCCCGTCGCCGGGACCGAGGCGCCGCTGCCGACCAGGACACGGTCGGCCACCGGTCGCCCGTTGACCGAGAAGTCCGCGACCTTTCCGTCCGCACCCGTGATGTCGGTGTACCGGTAGCACACCTTCCCGGAACCGCTGTCGGTGCAGAACTTGAAGGCGCCGGAGTCCACCTGGGCCGAGGCATCTCCGTTGCCGGGCGTGTGCCCACCGCCGAGGACGGCCTCCGCCGCGGCGCGCAGGTAGGTGACATAGCGATCGGCCGTCGATCCCGGGACTGCGGCTGCCTTCGCGTCGTCGTACCCGGGCACCGTGCCGCTGGCGACGCCGTCGAAGTAGGCCTGCAGCGTCTTCGCGGACGGCAGCGCCGTGCTCGACCCGGTCGCGGACGGGTCGGGCCGGACGGCGACAGAGCCCGCGCCGGAGGACCCCCCAGCCCCGCAGACGGCAAGGGGCCCGACGAGGAGCACACCGGCGAGCACTCGCCCACCGCCCGTGCGACCGCGTGCCGACATCAGCCGTCGGTCATTTGTCGACGGACCGGTGGCGAGGCTTCTTCCCCGGCGCGCCGCCACGGTGCGCCGGTCCGCCGTGCGCCGACGGAGGACGTCGCCCCGTCTGGCCGCGGGTGAACTTGTCCGGCTTCAGGTCGATGAGCACCCCTGAGATCCGCGTCGCGGAGAGCGCCTCCAGTGTCTCGGCCGCAAGGTCTGCCGGGAGCTCCACGATCGAGAACGCCGGCCGGATGTCGATCTTGCCGAAGTCCTCGCGCGACAGGC
>Ga0136846_1221993_pt1 | contig 12827 bp, 15 predicted proteins | sample HopSoiMetagenom2_FD_96841 | JGI IMG/M metagenome (GOLD analysis project Ga0136846, IMG submission 96841) | Grasslands soil microbial communities from Hopland, California, USA - 2 Assembly 2016 (version 4) | ecosystem: Environmental > Terrestrial > Soil > Grasslands | place: USA: Hopland...
ACGCATGACCTCGAGCTCGTACTCCTTCCACCCGATGATGCTCCGCTCCACCAGCACCGAGTGCACCGGGCTCAGCTCGAGCGCCCGGCGGATCATCGTCTCGAACTCCTCGAGGTTGTAGGCGATCCCGCCGCCCGTGCCTCCCAGCGTGAAGCTGGGCCGGAGGATTGCCGGGAAGCCGGTGTGCTCGACCGCCTCGATGGCCTCGTCGACACCGCGGACGGTGCGGCCTTCGGGTGTCGCCAAGCCGATCCGGCGCATCGCCTGGGCGAACTCGTCGCGGTCTTCCGCCAGCCGAATCGCCCGCTCATTGGCGCCGATCAGCTCGACGCCAAAGCGATCCAGGGTGCCGTCCCGCTGCAGCGCCATGGCGACGTTGAGCGCGGTCTGCCCGCCCATGGTCGGCAGCAGGGCGTCCGGCCGCTCCCGCTCGATCACCTTGGCCACCCACTCCGGGGTGACCGGCTCGATGTAGGTCCGGTCGGCCAGCTCGGGGTCAGTCATGATCGTGGCCGGGTTCGAGTTGACCAGCACGACCCGGTAGCCCTCTTCCTTGAGCGCCCGGACCGCCTGCGTGCCGGAGTAGTCGAACTCGGCGCCCTGGCCGATGACGATCGGTCCCGAGCCGATCAGCAGGATGGTCTTCAGGTCAGTGCGCTTCGGCATCCACGAGTCCCCGCAAGGTCTGATCGAGTGCGATCGTCGGCGTCCAGCCGGTGGCCCGCCGGAGTTTAGTCGAGTCCCCCACCAGGTGGGGCAGGTCGCGCGAGCGTGCCAGGGCCGGGTCGGGACGCGGCTCGGCCCGCACCCCGATCAGGTCCGCCAACTGCCGGAACATCTCGGCCAGCGATCGCCCCTCGCCCCGCGCGATGTTGTACGCCTCGCCGGGCGTGCCCCGCTCGAGCAGCGCCAGGTACGCCTCGGTCACGTCCCGCACGTCGAGCAGGTCGCGCACAGGCTCGAGGTTCCCGGTGGGCACCACCGCCTGACCGCTCGCCTTGGCCGCGCGAAGCCGGGCCACGAAGCCTGGCAGCGCGAACCTCGGCTGCTGGCCCGACCCGGTGTGGGTGAACGGGCGGGCGATGACCGCTCGGAGCCCGGTCCGGCGCCACACCTCGAGCACCGCCACCTCAGCCGCCACCTTGCTCGCGGCGTAGGGGGAGGCAGGACGAAGCTCGTCGGACTCGCGCCGGGACTCGGGTCCGCCGAGACCGTAGACCTCGCCGGTCGAGACCGCCAACAGCACCGGATCGCGTCCCTCGTCGCGGCTCCGGCCCAGCGCCTCGGCCAATCGGGCGGTGCCGGCGGCGTTCACCTCCCAGGCATGGCCGGGGTCGTCCCTGGCCTCCCGGTTGGAGGCGACCGCGGCCAGGTGCACCACCGCATCGGGCTCGAATGCGAGCGCCGCCCGGATGGAGCCGTCGTCGGTGAGCTCGACGGGGAGTGATTCGACCTGGTCGTCGCCCCAGGCGACCGGCGGGCCACCGGGCCGACAGCCTGCCCCGACCTCGTGTCCCGCCCGCCGGAGCCGCTGCACCAGATGCCGGCCGACGAACCCGTCCGCGCCGGTCACCAGCACCCTCACCGCGACCTGGTCTCCAATCGCGCCAGATCGGCATCCACCATCATGCGCACCAGATCGGCGAAGCCGACCCGTGGCTTCCAGCCGAGCTCACGCCGCGCCTTGGACGGATCGGCCAGCAGCAGGTCCACCTCGGCTGGCCGCTGGAATCTGGGATCGCATACGACATGCTTCTGCCAGTCGAGCCCGACGTGGCCGAACGCCACTTCCACGAGCTCGCGCACGCTGTGCGTCTCGCCGGTGCCGACCACGTAATCCTGCGGCGTCGGCTGCTGCAGCATCCGCCACATCGCGTCCACATAGTCACCGGCGTAGCCCCAGTCCCGCCGGGCGTCGAGATTCCCCAGCCGGAGCTCGGTGGCAAGGCCCCGCTTGATGCGGGCCACCCCGTCGGTGACCTTGCGGGTGACGAACTCGATGCCCCGCCTGGGCGACTCGTGGTTGAACAGGATCCCGCTCACCGCATAGAGACCGTACGACTCCCGGTAGTTCACCGTGATCCAGTGGCCGTACACCTTGGCCACCCCGTAGGGCGAGCGCGGGTGGAAGTAGGTGCTTTCCCGCTGCGGCGTCTCGTGCACCTTGCCGAACATTTCGGACGAGCTGGCCTGATAGAACCTGGCGGTCGGATGGACCAGCCGGATGGCTTCCAGCATCCGGGTCACGCCGAGGGCGGTGAACTCGCCGGTGAGGACGGGCTGGGTGTAGGACGTGGGGACGTAGGACTGGGCGGCCAGGTTGTACACCTCGTCCGGCCGGTGCTCCTGGAGCACCACCGTGAGCGAGTGCTGGTCCAGCAGGTCCGCCGCCACGATCTCGATCCGATCGAGCAGGTGGTCGATCCGCTCGTAGCTGTGATGACTGGTGCGGCGCACCATGCCGACCACCTCGTAGCCCTTGTCGAGGAGCAGCTCGGCGAGATAGGAGCCGTCCTGTCCGGTCACTCCGGTGACTAATGCCTTAGGCATGGCGCGGCACGCTCGCGGGTTGTGTCATCCTACTCGCCCGGTTAGGTTTAGGGGTTTCCGGCGTTACGTGACGACTACAGCGAGGATAGAGCATATGGCACGGGTCTGCACCGTGTGCGGCAAGGGGCCGGTCACCGGCAATAACGTGAGTCATGCCAATAATCGGACCAAGCGCCGCTGGTACCCCAACCTGCAGACTGTGCGTGTGCTGGTGGAAGGTGCGCCTCGTCGTATCCGGGTCTGCACGCAGTGCCTGAAGAGTAACCGGGTAACCAAGGCTCCCCGGCAGCCGGCCACGGTCTGACGCGGGGCGGGCTTGGCCCGCCTGACGCTCACAAAAAAGGGGACCCGATCGGGTCCCCTTTTGCGTGCCGGTCGGGAGCAGGCTCGCGGTCACTCGGCGAGAAGCTCGATCCGGGCGACGTCCGCTCCGTCGCCCGGCCGATGGCCCAGCTTCAGGATACGGGTGTACCCGCCCGGCCGTGCGGCGAAGCGCGGCCCGATCTCGCTGAAGAGCTTGCCCAGGGTTTCGCGGTCCTTAATCCGCCGCTCGACCAGCCGACGGGCGTGGAGGTCGCCCCGGCGCGCCAGGGTGATGAGCTTCTCGGCGAACGGCCGGAGCTCCTTGGCCTTGGCCTCGGTGGTGACCACCCGGCCGTGCTCGAACAGGCTCGAGGCCATGTTGTTCAGCATCGCCCGCTTGTGGGTCGAGGTGCGGGAGAGCTGCCGGCCTTTGGCGCGGTGCCGCATTAGACCTCCCCTGCTCCGGCCGACGGCTGCGCCATCGGGGGCACGCCGGGACGCAACACCCGGAGCTCCCCGTCGGTCTCCTCGAAGACCATCCCGAAGTTGAGCCCTTCGCGCTGCAGCAGCTCGGCGATTTCGCTCAGCGCCTTCTCGCCGACGTTCTTGACCTTGAGCAGGTCGTCCTCGGTGAACTCCACCAGGTCCTTGAGGGTCCGGATGTTGGAGTTCTTGAGCGAGTTGAGCGAGCGAACCGAGAGCCCGAAATCATCGATCGGGCGGCTGAGCCGAAGGCGAAGGTTGGCCCCACCCGGCGCGCCGTTGGTAGCGCCGCCATCGCGCATCGTGGGCACCTTGCCGAAATCCACGAAGTACTGGAAGTGCACCTGCGCCAGCGCGGCCGCGTAGGCGATCGCGTCTTCCGGCGTGACCGTGCCGTTGGTCTCGACCTGGACGGTGAGCCGGTCGTAGTCGGTCCGCTGCCCCACGCGGGTCTCGGCCACCGTGAAGTTGGCCCGGCGCACCGGATTGTAGATGGCGTCGATCCGCACCAGGTCGATCAGCAGCGACCGATCGGCAGGGTGCATCTCGGCCTCGACGTAGCCCCGGCCCTTGTTCACGTAGAGCTCCATGCTGACCTCGCGGTCGTCCTGGAGGGTGAACAGCAGGTGGTCGGGGTTCTTGACGGTGACCGAGCCATGCTCCTGGATGTCCCGGGCGTACACCGGGCCGGCTCCCTCGCGCCGGATGTGGAGCACCGCGTCGTCCACGTCCTCGGACAGAACCAGGGTGAGCGACTTGAGCCGCTGCACGATCTGGTGGACGTCTTCCAGAACGCCCTGGACGGTCTGATGTTCGTGCACCACCCCGTCGAGCCGGAAGGCCCAGACCGCGCTGCCACGCAGCGAGCTGAGCAGAAGCCGGCGAAGGGAGTTGCCGAGCGTGTAGCCGAAGCCTCGCTCCAGCGGCTGGAGGCGGAACTCGGCGGCGTTGGGATTGTCGTCGCGCTTGGTCATCTCGACCAGGTGCGGGCGGACCAATCCGGTCAGGTCAATGGTCATGGTCACTTCGAGTAGAGCTCGACAATGAGCTGTTCCTGGGCGTTGATCGGGATCGCGTCGCGAGTCGGCCGCTCGGTGACCCGGCCGGCCGCCTTGTCGGCGTCCACCGAAATCCACGAGACCGGCTGCCCGCGGCTGGCGCTTTCCTGGGCCAGCTTGACGGAGACGTTCTCGCGGCTCGAGGGCGCGACCCGGACCTCTTCACCCGGGGCGATCCGGTAGGACGCGATGTCCACCCGGTGTCCGTTCACCTGGATGTGCCCGTGGTTGATGAGCTGGCGCGCCGCCTTGCGGCTCGACGCGAAGCCCATCCGATAGACGATGTTGTCCAGCCGACTCTCGAGCGCCACCAGCAGATTGGTGCCCTTGACGCCCGGCTCGCCGGTGACGTCGTGGAAGGTGTTGCGGAACTGCTGCTCGCTCAGCCCGTACATCCGCTTGACCTTCTGCTTCTCCCGCATCTGCTTGGCATACTCCGACGCCTTGCGCTGGCGCCCGCCGGACTGGCCGTGCTGGCCGGGCGGATAGGCCCGGCGCTCGACCGGGCACTTCTCGGTGAGGCACTTGGTGCCCTTGAGAAACAGCTTGGTGGCCTCGCGGCGGCAGAGCCGGCAGCTGGGCCCGACATATCTCGACATGGCTCAGACCCGCCGCTTCTTGGGCGGGCGGCACCCATTGTGGGGAATCGGCGTGACGTCGCGGATGGAGACCACCCGGAGCCCGACCGAGGCCAGCGCCTGGATGGCCGACTCGCGACCGCTGCCCGGGCCCTGGACCCGCACGTGCACCCGGCGGAGACCCAGGTTCATCGCCTCCCGACCGCAATTCTCGGCGGCGACGGTGGCGGCGAACGGGGTGGACTTCTTGGAGCCCTTGAATCCGGCCTTGCCCGCCGACCCCCACGCGAGGGTATTGCCCCGCATGTCGGTGATCGTGATCAGCAGGTTGTTGAACGTGGCCGAAATGTGGGCAATGCCCTCGGATTCGACGACCTTCTTGGCGCGCTTGGCGCTCGGCGCCTTGGCTGGCGCGGGAGCTGTCATCTTACTTCTTCGTCACTTTCTTCTTGCCCGCGATGGCGCGGCGCGGCCCCTTCTTGGTGCGCGCGTTGGTGTGAGTCCGCTGGCCCCGCACCGGGAGACCCCGGCGGTGGCGGATGCCGCGATAGCTGCCGATGTCCATCAGCCGCTTGATATTCATCGCGACTTCGGTGCGGAGCGCCCCCTCCACCTTGACCGACCGCTCGATGATCTGCCGGAGCCGGGCGACTTCGGTGTCGGAGAGATCGCGCACCCGGGTATCGGGGCTCACGCCCGTCTCGCCCAGGATACGGCTGCTGGTGGGACGGCCGATGCCGAAGATGTAGGTGAGGGCGATTTCGACCCGCTTCTCGCGTGGAAGGTCCACCCCTGCGATGCGTGCCATGATCAGCCCTGCCGCTGCTTATGTTTGGGATTGCGCTTGCAGATGATGCGGGTCACGCCCTGTCGCTTGACGACCTTGCAGTGCTCGCAAATCGGCTTGACGCTGGAACGAACCTTCACACGCTTCTCCGGGCCGGTTATGGACTAGCTGCCCAATATACCAGCGGTCGGAAAGCCATGCAAGCGGGGGGTTTGCCAACCTCACCCGACCACGCGGAGCTCCACCAGCCGCCACCCCTCCTTTCCCAGCCTGTAGCCCAACAGCAGACTCTGCTGCCGAACGTCCTGGGTGCCCGCCACCCGGTAGCGTCGCTGCAGCTCGACATAGCCCCGGCCGGTCTCGACTTCCCGGGCAGCCCGGACCACCGTCTCGACTTCCTCTCCCTGGACCATGAAGTCCGACAGCAGGGCCGCCGCCTGCTCCGGTCCCAGCGCGATCGAAGGGTCGGAGCCGGGGAGCTGGACCAGCAGACGGGGGCTCTCGGCGACGAGTGCCTTGGCATCGTGGGCGTTCCAGTCCCGGCGGGCCTGGTCCGCCGCCCGGGCCAACTCCGAGTCCTGGGCCGTCAGAGGCCCTGGAGCCAGGGCGAGCAGAAGTGCGGTCAGGAGGAGACGCACGTGGCCTCCTCCTGAAGCTCGCGCAGGGCCGCCCCGGGATCGGCTGCCTGAAGCACGGGGCGCCCGATCACCAGATGGGTGGCACCCGCCTGCGTGGCGTCACGCGCCCGGGCGACACGGACCTGGTCCCCCGTGGCCTCCCCGGCCCGGCGGATTCCCGGAACGACCACCAGCGCGCCCTCGGGCAGGACATCCCGGACCATTGCCACCTCGTGGGACGAGCAGACGACCCCTTGAAGTCCAGCCTGCGCCACCGATCGCGCCAGCCGGGACACCTCGGCACCGAGCTCTACGCTCGAGCGGCCCACCGCCTCGGCGTAGCCGACGGCCGTATGCGAGGTGAGCACAGTGACGCCGACCAGGGCCAGCCCTCCATCCGCAGCCCGGGCCGCCGCCGACATCATCACTTCACCGCCGAGACTGTGAACGGTGGCCAGGGACACACCGAGGTCCCGGGCCGCGACCACGGCGTCGGCCACGGTGTTGGGGATGTCATGCCACTTGAGATCGAGGAAGACCCGGAGACCCCGTCCGATCAGCGCGCGGACCAGGGGCGGGCCTTCGCGGGTCATGAGGATCGACCCGACCTTGACCCACCGGGCCTCCGGCAGCCGGTCGAGGAGCTCGAGCGCCTCCGCGCCGCTGGGAAGGTCGAGCGCAACGATGACCTCAGCCATGTGTTCGCTCCAGGTCCCGCACGATCCGCTCCGGAAGCCGCGGATCGGCCAGCGCCGCCGTTCCGATCCCGACCAGGACTGCCCCGACCCGAAGATACTGCCGCACATCATCCGCCGAGCGCACCCCGCCCACCCCCAGCACCGGCATGCCACCGGTGGCCTCCACCACCCGCGCCGCGGCGAGCACTCCGATCGGCAGCAGCGGGGGGCCGCTGACGCCACCGTTGCCGTTCCCCAACCGGGGAGCGCCGTTCCCGTACAGCAAGCCGGGGAAGGTGTTGACCACCGAGATCGCGTCCGCGCCGGCGTCCCTCGCCACCAGCGCCATGCCGGGCAGGTCGGGGACGACCGGCGACAGCTTGGCCAGGAGCGGGAGCCGAGTGCGGGCCCGGCACAGACCGACGATCCGCCTGACGCACTCCCGATCAGCGCCGAATTCGATCCCGCCGGCGGACGTATTGGGACACGACAGATTGAGCTCCAGCCCGGCGACCCCCGGTGCGCCGTCGAGTCCGGCCACCACCTCGGCGTACTCCTCGACCGTGAAGCCGACGACGTTGACCAGGATCTGAGCGCGCCGAACGTTGGCCGCCAGCCAGGGCAGCTCGTCTCTCAGCACCTCCCCGAGTCCCGGGTTCGCCAGCCCGACCGAGTTGAGCATGCCCCCCCGGAACTCGGCCACGCGAGGCGACGCGTTGCCGTGACGCGGCGAGCGGGACACGGCCTTGGTCACCAGTCCACCGAGGCGCTCGAGATCCATGACGCCGGCGAGCTCGCGCCCGAAGCCGGCGGTCCCGGCAGCCAGAATGAGCGGATTTTGGAAGGAACGGCCGAGGACAGTGCGAGCGAGCGCGGCCGCGCTCACGGCTCGATCCGGCTACGGTTGGGTCGTCCGGGGGACTCTGGCACCGGCCGTCGCCGGTTCCCGGGCGGGACCGGATGCCCGGCCCGGCCCGGGCTCGGCTGCCGCTCCCGGGCCTGCGACGCGAGGGCAAAGGCCTGGAGCGAATCCTCCAGCGCCTTGTACTCGGGCAGCGCGTTTCCCTGCACGTACGCCACGTAGGGACTCGTCGCGTAGCGGGTGGCGAGCAGGTCGCGCGCGCTGTCGGCCCAGGCCGGGGCCAACATGCCGACCGCCAGCAGGGCCTTGGGTGCGTAGGGCGAGTCGGGCCATTCGTCGGCCACGCGGCGGAAGAGCGAGGCCGCGAGGAGAGGCGCCTCCAGCGTGTCGCGTGCGAGCTCCGCGGCGAGGAAGAGGCGCAGATCCGCGGTCGCTGCTCGCGCCGCGCTGGAGTCGCTCGCCTCCCGGATCCGGAGCAGTGTCGTATGCAGCTGGCCGGCTTCGCCGACGGCACCGCCGCCCTCGCTGGCGGAGCCGCCGGCCAGCGAATCTAGGAGCTTGATCGGCTGCGCGAGCTCGTCCACGGTCCGGGTGCTGCGCAAGCCTCTCCGCGCGAGCTCCACCCGGGCCGAAAAGCCGGCCGAGCTGGCACCGCCCAATTGAGCGGCCTGCGCCAGGCGAGCGGTCGCACGCGCGGTGTCGCTGCTCTCGAGCCGTTGAGCATCCTCGAGCAGCCAGCGCGTCTGGCTCATCGGCGCCGTGCCCGGCCGTTCGAGCAGCCGATCCACAATGTGCGATGCCGTGGGGGCGTCGCTCCGGCCGACGGCGACCACCAGGCTGTCCCAGAAGCGGCCGCTGTCGGGCTGGGCGAGCAGTGAATCGGCCAGTCGAAACGCCTCGTCCCGCTCTCCGGCAGCCGCCAGGGCGAGAAGCCGCTCGTCGGCCACCCGGTCGCCGGGGAGGCTGTCGAGCGCGACCACCGCCTCGGCCGCTCGGCCGGTGAGTCGCAGCGCCCGCGCATGCACCAGGCGCGCCTGCTGCCGACGATATTTCTCCCTGCTCTGCAGCGGGCGGGCGACCGCGAGCTCGGCCGCGACCGGATCGCCCATCTCGAGGTGGCAGCGGGCAAGCGCGAGATACGCGTCCTCCACCGCGTCGTTCGAGCCCTCAACCTGGGTGACCCGACTGAGCGGCCCCATGGCGTTGGTGCACTGGCCGAGGCGGGACAGCGCGGTGCCCTTCAGCATCAGGGCCTCGTCCACATACTTGCTGTTCGGATGGCGAGCCACCAGGGTGTCCGCCCGGGTGATGACCTGCCCCCAGTAGTTCGTCGCCTCGAAGGTACGGCCGTCGCGCTCGGCGCTCCGAGCCGAGCCAGCCAGCCGCTTGGCATTGTACATCCCGTTGTAGTACACGCAGCCGCCGAGGAGCAGCAGGCCGAGACCACCCGTCACCGCCCGCAGCGGCACCCTCACTGCGGAACTCCCGCGGCCGTGGGTCCGGTCTTGCGCTCGTACTCACGCAGATATTCGACGATGGCGTCGGCGATTGCGGAGGCCATGGCGCGCTGGCTGCTCCGGACGGTGAGGAAGCGGCCGTCCTGGGGATTGGTGCTATACCCCATCTCGACCAGAATGGCGGGTCGCCGTGCGGTGGTGAGGACCATGAAGCCCGCCTGTTTGACGCCTCGATCGTCCCCGGTGTGCACCGACTTGAGGCCCTTCTGGACCAGCTCGGCCACCCGGGCCGATTCCCGCAGGTGCTCGTTGAGCTGGAGGTCCTTGAGGATGAAGTCGAGACCGCCGGTCATCGGAGCCTCGTCGTCGCCGGTCTCGAAGCGCACCGCGTCGTTCTCCATCTTGGCGACCCTGGCGGCGTCCTCGGTGCGGGCCTCGGCCAGGAAGTAGGTCTCGAACCCACGAATTTCGGTGTACCCTCGCCGGCGCGCCAGCGAGTTGACGTGCAGGCTCACGAAGAGATCGCAGGCGGCGGTACAGTAGCCGCCCCGATCACCGAGCGCGATCAGTGTGTCGGTGGTCCGGGTCATCCGCACCCCGACTCCGCGACGCTTGAGCTCGTCGCGGAGCAGGACGCCGACCTGGAGGGTCACGTCCTTCTCCCGCACGCCCCGGGGAAAGTAGGTCCCTGGATTCCCCGGATCGACCCCGCCATGCCCCGGATCGATGGTCACGATGTGACCGGGACGCAATCCGTTGGTCAGGCGCGGACCGGGCGCCAGCGCGGGGGGGCGGCCGCCGGTGATGTCCTCGAGCCGTGCCCGACGACCGTCGTAGCGGTACCGCTCGCCCAGGTAATAGGGGATGATCTCAGAGACGAACTGAAAGGGCAGGTAGAGCGTATCGCGGCTCAACCAGACGGGCGCAGCCAGGGTCTGGAGCTGGCTGCTGAAGACGTAGAGGGGCGCGCCCACCAGGAAGCGGAACGGTTGTCGGGCCACGACCACCTCGGCCCATCCATCCTCCACCCGGATCGACCCGCCGAGCGCGCCGAGGAGCTGGAGCGCGGGGAGCATCGGGGCGCCGGCCGGCCCGGAGCGGACCGGCACCCGGCTTTCGCCATCGGGCCCGGTCACGATGACCTCCCGCGGAGCCGTAACCCCGAGTCCCAGGAGGACTGCGAGCAGCGCGATCACCGGCGCCCCTTGATGGAGACCGCGCGCGCCGTCTCCCGTTCCGCCTGCCGGCGCTTCAGGTCTTCCCGCTTGTCGTGGAGCTTCTTACCGCGGCCGAGCGCCAGGGTCACCTTCGCGCGGCCATTCCGGAAATAGAGCTCGAGCGGGATCAGGGTCAGCCCCTTCTGCTCGACCGCGCCAATGAGCTTCTCGATCTCGCGGCGATGCAGCAGGGCCTTGCGGCTCCGGATCGGATCGTGGTTGTAACGGTTGCCCTGCTCGTAGGGGGTGATGTTCATCCCTTCGAGAAACACCTCGCCGTTGCGGACCCGGGCGTAGGCTTCCTTGATGGAGGCCTTGCCATTGCGCAGCGACTTGACCTCGGTGCCGGTGAGGACGATGCCGGCTTCCCACGTTTCCAGAATGTGGTAGTCGTGGGTCGCTTTCGGGTTGCGGGCGACCGACTGGCGGCGCTCGGCGGGCGGGGGGGTCTCGCGGCTCACGTGGGAATCCTAAGCAAAGGATAGGCCACCACTTCCGACGGGTCAACGGGCCGGGTTGACCGGGCTCCGGACTGCCACTAGCTTTGCGCCCTTCGCCGAAGTGGTGGAACTGGTAGACGCGCTGCGTTCAGGGCGCAGTGGGCGCAAGCCCGTGCGGGTTCGAGTCCCGCCTTCGGCACTGAAGGCGCACAGGCGCCAGGGCGCGCAGGCGCAAAGTGGATCCGGTGCGGAACGACCCTCCGATGGGACATCGGAGGGTCGTCTTGTCTTGGGTATCCTCGCGTCCGTGCGCCCTCGCGCCTGTGCGCCCTCTCAGTACCTCGCCATGCCCGGCTCGATCCGCGCGGCCCAGGCGTCGATCCCGCCGGCCAGGCTCCGCACTCGACTGTGTCCCGCCCCGCGCAGGATCTCCAGAGCCTTCATCGAGCGCGAGCCCTTGTGGCAGTACGTCACGATCTCAGCGTGTCCGTCGAGCTCGGGAATACGGTCGGGCAGCTGACCCAGCGGAATGAGCCGCGCCCCTTCGATGTGCGCGATCTCCCACTCGTGGGGCTCCCGGACGTCGATCAGGATCACATCGTCGGCCTTTTGAGACAGCTCGTCCTTGAGCTGCTCGGCCACGATCTCCGGGCCCTGGTAGGCCGGCACGGCGCCGATGCCGCAGAAGGCCTCGTAGTCGATCAGCTCGTGAATGGTGGGATGCTCGCCGCAGAGCGGGCAGTCCGGATCCTTCCGTAGCTTGAGCTCGCGGAACTTGAGCTTGAGCGCGTCGAAGAGGACCAGCCGGCCGATCAGGCTGTCGCCCGCTCCAATGATCAGCTTGATGGTCTCCAGTGCCTGGATACTCCCGATGATCCCCGGCAGCACGCCAAGCACTCCGCCCTCGGCGCAGCTGGGGACCAGTCCCGGAGGCGGCGGCTCCGAATAGAGGCAGCGGTAGCAGGGGCCTTCCTTGGCGTAGAACACCGACGCCTGGCCCTCGAAACGGAAGATGCTGCCGTACACATTCGGCTTGTCCAGCAGTACGCAGGCATCGTTCACCAGGTACCTGGTGGGAAAGTTGTCGGTGCCGTCGACTACGATGTCGTACTCCCGGATGATCTCGAGCGCGTTCGCCGCGCTCAGCCGGGCGTCGTGGCTCTCCACCTTCAGGTTCGGGTTGAGATCGGTGAGCCGCGCCTTGGCCGACTCCAGCTTGGTCTTGCCCAAGGTGGAAGTGCCATGGACGATCTGGCGCTGGAGATTGGTGAGGTCCACGACATCGAAGTCCACGATCCCGATGGTCCCGACCCCGGCGGCCGCCAGATAGAGCGAGAGCGGCGAGCCGAGACCCCCGGCACCAATAGTGAGGACGCGCGCCGCCTTGAGCTTCCGCTGCCCTTCGACACCGACCTCAGGCAGGAGGAGATGGCGGGAGTAACGCAGCACCTCCGCGTGGGAAAGCTTGGGCAGCTCAGTTTCCACGGCCGGGCTCCCGCCCGCGATGCTGGGCACGATGGTGAGCACGTCGCCGGCCTGGACGGGCGTCTCGGTGGACGCGAGGTGCCGGATGTCGGTGTCGTTGAGATAGAGATTGACGAAGTTCCTGAGGCGCCCGTCATCCTGCATCAGGTGCCGCTTGAGGCCCCCGTGCGCGGCCAGGAGCCCGTCGATCACCTCGCCCACGGTGCCGCCCCCCAGCTCCACGGCATCGGCGCCCCCGGTGAACCCGCGCAGGGGCGTGGGGATGGTCACGGTCACGGACATGGTCACACCTCGCTGAGCACTTCGAGTGGCT
>Ga0136846_1236255_pt1 | contig 12827 bp, 7 predicted proteins | sample HopSoiMetagenom2_FD_96841 | JGI IMG/M metagenome (GOLD analysis project Ga0136846, IMG submission 96841) | Grasslands soil microbial communities from Hopland, California, USA - 2 Assembly 2016 (version 4) | ecosystem: Environmental > Terrestrial > Soil > Grasslands | place: USA: Hopland...
ACGCAGCTCCGCATTTCAATACTGCAATCAAACAGGCCACCAGAGCCGGAGAGCGATCCAGACACACCCCAACAAACTCTCCAGCCTTCACGCCGCAAGCCTGAAGCGAGCTCGCTATTTTATCCGCCCGCGCATTAAGCGCAGCATAGCTCACCTTCTTATCGTCGAAGAGCAGAGCTGTCCTCTCCGGATTTTGCTCGGCTTGTTTCTCGAATAGCTGCGTCACCGTTAAATCACGCGGATATTCGGTTGCAGTCTCGTTCCAATGGTTCAGGACAATCCTTTCCAGATCGTCCATCAAGCTTAGCTCGGAAATTCTGGAGTCGAGATTCTTCGAAATGTTTTCCAACAGGACCAGGAAATGGCGGCTGATTCTCTCTACGCTCGCCGATTCAAACAGATCAGCATCGTATTCCACTTCGGCCTGAATGCCTTCTTTTTCTTCGGCAAACGTAAAGCAAAGATCGAACTTGGAAGTGCCCGTGTGCACGCGCATCGGCTCAACTTCGAGGCCCGTCAGGTGAAGCGGCGTTGCTTCGCTTGCAAAATGCTGAAAAACAATGCGTGCCAGCGGCGGTTTCGGATATTCGCTGGTAATCCCTTGCTCCTGGAGAATTCTGCGGAATGAAATGTCGTGGTGCGAGAACGCTTCCAGGCACCTGTTCCGCACTTTCGCGAGGAATTCGCGAAAGGTTTGATCAGGAGCCAATTCGCACGGAATCGGAAGCAGATTGATCAGATAGCCGATTGTATTCTCAAGTTTCAGGTCGTCTCGCTCGCTAAAAGGCGTTCCTATCGTAAACCGGTTTTGGCTTGAATAGCGGTAAACAAGAATCTCTAGAGCCGCCAAGCACAGCATGTACATACTGCACCGGTTTGCTCGCGCCAATTTTGTCAGAGCCGAGCTAAGACCGCTGGAAATGCTAAAATAATGCACACCGCCGCGGAATGTTGGGATTTTCGGCCGTGAATAATCGAGGGGAAACTCGGACTCGCCAGTAAACCCGCTCAAGCGATCGCGCCAGAATTTCAGGCTTTCCGCGCTCGTATCGCGCTCCCGCTGTTCCTTCGCGTATTCCGAAAGCTGAAAGGGGCTCGCGCCCAGAGAAGATGCCGTTTGATTTCGAAACGATTCGTAGGCCGTCTCCAACTCACGATACAAAATGCCCAGAGACGACATGTCTCCTACAATGTGGTGCAAAACAAACAGCAGCACATGTTCCTGCGGGGCCAAACGAAAAAGGCAGACGCGGAAGGGCGCTTCCGATGAAAGCTGAAAGGGCTGGCGAATAGCCTGGTTAAGCTGCGTTTGAAAGCTCTCTTCCCGGCGCGTTTCCTCCAGAGAACTCAAGTCGTACAGCGAAAGGACCATTTCTTGCGGAGAGTGAACTTCCTGAACCGGCCCCTGCTCCGTCTCACGAATGTAAGTCCGAAGGGCCTTATGGCGTTCGACGATTAATTCGAGGCCCTGCGTCAAAGCCGCCAAATCCAGTTTCCCACGCAAGCGAAATGCCTGTGGCATGTGATACACCGGCAAGCCGTTTGTGAGACGATCCAGGAAATACAAACTCTCCTGAGCTCGTGTCAGTGGCGCGCTCTGCCCCGCACCGGCCAATTTCACTCCTGCCGCTGTTATTTCACCTTCTGGCGCGTCGGTTATCGTCATATTACTGGACTGCAATTCTATAAAACCTGGGACTTTCCGGCGTCGGGTCGCTCAACATTACAGTTCCCCCATTTCCGCTTACTCCGCCGAGGGAAACCCAGTTCCTCTGGAACATGGATGTTGAATACTGCAGCGTGTAACTGTGCTGCGAAACCGTTGTTACGGAGACTTCAAGTTTCCCCTGGTTCATTTTCGCCCCGACGATGGTCGGCGCGGGAATGCCAGGGTTGGTTCCTTCGGGAAGATTCAGCCGCGCGACTCCGTTGCGCGATTGCCCATCAACAGTAAAAAATCCTCCTGAAATCAGGATTTTTCCCGGGCCACCGGAAGCAACCGTCCAAACGAAGTTATCGATATTCGCGGAGAAGGAACTATCGATCGTCCCATCTGCGTTCAACCGGCCAATCTTTTGGCGATCAACTCCGTCCAGCGCCGAAAAATAACCCCCTAATACTAATTTTCCATCATCCTGCAGCAAAAGAGACTCCGTCTTTTCATTCGCCGCGCCCGGCCAACTCTTATCCATCGAACCGTCGAGGTTGAGACGAACCACATCCTGCAGAAACAGGCCGTCCGGATTTTCCGAATGTCCTGAAGTAATGAGTCTTCCGTCCGGCTGCACGGCGATGGAATAAACCGCGGTCTTATCGCCGTAGATCGGAAGAAAGTTCGGATCTGGAGTGCCGTCGCTGTTAATGCGCACGAGCCGGTTATGGTTCTGCGCGTGATACGAAGTAAACCATCCGCCAACCAGAATCTGTCCATTCGCAAGAAGTTTGATCACTCGCCCCCAGCTATCCAGTCCTCCACCCACATCAAAGGTGCTGTCACGGCTCCCGTCCGCATTGATCCGGACAATCCCGGTGCTCGATTGCCCGTTATAATTTCGAAAATTTCCGACGGCTACGATTTTCCCGTCCGGCTGAATCTCAGTCCAAAAAACAAACGGATCAACATTGCCATCGATACCGGCGGCAATCAGCACTTGCGCCCCGCTTCCAGGATCGAAGGAACTATCCAGCGAACCGTCCTGATTGAGGCGCGCAATGAGATTCCGTGAACTGTTCTCGATGGCTGTAAAATATCCTCCGATGACAATCTTCCCATCCGGCTGCACGGACATGTGCCGAACCCAGTAGCTCGGATGCGCATTAAAGCTCTCATCGACTGAGCCATCATCATTCAAGCGAGCGACAAAACCTCGATCCTTCCCGTTAAAGCTCGTGAAATTACCACAAACCAGGACCTTTCCATTCGACAGGCGCAAAACCTGTTCAACAAGCCCATTGGCCCCTGTTCCGATATCAAAGGAGGGATCGAGCATCCCTCCGAGAGCGATTTCAGTGGAAACAGCAATTTGTAAGAGAACATATAACCATACCTTCATACCGCGACCAACTTCTGCTCGGGACCGTTTTGCTTTTCCTGTTCTTTCGCGTAGTGCGATTTCACTAACCGTTCGATATGCGCGGCGAGGGCTTGAACCGTCGGCTGTTCGAAAAAATTCGCGAGTGTGATTTCAATGTTGTACTTGGACCGCAAAGTGCCGACCACGCGCATGGCGGCCAGCGAATGACCGCCGACCTCGAAAAAGTCATCGGTCAGGCCCACCTCGCGCAGTTTGAGGATCGATTTCCACGTATCGGCGACTTCTTGTTCAAATTGAGTGCCCGGAAGAACGCTTGCTTCATTTCTGGCGCACCCATTCGAGACGATCGCCGGCAACTTTTTACGATCGATCTTTCCATTCGGCGTGAGCGGAAACGTGTCCAACTCCATCCACGCGCTTGGAATCATGTAAGTCGGAAGCCGCCCCTGCAAAAACTCCTTCAAATCCCGCTCGGTGCCCCTGCCAGACTCCGCGCGCGACCAATAAGCGACCAACTCCTTTGCCGAGTCTCCATCATCACGCGCCTGCACCACGGCCTTTCGCACCGCGGGATATTGCTCCAGGACAGATTCGATCTCTCCCAATTCAATGCGGTGCCCGCGTATCTTTACCTGGTTATCGTTGCGCCCAAGGCAAACAATCCTTCCGTCCGGCAGGTACCGTCCCAGATCCCCCGTGCGATAAAGTCGAGCCCTGGCCTTGAACGGGTGCGGAATAAATTTGTCAGCAGTCAATTCCGCACGATTCAAGTAGCCGCGCGCCAGACCTTCGCCGCCAATGTAAATCTCACCTTCACTTCCAATGGGCACCGGGTTCAACGCCGAATCGAGAATGTAGATTTCAGTGTTGGCAATGGGCCGCCCGATCGGAATCGATCCGTGCTCTTTCTCGACGCGATGAATCGTCGACCAGATCGTCGTCTCCGTCGGGCCATACATGTTCCACACTCCGCCGCAGGATTGCAGCAGATCCGTTGCGAGTTGAGAGCTCATTGCTTCCCCCCCACAGAGCGCTTTCAAATCGTTTTTGCCTCGCCAGCCAGAATGCAAGAGAGCGCTCCAGGTCACGGGAGTCGCCTGCATCATCGTGATATCGTGTTTCTGAATAAGCGCGGCTAGACCGTCCGGATCTTTCCCTGATTCGCTGCCCGCAATAACAACCGTTGCGCCCGCAATCAGAGGAGCCCACAATTCCAAACCTGCGATGTCGAACGAGAGGGTCGTAACCGCAAGCAACCGGTCATCTCCACTGATTCCAGGCCGTTCCTGCATCGACACCAGGAAATTGCATAATGCTTTATGCTCAATTTGAACACCTTTCGGCAACCCGGTGGAACCAGAAGTATAAATCACGTAGGCCAGGTTCTCCGGCTCGACCTTTGCTTGCGTAAATTCTTTCGCGCTCTCTGGAATATTATCGACACTGCAAATATCCACATTCCCCAGGGCGCGACAGCGGGCAAGCAGATTGTTGCTGGTGATAATTGTTTTCAGGCCCGAATCGCGAACCATGAAGGCCAGCCGTTCTTCGGGATAATTCGGATCCAGCGGAACGTAAGCACCCCCCGCTTTTAAAACGCCCAGAATGCTGGCCAGCATCTCCAAAGACCGTTCCAGATAAATTCCCGCCAATCCGTCCGGCCGCAGGCCATTTGCCTTGAGCGCCTCCGCAATGGCATTCGCCCGCTCATTTAACTGCTGATACGTGAACTCGCGCTCTTCAAAAACAACCGCGATTTTGTCCGGATGTTTGGCTGCCTGGGCTGAAATCATTTCCGGCACGAGTCGCGGAGCAACCTCGTGCTCCGTCCGGTTCCACTCCTGCACCACTTTCTTTCTTTCGATGACCGGCAAAAGAACGGTCCTGTCGCACGAGGAATCAGGCGCCGCTGCCATCGCTCGCAGGGTTTCACCGTAATACTCGCAGATCGCCGCAATCTGCTCCCTGGAAAACTCATTCGGATTGTAATCGAAGTGCATCTGCAATTCCGATGCAGAAGCATCCAGCATGAACGTGACAAAAAAGTTGAAGTTGTTCGCTTCGAAATAATGATCTTCGAGAAAGCTCTGTTCCTTGTACCCGGGAAGGTCCTTGTAAATATGGAACTGAACGAAATCGAACGTCGTCTCAAACAGGTTTTTGCCGCTCGCAAGTTGCTGAATATCCGCCAGAGGCATGCGCCGATGAGGAATCAACTCCTGCTCCGCATGGAACGTTTTCCCGATCAGATCACGCCAACTCCCTTCGACATCAATTCGGAAAGGAAGGGTATTGAGAAATAATCCAATCAACCGCTCGCCATCGGCGCGTTGCGGCCGTCCGTTTGCAACCAACCCCGTCATGATGTCGTTATGCCCCGTGAGCAATCTCATCACGCGGCAATGGGCCGCGAGCAGCACCGTCCGGATCGGCACCCCGCAGCTTCGCGCCAGGGCCTGCACCGCGCGCAATAGGCTCGCCGGATAATAAATCTCGGGACCGCGAACCTGTTCATGCGCTTTTTTTTCCGGGTTGTGCGGCCAGCGCGGAAGTTTGTGAACAACCGCGTTTTCAACCTTCCTGCGCCAATAATCCTGTGAGAAAGGCGATCCGATTGTCCGCTGTTCCAGCGAGACAAAATCGCGATAATTTACCTGCGGTTTCTGGATGGACGATTTCTTATCTTCTACCAACGCCGCATAATCCTGGAAAAGCTCTGTCAGCATCATCGCGAGGCTCCAGCCATCCATGATCGCGTGATGAAAACTGACAATGAATTGGAAGGTCCGATCCGTATAGCGCTGCACGTGCAGGCGCATCAACGGAGCCTCAGTCCAATCGAAGCGATGACGTTTTTCGCGCTCCACCCAGTCAATCAACGCGGCGCGTTGCTCCTCAGCGCCGCAATGGCGCATATCTTCCTCAGCAAACGGCACGTAAACCGCCCGATGCACCAGTTGAAGCGGCTCCGAAAAACCATGCACATGGAATGACGTGCGGAAAATGCTGTGCCGTTCGGTCAACCGCTGGACGGCCTGCAGAAGCTTCTCCTGGTCGTAAGGCAGCGTCAGTCGGAAGCTGAACACATCGTGAAAGATCGCCGATTCCTTATCCAGATCGCTATGGTAAATCATCCCATACTGCAAACGGGCGATCGGGTAGGCATCTTCGATGTCGCTCGGCAGCTTTTCTTTGTCGGCCAGCGAGATCAGCGAGAACGGCTTTGCATTGGTTTCAATTTCATCGTCGGTCTTTTCATCCAGATTCTCGACCAGCGCGGAGACGGTTGGCTTCTGGAAAAGCTTTTGCAGTGAGAAGTTGACACCCGCCCGCTGCGCCCTGCCGAGCACTTGAATGCTCCGAATGGAATCCCCTCCCAACTCAAAAAAATTATCGTTTACGCCCACGCGTTCCAACCCCAACACTTCTTGCCAGATCGCCGCGAGGATCCTTTCATTCTCCTCCCGAGGCGCGACAAATTCAGTTCCAAGCACAGGCCGCAAATGATCCACCGCGGGCAATGCTTTTCGATCGACTTTTCCATTGATCGTCAGAGGAAGTGAAGCAAGGGAAACGAATCGCGCCGGAACCATATAGGCGGGCAGCCGTCGTCCGGCGAACTCTCGAATCTCATTAACTCCGGGCAGATCGCCGCGGGGCACCAGATACGCAACAAGCCGTTTCTCACCATGAGCTTCATCACAAATCACCACGCTCTCCCGAATCGCCGGATGACTGTTTAAAACAGTCTCAATCTCGCCGAGCTCAATTCGGAACCCGTGGATTTTGACTTGATGATCAATTCTGCCCAAATATTCGAGATCTCCATTTGGCAGATAACGGGCCAAATCACCCGATCGATACAATCGCGTATTGGAATCACCGCTGAAAGGGTCCGCAACAAATCGCTGTGCGTTCAACTCGGGACGATTCAAATAACCACGAGCGACCCCCTCGCCTCCCACGTAGATTTCCCCTGGAGTTCCCGTCGGGACAGGGCGCTGTTCCTCATCCAGCAAATGAATCCTTAAATCCGGGATCGGCTCTCCAATCACGCTGCCGAGATTCGCTTCGAGATCTTTCAGTAAAATTGGCCGATAGGTCACGTGAACCGTCGTTTCGGTGATCCCGTACATGTTCACCAGCAACGGCGCCTCCGGCGCATGCCGCTCATACCACGGCCGCAAGCTCTGCAATTCGAGCGCTTCGCCGCCAAAAATGACATACCTGAGCCGCAGCCCGGAAACTCCAATGGCACTTTGCTCAGCCCAGATAAGCTGGCGAAATGCCGAAGGCGTCTGGCTCAGCACGGTGACCCCTTCGCGCACCAGCAGTTCGTAAAAAAGATTTGGATTCCGGGCGACCAAATACGGCACCACAACCACTCTCCCGCCATAGAAAAGCGCACCCCATAACTCCCAAACCGAGAAGTCAAAAGCGAATGAATGAAATAGAGTCCAAACGTCCTCGTGATCGAAGCCAAACCAATGATCGGTCGACTCGAAAAGGCGCAGCACATTATGATGCGTCACGATCACCCCTTTGGGATTTCCCGTAGAGCCCGAAGTAAAAATAACGTAGGCTGCGTTTTCGGCCGTGACTTTGACATCCGGATTGTCGGCCGGTTCACCCGCGACAACTGAATATCCACTATCCAAACAGATAACCTCGCCTTCAAAGTTCCCGAGCTTGCCTGCGTGTTGCGCCTCGGTGATCACCGCCAGGGCACTGGAATCCTTCAGAATAAACTCAACGCGCTCTTTCGGATAAACCAGGTCAATCGGCACATAACAGCCGCCGGCTTTTAATATTCCCAAAATCGCGGCGACAGTTCGTTCGGTCCGCTCCATGTACAAACCGACCAACGTCTCGGGACCGACCCCCAGCTTTCGAAGATAGTTGGCTATTTGGTTCGCCCGTTCGTTTAATTCCCGATAGGTGACGGCCCTCCCTTCACAGACAACCGCCACTGCTTCAGGACGCAGTTCGGCCTGGCGTTCCACCATCTGATGGACGGCGAATTCGGTGGGAAAAGACTCTGACCTCGAGGGATCGGCGGTTTGACGGGGGAAGGTCTCGCGCCCGGATCGGGGGATGGCGACGTTAGTTTCCATTTTCACAGCTTTATTAACAGGGGAGCACGCCAACGGCGGAACTCACGATGTCCATTTAGCCGAGCGCGGCGCTCGAGGAGAATCGGGGTACAGTCGGAAAGCCCCCACAGCCCACCCCTGATAAGACAATTCTCGCGTAAGGCCTTAATCACCTTCTCGATCAGGTTGACTATCAACCCTCGCCAATTTTTCTCTGCCAAGAGAAGCAAAGGCCCGCGCGTTCTGATCTTTGGATCATGATCCGATTAACCATCTCTTGCTATTAATCCTATTCATAGCTTCGTTCGTAATTACACCGCACCTCCCGCTTGCCTCAGGGGCTGCTTGCGGTTAACTCAAAGGCGATGACTGACAAGCTCTTGCTTGTGGACGATGAGGCGGACGTGCAGTACTCCTTCCGACGCATCTTTGATTCGCCCGAAATGGAGCTTTCCACCGCCAGCAGTGGGGAGGAAGCGCTCAAAACAATTCCACGTCTGAAACCCGACCTCGTCCTGATGGATGTGCGCATGGGCGGAATGACCGGATTGGAGACGCTCCGCCGCATTCGTCAGATCGATGGCAAGCTCCCGGTAATCATGATGACCGCGTACGGCACTACTCAAACGGCCATCGAAGCGATGAAGCTGGGCGCTTACGACTATCTTCTTAAGCCCTTCGACGTTCCGAAGTTGAAAGAAATCGTCTTCGGCGCCCTCAAAGCCGCGCGCGATATGAAGCGCGTTGTTTCTTACGAGCCTCTCCTCGAATCTGAGGATTACGACATTGGCGTCGTGGGGCGAAGCGAGCCAATGCAACGCGTTTTCAAATTGGTCGGCCAACTCGCCGCTTCCGATGCCACTGCCTTAATCACCGGAGAAAGCGGCACAGGCAAGGAGTTGGTTGCGCGAGCGATTTATCATCACAGTAAACGAAGCCAGATGCCCTTCCTGGCCATCAACTGCGCAGCCATTCCCGAAAATCTTCTCGAAAGCGAGCTTTTCGGCCACGAACGCGGCGCCTTCACCGGAGCTCAAAACCAGCGCATCGGAAAGTTTGAGCAATGCAACGGCGGCACGATTTTCCTCGATGAAATTGGCGACATGAGCCTTCCGACGCAGACAAAGATTCTCCGTGTTTTGCAGAACGGCTCATTCGAGCGCGTCGGGGGGAACCAGGTGGTCACAGTGAACGTCCGTGTCATCGCCGCCACAAATAAGCCTTTGGAGCAGGCCGTCGCCAAAAAAGAATTTCGCGAAGATCTTTTTTATCGGCTCAACGTCGTTCGTATTGAAATTCCGCCACTCCGGGAGCGGAAAGAGGACATCCGTCTGCTGGTTAACTACTTTCTCCGAAAGTTTTCCCAGGCACAGAAGCAGCCGCCCAAATCAATTTCCCCCGACGCCCTCGATTTTCTCGAGCAGTACCACTGGCCAGGTAACGTCCGCGAATTGGAAAATGTCATCCAACGGGCGACCGTCATTACCAAAGGAGACGTTATTTTGCCGATCGATCTGCCCGCCGAGGTCTTAAAGGCATTTCCGCGGGCCGTTGAACAAACAAATCAACCTGCGCCCTCAACCGCACCACCTCTCACTGCCTCGCCGGAAACAGATTTCACCGCTTTATCGAAAACTCTTTTCCGATGGGCGAGATTGCAAAAGGACTTGAAGATCATTCCGGCTGTCGAACGCGAGCTGATCATCAACGCCCTTGCTGAAACGAAGGGAAATCAGGTCCAGGCGGCCAGACTCCTTGGGATCACCAGGGCTACGCTCCGAAAACGCGTCGACAAATTCAAGATCAAGCAGGAACTGTCGGTCCATTGACCGCGTGACTCACTGTTGCGCTGCGGCTTGAGCTTGCTGCTGCGGCGGCCGAACGAACCCGCCAAATCTCCATTCCTCTCCGCTTTGATTCATAATAATGGTGTGAAGCTGGTTTTGCCCTTCCAAATAAACGTTCAACAACATTTCCCCGGGATTACCCCCCTGCTTCCGATCCAGAATCCGCACTCCTGTAATCTGGGACACGTCCGATTGATGTTTTTGCGCGATCTCCTGCTCGGATTTGTTTTTCCAGTTTTCCGCCACCCGCTGTTGTTCCTGCGGCGACAGGCTTTCCAGGTATGACTTTGGATTCCCTTCTTTCATCGCCCAAATCGCGGAAACAAGCGCATCCTCCGGCGAGCCATAGCCCGCGAACGCCCATGAATCGCGCGTGAAATGATCCTGGCCCGCGAATCTGCTGCCGGCGCTCTGCTGTGGACTCAGACTCCGTGCCGACGTGCCGGCCCGCAATTCCTTGTTCTCCGCCTGAAGTCGTTGCAGTTCTGCGGCCGCCTTAACTGCATTGTTGCTGGCGACGCGAAGCTGGGTCACCTCATTCCGCAGCGTCATTAATTCGCTCCGCTGCTTTCGCACCGCCTCAATTTCTCTCACCATGGATGAGGCCGAATTTGTCGAACTGGCCAGCACTTCCTCAACATCCGAAAGCTGAACGCGTAATCTTTCGTTCTCCGCCTGGAACAGAGCCGCCTTGCGGCAATAGATAATCGCGGCCACAGCGCTGATGAAGAGCAGCAACATCAACAAATATCGTTCGATGCGCATATCCTTGTTCGGGTGCCTCTGATTCTGACAGAAATTGATTTTAAACGCTAGAGGCTTTCGCACCTCGCGCGAAAACGCTCTACTCACCCAACAATGCGGTTCTTGAACTCTTCCAGCCCGCTCTCCACTTCCTCCCTGGGCAGACCGCCCGATTGCAATTGTTCATCCGTCCGGGCGAGCAGGCGTTCATAAAATGAAACGCCGAAACGCCGAAGCTCCGCCTGAAAATCACCGGCTTCCGCTATTTCAAACAACACATCCTCAGCGCGCGCGAAATTGCCGGTTCGTTCGAAGTACTGCATCAATTTCGCCAGCGTATCCAATGGAAGCGGATCATCGCCCAAAGCTTGCAGGAATGTCTCCACGCTCGGCGAATACTCGGGCACGTCGTAGATATCCCCTCGATTAAGCAGCCCGAGCAGTAAATTAAATCCTTTCAGGTGAAGCGCCCTGCCCTTTTCCACATCTCCGTTCCCGATTGCAACGTCGCCGCTCTCCTTCAGTAAAGTCGCGAGGATGGTGGCTTTTTCTTTGACGATGAATGCCGAATCGCTCGCGATCAGTTTGCCCAGAATCTCCGTCTCCGAAAGCTTTTCGATCTCTTTTATCGAGCCGCCAAAAAGCTGCTTCAATTCCTTTTCGATCTCGCTGCGCGCTTCTCCCCAGGATTGTTTTTTCTTGAGCTCTTGGATGCGCGCCACTGCGCGAACAAACTCCTCAACCATCCTTAAGATGTAATCGCGTCGAATCATCCATAGTCGTTAGTTTTTATGCGGCGCGTGTCGAACCAGTCCCACAGCATGCGCAATTTCGTCCAATTCCTCGCAGCTCGCCTCCTCCAGCTTTTTCCCCTTCGCCGCGAGCTTCTCATTGATCTTCACCGCTTTCTCCGTCATCACCTCGTGAGTTTCCTTGCTCCCCCCGACCAGGGCGAAATTCTCTCCTGTAGTGATACGCTTGTGCCCGTCCGAATCCAATCCAACTCCCAACATGATTGCTTTCTTCTTAGCGCTCTTCGACATTACATCGAACCTAAAAGGCCTTCAGAAGCTTGTAAACTGAAATACACTCGCGCACTAGACAACAGTCAAAGGCCCATCAAAAACCGTCAAACTGACGACCTCGCTCCGCGCTATATGCGGCCCGTGCAGCTCTCCCTTCGGCGCAAAGAAAAACGCCCCCTCCCTGTACACCACTCCAGCTTCTTCCCACTCCCCCGAAATCACGTATGCATTCTCGTTCGCTTGCGGATGAATATGCGCCGGCACCGTGATACCAGCCTTAAATTTCCGCAACACCACCACCCCGCCCGTTTCCTCATTCTTATGCAGGAACATCAACTCGACACCCGGATACGGTCCCGGCTGCCACACTTTTTCTTTGGCCAAAGCCACGTACTGAAACATTTCTGCATGGAACCTAAGTTCCGCCAATAATCAACATAGAAAAACCGGGCTGCGGCCCGGTTTTGGCGTCACTGTTTTGCGTTGAAACTTTATTTCCCGGGTTTGCCCTCGTGGTCCGACAGCTTTTCCATCTGTTGCCGCAATTGGTTCAATTCTCTTTTCACGCGGTCCAGCTCACCCTTCAATTTTCCCAATTCTTCTCGCTCCGGCCCGCGCGCTTCCAATTTATCTTCCGCGCGCATTTTTTTCAGGTCCTTTTCCAATCGCTCCGCCTCTTCATGCATTCCAGCTCCATGCAAGTGCCGAATGGCCGCTTCCAAATGCGAACGAGGACTCTCCTCAAATTGAAAATTTCCGGGCGGATTCGGCCCGCGCAAAAAATTCTGCCGGTCGAATGGCTTTGTCTCCCACCGAAATTCCCGCGCATCCCTCGGCCCGCGCCGAATGATCACCTCTCCCTCCCCATGACCAGATGCTTCTCCATCTTCCTGGATCTCGACTCGCTGCCCAGGTCGAATGATAATTTTCTTCTCTTTGTTTCCTTTGCGCTTCCGTCCATCGGCGCTTGGGTCGTCCTGCTCGCCCTCCCTTGTGATCAGCACATCCCCGGAATCGCTATCTTCCCGCGAGATTTTCTTGACGCGCATCACACCTTTCGGGCCGCGCATTTCCAACCCCTCA
>Ga0136846_1230649_pt1 | contig 12823 bp, 7 predicted proteins | sample HopSoiMetagenom2_FD_96841 | JGI IMG/M metagenome (GOLD analysis project Ga0136846, IMG submission 96841) | Grasslands soil microbial communities from Hopland, California, USA - 2 Assembly 2016 (version 4) | ecosystem: Environmental > Terrestrial > Soil > Grasslands | place: USA: Hopland...
GAAGCGATCGATAATACCAATGAAATAGTTGACAAGATTGATCTGCTCAACCTGAAGCGGGACATCCTTTTGCCTTTTTTCCAGGTGCCGAAAGAATTTTCTTCCCAGGATGAATATCTCGAACATCTCACCTGGCAGGGTGCGCAGCTTCGATATACAGAGATAACACCCGAGATCGACGAACGAATCCGCTTCGAATTATTTACGATAAAAACAATGGGCTTTGCCGGTTACTTCCTGATCGTAAGTGATTTTATCAAAGCTGGCCGTGATAAAGGCGTATTCATTGGCCCCGGCCGTGGTTCGGCCGCTGGATCAGTGGTTGCGTTTTGTACAGGAATAACGAACATTGACCCCATCAAGTATAACCTGCTTTTTGAAAGATTCCTTAATCCCGATCGTAAATCAATGCCCGATATCGACACGGATTTTGATGATGAGGGCAGGCAAAAAGTTATTGACTATGTAGTCGATAAATATGGAAAGAACCAGGTAGCACAGATCATCACCTACGGTACAATGGCCGCGAAAATGAGCATCAAAGATGTGGCAAGGGTAATGGACCTGCCATTGGCCGAATCCAATGCACTCACCAAGTTGGTTCCCGATCGTCCCGGCATCGAACTGGGAAAAATACTTCATTCGAAAGATGGATTAGGCAGCGACGAAATGGAAAGTGTAAAAAAGCTCCGTGATATTTATAAACAGGAGATGACATTAGCTTCAAAAGTTCTTCATGAAGCGGAGAGGCTGGAAGGATCCGTTCGTAATACCGGTATCCATGCAGCCGGTATCATTATCGCACCGAAAGATCTTACCGAACTCATCCCGGTTGCCACGGCAAAAGACTCTTCACTATGGGTAACGCAGATAGAAGGAAATGTGATCGAGGAAGCAGGGGTTATCAAAATGGACTTCCTCGGGTTAAAAACACTCACGATCATAAAAAATGCCCTGGTGCTGATCAAACAGAATCACGGGGTAGAAATAGATATTGATAAAATTTCGCTCGACGATAAAAAGACCTTCGAGCTGTACCAGCATGGGTCAACGATCGGAACATTCCAGTTTGAAAGCCCGGGTATGCAAAAATACCTGCGTGAATTAAAGCCGGATAAGTTTGGTGATCTCATCGCGATGAATGCTTTATATCGCCCTGGTCCTATTGCCTATATTCCAAACTATATCGATCGCAAGCATGGCCGCGAAGCTATCTCTTACGATCTACCGGAAATGAGAGATTACCTGGAAGAAACCTATGGCATCACAGTGTACCAGGAACAGGTAATGTTGCTGGCGCAAAAACTGGCTGGCTTTAGCAAAGGCGATGCAGATGTATTGCGTAAGGCAATGGGCAAAAAACAGAAATCGGTTCTTGACAAGATGAAGGCGCAGTTCATGAAAGGAGCCACTGATAAAAAATTGCCAGCCGATACGTTGGAAAAGATCTGGACCGACTGGGAAGCATTTGCACAATATGCCTTTAATAAATCACATTCGACCTGTTATGCTTACGTAGCTTACCAGACTGCCTATTTAAAAGCGCATTATCCGGCAGACTACATGGCAGCGGTATTGAATAACGCCTGCAGCATTGACAAGATCACGTTCTTTATGGAAGAATGTAAGCGGATGGGATTAAAAGTGCTCGGACCGGATATCAATGAATCGCTGAAGGGTTTCGCGGTAAATAAAAAAGGCGAAATACGTTTTGGATTAGGAGGATTGAAAGGCGTGGGTGAAGCAGCTGTAGAAAGTATCATTGAAGAACGGATAAAGAATGGACCTTTTAAAACTGTTTTTGACCTGGTAAAACGAGTCAATCAGAGAACGGTCAATAAAAAAACAATGGAGAGCCTTGCCTATGCCGGTTCTTTCGATTGTTTCCCCGAGCATCACCGTGCACAATTCTTCCATATACCGGCTGATGAAACGGTCACCGGCCTGGAACGGATCATTAAATACGGACAGATTATCCAAACACAAAATGCGACCACGACCAATACCTTGTTTGGCGATTTACCGATAAGCATGGAAATACCGCCACCGCGGTTACCGGAATGTGAAGCCTGGTCACTGATGCAGCAATTGAACCATGAAAAGGAAGTAACAGGAATGTTTTTAAGCGGGCATCCGCTCGATCATTATAAATTTGAAATGAGACATTATGGGGTAACCGCTGTTTTCGATTTCAACGAGTTCAAAGAGTCTTTCTCCCTGCAGCCCAATCCCAATCGTATGTTCAGGGTGATCGGCCTGATAGCGGACGCACAACATAAGATTGCACGAAGCGGAAACAAATACGGCAATTTCGTTGTGGAAGATTATTCCGGAAAGACCGAAATTCTCCTGTTCAGTGAAGATTACCTGAAGTTTTCACCGTTCCTGCAACAGGGAAGCACAGTTCTGATCACCGGTTATTTCAAACAACGGTACAATAAGGAGGAAGCCGAATTTAAAATGGTCAGTGTAAGCCTGGCTGAAACGATGAAGAGAAACCTGACCAGGCAGGTGTCGATAGAGGTAAGCCCGCAAGATATCAGCGAGGACATGATCGGTTTTATGGAAAAGAACCTTAAATACAATCTTGGCTCTGCAACATTGAAATTTGTGTTAAGCGAGCCCAAAAACAACATGAAAATTCACTTGCTGGCCACCAAGGGTTTTGAGATGAATGAGGAGATGATCCGGTTCCTGGAGAACAAGCCGGAGCTGGAAGTGCAGGTGTTAACGAATTGATAAAGAGCCGTTCGCAATGTTGACATTTTGTAAGCGACCCTGTAGCAATGGCATGAAAGTTAATCCGGGTCACTAAGTTTTACACAACCTTCTGCCAGCTTTGTATGTTATTATAATCGGAACTAAATTTGCACCCCCCTGGGAACCAAACGAAAAAATTAAAAACTTAAAATCAATATAATGGCAAAAGAATTTAATGATTCAAACTTCCAGTCGGACGTACTGGCTTCAGATAAACTTACTGTAGTCGATTTTTGGGCAGAATGGTGTGGACCCTGCCGGGCTATCGGACCCGTAATTGAAGAACTATCGAAAGAATACGATGGTAAGGTGAATGTTGGCAAGGTCAATGTTGACAATAACCCTCAGGTATCGATGAGCTATGGCATCACTTCTATTCCAGCCATCTTATTTATCAAGGGTGGTAAAGTAGTCGACAAACTGGTAGGCGCACAGCCTAAAGGAAACTTTGTAAAAAAGATTGAAGCACATTTGAAATAAGCTTCCCCTAAAAAAAACAAGGCCCCGTTCATTTGTTGAGCGGGGTTTTTTTTATTCGGATGCTGGATGCTGGATACTAGCTGCCGAATGTTAGATGCTCGTCGATTTCAGCACTGAAGCGCCAGTAACCAGCATCCAGTATCCAGCATCCTGTTGCTACGTTCCACTGCCAATGACTAGTGTGCTGTCATCGCTATTGCCTCTCCCTTCTTCGCTTCGCCAGTAGTTACTACATGTTTATGTTTAAAGAACAGCAGGAATAGAATACCTACTATCAACGCATAAATGGCAAAAGTCAGCCAGATCCCATGCCAGTCCCTGTCGCCATTAGGAAAAATAAAATACTTAGCTATCACATATCCGCTTATTGTGCTTCCTAACCATGCTCCAACACCATTGGTCATCATCATAAATAAACCCTGTGCACTTGAACGTATCGAGGTGTCGGTAGTCGTTTCAACAAACAAGGAACCGGAGATATTGAAAAAATCAAAGGCCATTCCATATACAATGCAGGATAAAATGATCAGCGAAGTGCCAGCAGCCGTCGGGTCACCATAAGCAAACAGTCCGAAACGGACTACCCACGCAAACATCGACATTAGCATCACTTTCTTTATACCTAATCTCCTTAAGAAAAACGGAATTGTCAGGATAAACAGGGTTTCCGACATCTGGGATATGGACAGGATAATTGTTGAAAATTTTACCACAAAGGAATTGGCATATTGAGGCACCCTGCTAAAATTATCAAGGAAGGAATCACCATACATATTTGTCAATTGCAGTGCGGCTCCCAGTAACATGGAAAAAATAAAAAACAAAGCCATCTTATAGGTTGCAAATAACTTGAATGCTTTTAATCCGAGTTGTTCCACTAATCCCGCATCCTTTGAAATTGAACGGGGTGGTGGGCATTTGGGAAGCGTAAATGCAAACAACCCCAGTATGATGGCAGCTACAGCTGCAATGATAAACTGATTCGAGTTTGACTTGCTTCCGCTGAGATTGGTAGTCCACATGGCGACAATGAAACCGACGGTGCCCCACACGCGAATGGGTGGAAAAACTTTGACCACATCATGTCCTTCTCTTTTCAGGATAGTATAGGCGATTGAGTTCGACAGCGAAATGGTGGGCATATAGCAGATCATGGCAGCAAACATTACATAGTATAAAGTGTGCGGATCATTTACACTGGGCACATAAAACAGGATCACCCCGTATAAAATATGCAATACTCCATAAAGTTTTTCCGCATTAATCCACCGGTCGGCGATGATCCCGGTGACCGCCGGCATGAACAGGGATGCAAATGCCAGTGTTGAAAATATAGCTCCGAACTGGGGGAAAGTCCAGCCTTTTGCGTTCAAACAATAAGTGCCAATTGTAAGCAACCAGGCCCCCCACACAAAAAACTGCAGAAAGCTGAGAATAGTCAACCGGAATTTGATATTCATGAAGAGTAGTTTTGGATGATGCCGTAGTTTGAGCAAAGGCGGAAGATAGGCATTTTTGATATTACATTTTACCGTAAAATCGAGGATAAAAGGCAACCTTTAATGATGAAAAACTGATTGAAAATTAGAAGGTAATGAGAGGTAATGTTCCGGGAAGATTTTTTTCGGGGTGTTTGTATTATTCTGTATAATTGTAGCTGCTTTGCAACCAATCAAATCTCTTTTTTCTAACTTAAAACTATACTGCTTTGAAAAATTTTACCTATCTCCTATTAGCAGGTTTGTTTATTCTCATGCTGACGGATGTAAATGCGCAAAGTGAGCGCTTTCTGCATCCTAACGGCGTTAAGCCAGTCAGCGTTTCCCAGCCCAATCGAATTTCACCAGAAAACCGCTGCGGTACTATGCAGTCTCTTGAAGAATATTTTAGGGCCAATCCTGATGCAAGAGCTATGGCAGAGAGAAACAAGACACTGTTTGCCCCTGAAAACCCTTCCAACGGACAGAATCAGAGAGTACAGACCGTCATCACCGTTCCTGTTGTTTTTCATATCGTGGGTAATGCTACAAGGCAATCACAGGTTACCGACGCCGATATTTTGTGGCAGCTTAATAAGTTGAACGAGGACTATGGAGGTTCAAATGCCGACAGTACCAATGCTGCTTATGGGTTTTATCCCGTTCGTGCTTATAATGGATATTGCCAGATACGCTATTGCATGGCCCAGCGTAATGCCCTCGATCTTCCTTCCAACGGTATCGAGCGTGTAGTATCAACACTCAACGGTACTCAAAACTGTGGTAACAATAGTTTGGTCAAACATACAGCAAGTGGCGGTGCGGATTCCTGGGATCCTTCCCGTTTTTTAAACATATGGGTGGGAGAATTCGGCCCCTGTCTTCTCGGTGTTGCTACTTTTCCAGGTACCGGCCCTGCTGACGAACAGGGTTTGATCGTATCATATGAAGGTTTTTCAAATAACCCCGCTTATGTTGATCCTTCCTTCGCTTTGGGTCGTACTGCGGCTCATGAACTTGGTCACTACTGGGGTCTTTATCATATCTGGGGCGATGAGTCAGGATGTTCAACTTCTGATTTCCGCCAGTTGCCCGGAACCTGTTTATTACCCGCCAGCCTTGCCGGCGCTTCTAATGACAATGCCTTTGGCGATACTCCCAACCAGGCAGGTGCTACAACCAACTGCCCGAGTGGCATGACAACTGACGCCTGTGCTACTTCAGCACCAGGTAAACAGTACCAAAACTACATGGACTATACAGAGGATGCCTGCTACTCCATGTTTACAAAAATGCAGGCCGATCGTATGCAGTGGGTATTGGATAATTGCAGGGCCTCGCTCAAGACTTCGAATGGCTGCACCGCTCCTCCCCCCGCCGCAGGAAACGATGCAAGAATATCAGTGATCATTAATCCCGTGAATGGAACAAACATCGGCTGTACCACGGTTACGCCGGTTGTTACTATTCAGAACCTCGGAACAAATACACTGACTTCAGCTAAAATTAACCTGATGTTGAATGGTACACCCAACCCCGCTGGATACCCAGTGAGTTGGACAGGTTCATTGACACAGGGTCAATCAGCCAACGTAACCTTGCCGGTGGTTAACGTTGCTGCAATACAGACACACGTGCTGAAAATATACACGACATTGCCGAACGGTCTCACAGATGCAAACTCAACAAATGATACAGCAACATCCAGTGTTATAAGAATTGCCCCTTCGGCTTTACCCGTAGTCAATGGGTTTGAATCAACTTTGACGCCCGTCGGATGGTCAAATCTGAATCCCAACAACGATGGCTTGTCATGGTTCCGCTTCAATCCGACCGGAGGTGCAGCCGGAGGATCAGTTTGGGCTGCTGTTGCTGACAACTATGACTTTAACGTTCAAAATACAGTGGACGATATCGTTACACCCGTGATCAGCACTACCGGTTTACTGGCAAATGACTCATTGCTGATACAGTTTGATCTCGCACATAAGAATTATGTTCCCGGTCCGTTTGATCCCCCGATCCAGGGTGATTCATTAAAGATCCTTGTGACCAATAACTGCGGAGCTACCTGGACGACGATCTGGGCGAAAGGAGATCCTGATCTCGCTACTGCAGGGTCTTCACAAGCACTTTATAATCCACCGGCACAGAGCGACTGGAGAACATTTAAGCCGGCTATCGGTAACAATCTCTTTGGCGCTGGCCAGATACAGGTTGCTTTCCGGAATGTGAACGGCTTTGGGAATGTGACATGGCTTGACAATATCAACATTGTCATGAAGCCGAGAAAGGACATGCAGACCACAGCGATCGTAAGACCTAACAATACTGAATGTGCTCCGCCATTTGCTCCTTCTATCACTGTTAGAAACGGGGGTGGTGAAGCCGTTTCAGCTTTCAAAACGGGTTATATACTCAATGGCGGCGCTCCGTTCATCCAGGTCAACAATATTGCCCTGGCTCCCGGTGCAAGTACTACAGTTACTTTCCCGGCAATCACCCCGCCAGTGGGCAATAACACTATCAAGTTGTTCGTAGCCGACCCGATCACTCCTTCTACAGGTCCGGACGGTACACCATCGAATGATACGCTGACCCGCACATTTTTTGTGGCTTCTTCAACTGTACCAAATGTTGTCGAAGGATTTGAAGGTGCAACCTTCCCTCCAAACGGTTGGTTCCGTATCAACCCGGATAACGCAATTACATGGCAAAGGACGACACCCGGAAAGACCAGCAGTTTCTCTGCGTTCGTAAACAATTATGATTACGCAACAAACGTCTACCTGTTCGATTACCTGCAGGCCCCGCCAGTTAATACTACTGGTGCAGATTCATTGATCATTACGTTTGATGTGGCTAACCAGTACTGGACGGATGGTGTTGATACTTCTGTTGACAACCTCAGCGTTCTTATCGCGAGGAATTGTTCAGCAACCTTCACCACTGTTTATAGTGAAACCGGAACCGCTCTTGCTACAGCAGGCGGTGGGCCCGATCCTTATCTCGCTCCCGCAGAGTCCGACTGGAAAAAGAAACGTGTTGTTGTAAACCTGGTCACTACCCCTGCCAACAGTGTGGTTGTGCAGTTCAGGAATGGGGATGCTTACGGTAATAATACTTACATAGACAATATCAACATCACTCCGCAGTTCAAGCGGGATATCGAAGTTGTTTCCGTTTCACCAGATGTAGTTTGTACGCCGGCTATTACTCCTGTAGCCACTATTCGAAATAGAGGAACTGAAACCGTTACAGGTTACAAGATATCCTATGCTGTCGGCGCAGGCGCTCCCACGCAGATCACTGTTACCGGTGTAACTATTGCCCCGGGTGCTACAGCAACTGTTACGCTCCCTGCCGGAACACTGGCATCCGGAGCCAACGCCATCAAAGTGTTTACACAGGAGCCGACCACAGCAAGTGGTACCGGTGATCAATACCTGGTGAACGATACATTGAGTAAGACAAGCTATGCAACACTTACCCAGGTTGCTGCTCCTTTGGTTGAAACATTTGAAGGTACTTTCCTGCCAACTGGTTGGGCGGTCGCCAATCCTGATAACTCGATCACATGGCAGAAGACATCTTCAGCAGGCAGGAATAGCGCAAGCTCGGCGTTCATGAGAAACTTCATTTACCTGACTGCATTTGGCCAGAAAGACATTCTCTATACACCACCAGTTACTTACAGCGATGCGGACTCTGTATTACTCAGTTTCGATCTTTCCGCTGCAACGAAGGCATCTCCTTCCGCTGCTGTGCCGATGGATACACTTGAAGTTTTGGTTACAAGAGACTGCGGCAACACATTCACGTCCGTTTACAAGAAATGGGGCGCTCAATTGCAAACAGTACTTGATCCCGTCAGTCCGCTGCCCTCAGAGTATGTACCGTTTGCTGATTATTTATGGAGGACCGAGACCATTAACCTGACTTCGTTCAGGCCCAACGGACCTTTGCAGGTATTGTTCAAGAATAGCAGCAATGGGGGAAACAATATCTATATAGATAATGTGAACCTGAGAACAAGGATATTGCCGGCAGGCCTGAGAAGCAATGGATTTGTTATCAGCCCAAGTCCATTCAGCAACCAGTTCAACATCTGGTGGATCCAGGCTCCATCTGATCTTCGCTATGTCGCAGTATTCAATTCTGCCGGACAACAGGTTTGGAAGAAAGAGTACAATGGCAGCACTTCCAATGTCATCAACGTCAACATGACCATGATGGCCGCGGGAATCTATATCGTGCACCTTGGTTATTCAGACCAGGGCAAGGATCAGGAAGTAAGGATACTGAAAGCTCAATAAGTATAAACTAATCTTAATAAGCTGACGTCACGCCAATTGGCGTGACGTTTTTTATTGTCGCTGTTGTAAATTTGCAACCAGAATAAATTAATATGATAAATGGGGAGAAATTACCGGTCGAATTAAAACGGATAGCAGATAAGATAATGGCCGGTGAACGTATAACAGATGAGGATGCACTTGTATTATTTGAAAAGGGCAGCCTGGCCTTTGCCGGCAGCCTGGCCAATATGGTGCGGGAACGCCTGCATGGCGACACTACTTACTTCAATCGCAATTTCCATATCGAGCCTACCAATGTCTGTGTATTCAGTTGCAATTTCTGTTCCTATAGCCAACTGTATGCTCACCGCGACGAAGGCTGGGAATTAAGTATGGTGCAGATGCTCGATATAGTAAGGAAATATGACGGCAAACCGGTAACTGAAGTACATATTGTTGGCGGCGTTCATCCAAAAATGAACCTGGAGTTTTTTGCGGAGCTAATGAGAAAAATAAAAGAGCACAGGCCGGAATTGCATATTAAAGGTTTTACGGCTGTTGAGCTGGATTATATGTTCCGAAAAGCCCATAAAACCATCGAAGAAGGAATGAGCTACCTGCATGAAGCCGGGCTGGACTCCCTTCCTGGTGGTGGTGCAGAGATCTTCCATCCAGAGATACGTGAACAGATTTGCGCGGACAAAGTAGATGCTGATGGTTGGTTAAATATCCATGAAACAGCACATAACCTCGGTATGCAATCCAATGCAACGATGCTGTATGGCCATATTGAAAAATATTTTCACCGCGTAGATCATATGCGAAGATTGAGAGAGCTTCAGGATAAAACAAAAGGGTTTAACACATTCATCCCTCTCAAATTTCGCAACAAGGATAATGATATGAGTCAGGTCCCCGAATCAACAGTGACCGAAGACATGAAGATGTATGCAGTAGCAAGAATTTATCTGGATAACTTTCCGCATATCAAAGCCTACTGGCCGATGCTGGGAAGACAAAGCGCACAACTTAGTTTATCTTTTGGTGTAAATGATATTGACGGAACGATAGATGATACCACGAAGATATATTCGATGGCCGGGGCTGAAGAACAAAACCCCTCAATGACGACGGCGCAACTGGTAACATTGATCAAACAGGCAAAAAGAAAACCGGTTGAAAGGGGAACACTGTATGACGTTATCAGGGACTATAGTGATATTGACATGAAAGAGATCGAGTCAAACCCGCTGCTGAATTAATAGCTTAATTTTTCAGCATTCCGGCAAACTTAATGGCACATTCACTGCTAATCCGCCATCAGCCGTTTCCTTGTATTTGCTGTTCATGTCAAGTGCAGTATCCCACATCGTTTTTATGACTCCATCCAACGATACCCTGGCATAATCAGGCATGCTTTGCAATGCAAGCTGTGATGCAGTAATCGCCTTTATTGCTCCCATTGTATTCCTTTCGATACAGGGTATCTGCACCAATCCCCCAATGGGATCGCAGGTCATTCCCAAATGATGCTCCATGGCTATTTCGGCCGCCATCAACGCCTGTCGCTGTGTGCCGCCCATAGCTTCAGTCAATGCAGCAGCGGCCATGGAAGATGAGACACCGATCTCCGCCTGGCAACCGCCCATGGCTGCGGATATGGTGGCCCCTTTTTTAAATATGCTGCCGATCTCGGAGGCTGTCAGTAAATAACGAATGATCTTATCGTCGGAATGACCTTCATTAAAAACGAGATAATACATCAGGACAGCTGGTATTACCCCGGCGGCCCCATTTGTTGGCGCTGTTACCACCCTTCCAAAAGAAGCGTTCTCCTCATTCACAGCTAAAGCAAAACAACTGACCCAATCAAGAATATATTTGAAATCATGCCCACCCTGCTTTATAGCTTTTATCCATGAATCATAATCTGACCAGCTTTGGTTCTTTAAGAGCTTTTTATTTAATCCTGCAGCCCTTCGTATCACACTCAATCCACCCGGTAAAGTCCCTTCCGTATTGCAGCCATGATAAACGCATTCTTTCATTACTCTCCAGATAGTAAGCAATTGCTCCCTTGTCTGCTGTTCGGGTCTCAGGGCGTTCTCGTTCTCCATGACTATTTCATGAATGGACAATCCTGTTTTTATACACCAGTGCAACAGATCATCGGCATTGTTAATGGGAAAGGGAAACTGTATGGCCTGGGATTTTGTTCCATTTCCGGAACCGGTTTCTTTTACGACAAAGCCGCCCCCGATGGAATAATAAGTTTCGGCTATTGCTTCATTGTTTTCCAGGGTCACTGCGAAGGTCAATGCGTTTGGATGAAAAGGCAGTGATTCTGTAATAAGAAATTCTATATCCTCCCTCGGATCGAACTCCACTTCGTGCAAACCGCCGAGAAGTATTTTCTTCATGGCTGCAATATCACCGAGCCGTGCATGTATATTATTTACGTCGAATGTAACCGGGTCATTGCCACTTAATCCCAATTGAACTGCCATGTCAGTTCCGTGGCCTATGCCGGTTTTCGCCAACGACCCATATAGAAGAACTTCTATTTGTTTTACTTTATATAAGAGATCTTTTTTAACCAGTGACTCAACAAACTGTTGTGCCGCCCGCCAGGGCCCTAAGGTATGCGAACTGGAAGGCCCAATGCCAATCTTAAAAATATCGAAGACGGAGATAGGTTCGTAGGCCAATTGTGATTATTTAACCCACAAAATTACAATTAAAAAAAATCCCGTCACGCATTGTGCGGACGGGACACTATTGCAGGTAGTATTGGGTTTAATTTTGAATGTCTACAAGTGTAACATCGAAAAACAGTATGGAATTGGCAGGTATGGCGCCATACCCTTCACAGCCATAGCCCATTGAAGAAGGAACAACCAGTAAAATATGCCCTCCTACTTGTATCTTGGGAATACCTACTCTCCAGCCCTCAATTAACTTACTCAACACCCAACCCGTGAGGGAAGAATTGGTCTGCTGATCAAAAATGGTCCCATTGACCAATTTTCCCGTATAGGTTATAAATACTTTTGAGTTCACTGAAGCGGTAGCACCAGTTCCCGGGTCAAGTATCTGGTAAAAAAGGCCTGAAGGATCTATTGTCGGGGTAATTCCATTGCCGGCACAATAGGCATTAAGGGAGCCCACTTCACTAGCCGGGGTCTTCGGGACACAGGATTTATCTTTAAAACAACTGAGGTTTAATAACAAGATAAACAGCAGGAGGAAAGGTAGAAGCAGTTTTTTCACCAGGTTTCTATTTAATTAAATAATAGCGACTTAAAGACAATTATCCATCATTTTGCGCTGCAAGGATACAAAAAAATTATTGGTGTTCTCTTTTAGCCAATAATTCCCTGTAACGCTGCTCATGCATATCCCATTTATGACGGGCGGAAAACACGGCCGTAAAAACCACAATTAACAGTGCGGCGACTATCAGCACCAGTATAATGGTCGAATAATCGGGCGTCGACTGGGCTTGAGAGCGGATCTCGATCTCTGCCTGCTTATGCCAGCCTGAAAGAAAGCTGAAAAAGATGCCAACCACTATAACAACTCCCAAGGGAAGCCCGAGAGCCAGCTGTTTGGAAAACTTTTTGCGGCGGAGACGGTTGGCCTCCCAGTATTCAATAAACCTGGATTCCTCCTGTGTAAGCATAGGGACGGCAAAGTTAAAGTATTGGGTTATACCTATTGCTTTCCAGGTCCAAATTATATATATTGTGCATCTTAATTCCAATACTGTGAAACTAGCCAACCTGCTTGCCCAATACCTTTACACCA
>Ga0136846_1221670_pt1 | contig 12822 bp, 16 predicted proteins | sample HopSoiMetagenom2_FD_96841 | JGI IMG/M metagenome (GOLD analysis project Ga0136846, IMG submission 96841) | Grasslands soil microbial communities from Hopland, California, USA - 2 Assembly 2016 (version 4) | ecosystem: Environmental > Terrestrial > Soil > Grasslands | place: USA: Hopland...
GCGGTCATCGGCCCCGACGTACTGCTGTGGAGCTCGACGTCGAACTTTCCGATGACTCGGTTGTCCGCTGAGATGGCCCGGCCCGAACGGGCCATCGTTATGCATCCCGTGCAGACAGCACTGATCATCTTCGTCGAGGTTGTCGCTGGCGAGCGCACGAGCGAGGAATCCGTCTCGAGGACCATGCGCTTCTGCGACGAGGTCGGCCTTCGAGCAGTTCGTGTTCACAAGGAGATTCCCGGCTTCCTGTGGAACCGGGTGTGGTTTGCCTTGCTACGCGAGATGTTGCATCTCGTGGACATCGGCGCTGCCGATCCGCTCGAACTCGACTCGCTGGTCCAGACGACGCTGCGCGCATTCGTCCCCGTCTTCGGACCGCTCCAGATGACCGATCTCATCGGCCACGACACGTTGCGAGACATCTCCAACGCGCTCTATCCCGAACTCGCCGCTGATCGAACCGCATCCATGACGATCGAACAGCACGTCCGCGATGGTCGGCTGGGCGTCAAGAGCGGTTACGGCTTCTATGACGACAATGAACGGCGCGTCGCGGAACTCTCGAGCAAGCTGTTTCAAATCGCCCGTCAACTCGAAAGCGATTCAGCAGCAAGCGTGCCCGACGTTTAGCCGGACGGCGTCACAGCGTGCGCACCGCCGTGCGCAACGGCTTGGCCAGATCACCCTTGGTCCCAACGGTGACATCGCCGAGGCCGAGCCACTGCGCCATTGTGCACAGTTCCGCTGCTAGCGCCTGCGCCACACGTGACTTCTCCTGCTCCGGTTCGGAGAAGGCGCCGACGACGTGCAGCGCATTCTTCGCGCGTTCAGCTTTGAGGTCGACGCGCCCGACGAGCCGTCCGTCGAGCAGGAAAGGCCATACGTAGTAGCCGAATTCGCGTTTCGGCGCCGGAACATAGATCTCGATGCGGTACCTGAAGTTCCACAGTCGCTCGACCCTTGGCCGGAAGAAGATCAGCGGATCAAACGGACACAGCAGCGCCGTCCCTCGGTCCCGGCGCGGCACGATCTGGCCGGCCCCCAGATATGCGGGCGCAGTCCAGTCATCGACCTCGACGGGTTCCAGTTCTCCGTCAGCGACCAGCTTGGCGATGGCAGGCTTCGCCTGTTTCGGAGACAGCCGGAAGTAATCGCGGATATCGGGTTCTGTTGCCACGCCCAGCGCGGTGGCTGCGCGCAGCGTGAGCTCGCGCACGGCTTCGTCGTCGTCGACCTCGCGGGCCACCACCTCGGGTGGCAGCACGTTCTCCGTCAGGTCGTAATGCCGGGCGAACCCGACCCGGGTGGCCGTCGTCAGTACGCCCGCGGAGAACAACGCCTCGGTCACCCATTTGGTGTCGCTGCGGTCCCACCACGGGCCCTTCTTGCCCGGATGTTCCTCGCCGACGTACGCCTCGATCTGCCCTGCCGTCGATGGGCCCAGCTCGGCCACGGCAGCGACGATGTCGTCAGCCAACTGCGCCTTCTTCTTGACGACCTCGGTTCGCCACCGGCCGTGGGTGTACTCGCGCATCCGCCAGCGCAGCAGCGGCCAGTCGTCGACCGCCATCAGTGCGGCCTCGTGCGCCCAGTACTCGACCAGCAGCCGCGGCGAGCGCGCCGTGTGGCTCCATGCGGCCCGATCGAGCACGTCGCGGTCATAGGGCCCGAGCCGGCTGAACACCGGCGCGTAGTGGGCGCGGACCGCCACCGACACCGAATCCAATTGCAGCACCTGGATTCGCGAGATGAGCCGCCGCAGGTGTGCGCGGGTGACCGGGCCCCGCAGTTTCGGCTCCGCGAAACCCTGCGCGGCGATGGCGATACGGCGCGCCTGTGCGGCCGTGAGTGTTGTCGGCACCTCGTCATCGTGCAGGACGGCACCAACAAGCGAGCTACCGGTCCCGGCACCCTGCCGGTCCGCGATGTCACGCATCGTGAAGGCGTGCAGGCCCTCGCCATAGACGGTCGCCTGCCAGTCGACCTCTGCGTCGGCCATCTCCCGTTGAAAGACCTCCATCTCCTCCACCGGCACATGGGGATCTTTCGCGCCGGTGATGCTCAGCACCTTTGCCGTAACAGCACCGCGTCGGGCCGGGGTCGCCGTCCTGAGAAGTCCGTGGAAGCTCACGACCTCTGCAGATGCGGCCCCGGGCCGGACGGTCTCGCGATCTGGCCGGTCAGCGAAAGGCCGTCGTGTTCCTAGGGAAAATCCAGTGTCCCGCTCATGTGCCGGCCCGTTGGTAGCTGTAGAAGCGGTAACGCACCCCGGAGCTGCTGGTGAGCCACTCCCCCGTCGCGCCGACCCATGTTTCGTCCAGCACCGGCGCCACCGCGTCGGCGTCCCGACGCGGCAGGTCGATCTCCACCTCGGTGACCTCACATCGGGTGGCGAAGGGCAGCGCGAGTGCATAGATCTGCTCGCCGCCGATCACCCAGGTCTCGTCGTCGGTGAGGGCCGCCGCGAGCGTCGCCACCACATCTGCACGTTCAGCCACGTAGTCAGCTTGCCGGGAGACTATGACATTTCTGCGTCCCGGCAGCGGGCGCACCTTCGCCGGCAGCGACTCCCACGTCAGCCGGCCCATCACCACCGTGTGGCCGAGCGTGAGCTCCTTGAACCGCGCCTGATCCTCCGGCAGCCGCCACGGTATGCCGCCGTCGCGGCCGATGACACCGGAGGTCGACTGGGCCCAGATCAGCCCAACCGTCATACCGCGACGGGCGCCTTGATCGCCGGATGCGGGTTGTAGTTGAGGATCGCCACGTCTTCGTAGGTGTAGTCGAAGATCGAATCACGCGGCGCCAGAACCAGTTCCGGGTATGGCCGGGGATCGCGACTGAGCTGAAGGTTGACCTGCTCGACGTGGTTGTCGTAGATGTGGCAGTCGCCACCGGTCCAGATGAACTCGCCGACGCCGAGCCCTGCCTGTGCGGCCATCATGTGCGTGAGCAGCGCGTAGCTGGCGATGTTGAACGGCACACCGAGAAACAGATCTGCGCTGCGCTGGTAGAGCTGGCAGGACAGCCGGCCGTCGGCGACATAGAACTGGAAGAACGCGTGGCAGGGCGGCAGAGCCATCTGAGGGATCTCCCCGACGTTCCACGCCGAAACGATGTTGCGCCGCGAGTCCGGATCGGTCTTCAGCAGCTCCAACGCGGCGCTGATCTGGTCGATGTGCTCACCCGACGGCGTCGGCCACGACCGCCACTGCACGCCGTACACCGGCCCCAGATCGCCTGTCTCCGAAGCCCATTCGTCCCAAATCGAGACACCGCGCTCCTGCAGCCACCGCACGTTGGATTCGCCGCGCAAGAACCACAGCAGCTCGTAGATCACCGACTTGGTGTGCACCTTCTTGGTGGTGATCAGGGGGAAACCGGCCGAAAGGTCGTAGCGCATTTGGTGGCCGAACAGGCTGCGGGTACCGGTGCCGGTGCGATCCGATTTCGGTGTGCCACCCTCGAGCACCAGACGCAACAGGTCCTCGTACGGCGTCGCGATTGGCACGCCGGTCAGCTTACTTGTCGAGCTGGGGGTAAAACGGTAGCCATGCCGAGTATCTCCGCGACCGTCACCACCCCCGACGGCACCTGCCCCGTAACCCTGCACACCCCCAACGGCACCGGCCCATGGTCAGCGGTCGTGATGTACCCCGACGCCGGCGGCGTCCGGCCGACGTTCCAGGAGATGGCGGCGAGGCTGGCCGGCTTCGGCCACGCGGTGCTGCTGCCCGACGTGTACTACCGCCAGGGCGACTGGGAACCGTTCGAGATGGAGACTGTGTTCGGCGACCCCGAGCAGCGCAAGCGCCTGATGACGATGGTCGGCAGCGTCACGCCCGACATGATCGCCTCCGACGCGGCCGCGTTCTTCGACTTTCTGGCGTCGCGACCCGAGGTGAAGGGCGATGCGTTCGGAGTGTGTGGCTACTGCATGGGCGGGCGGACGTCGGTGATCGTCGCCGGTCGGGTGCCCGACCGCGTCGCGGCCGTGGGATCGTTCCACGGTGGCGGCCTGGTCACCGATGACGCCAGCAGTCCGCATCTGCTCGCCGACCAAATGAAGGCGACGGTCTATGTCGCCGGCGCCGAGAACGACGGAGGCTTTACCGCCGAACAGGCCGAGACTCTGGACAAGGCGCTGACTGCCGCGAACGTCACGCACACGGTCGAGTTCTATCCGGCCGCTCATGGATTCGCGGTCCCGGACAACCCGCCGTACGACAAGGATGCCGCCGAGCGGCACTGGATCGCGCTCCAGCAACTGTTCGAGTCCGCACTGCCCAATTGACGGTCCTTTCGCGGCGGGAGCTGAACCGGGCCACCCTCGCCCGCCAACTGCTGCTGGAGCGCTCGCCGATGAGCGCGCTCGACGCGATCGAGCACCTCATCGGCCTGCAGGCGCAAGCACCGTTCGCGCCGTACTACGGGTTGTGGAGTCGGCTGGACGGCTTCACCGGCGAGGACCTGTCCGGCCTGCTCCTTTCCCGCAAGGCGGTTCGGATCGTGCTGATGCGCGGGACCATCCATCTCGTCACCGCCAACGACTGCAATCGGCTGCGCCCGCTGGTTCAGCCGGCATTGGAACGCATGCTGCGGACCAACGCCACCCACGGCAAGCCGCTCGCCGCCGTCGACGTGACCGGGGTCGTCGAGGCGGCCAAGCGGCTTCTCGACGCCGAGGCGCTCACACCGGCCGAAGTGGGCGCCCGGCTCGCCGAGCACTGGCCCGACACGCCACCGGGATCGCTTGCCGAAGCCGCACGAAGCCTTCTGCCGTTGGTACAGGTCCCGCCGCGGGCACTGTGGCAGCGCAGCGGACAGGTCCGGCTGACCACCGCGACGGCGTGGCTCGGCAAGCCGCGAGGGAAACCGCTGACGATCGACGAACTGGTGATGCGCTATCTGGCGACGTTCGGCCCGGCGAGCGCCGCGGACGTGCAAACGTGGAGCGGCCTCAGAGGCCTGGGCGAGGTACTGGAGCGGCTGCACCTGACGCGCTTCAAAAGTGAAGGTGGACAAACGCTTTACGACATTCCGGACGCGCCACGACCCGTGGCGGACACACCGGCTCCGGTGCGACTCGTCGCACCGTTCGACAATCTCCTACTCTCACATGCCAACCGCACTCGGGTGATCTCCGACGAACACCGCAAGAGGCTGTTCTCGGGCAAGAACGGAGTGTTTCCCGGCACGGTGCTTGTCGACGGATTTGTCGCGGGAACGTGGGAGCTGGTCGGTAAGGGAGAGACGACGAGTATGCGGGTGCAGCCGTATATCGATGTTCGTGGTGTCATTGATGACATAACGCGAGAGGGAAATCACCTGCTGCAGAGCGCCTTTGAGGTGGCAGAGCCCGAGGTCGCGATTACGGCTTAGGTTCGTCGCGATTTCGGTGAACGAAGCGGACAATGGCACGGGCGATCCCGCGCCCCGCATAGATTCCCGCCGCGACGGACAGCACGATCATCACGATGAACATCAGCAGCCAGTTGGCTCGGCTGTGGCTGACGTTCCACCAGATGATCGTGAACAAGATCGCGCAAATGAACACGACGATGTCGCGCCAGTTACCGCGGTATGAGGCCGCCGCCTCGCGCAGCGCCCTGCTTCGTTCCGTCGTAGTGATCAGGTCGTCGATGCGCTGATCGATGCTCGCCTTCAGTCGAGCCTTCAGCTCCACCTGATCGTCTGGAATTCGCTCAAGCAGGTCCATGTCCTTGACGATCATGCCGCGGAAGTCTGGGCCTTTGAGATTGCCTGCGACGGCGCCCAGCAACGCCCCGCCGGCGATCGGCGCTGCGCCCAAAGCGAGTTCGGCGATACCAGGCATGTTTCCTCCGTCATTCCATCAGCGTCGCGGCCAGCGTGCCGCCGAGCTCATACGCCCGTTCACGAACGCCGGCATCGATTGCGCCGATGACTTCGAGCACTTCGGCGGCCTTGTTAAGCGCGAGCCCGGTGGCCACTTTGTCTACTGCATTCGCGGCACCCACGGTGTCGTTATTGCCATGCACCCACAAGCCGTATGGGCGGCCGGCGACGTGATCAAGGCTCGGGTAGTACACGGTGTCGAAGAAATGCTTGAGCGCACCCGACATATAGCCAAGATTGGCGGTCGTGCCGAATAGGTAGCCGTCCGCGCTGAGCATGTCGGGCACCGTCGCCGCCAGGGCGGGCCGCACCTCGATGTCGACGCCTTCAACGTCGGGGTCATTGGCGCCAGAGAGAACAGCCTCGAGCAATTCGCGGGTGGCCGGCGACGGGGTGTGGTGAACGACGAGCAGCGTCTTGGTCATTCGCGCTCCTCCATCTCGACCGCCTTCCTCATCGTCTCGCGGGCGCGGCTGCGGTCGCCTGCGTAGTCGTAGGCGCGGGCCAACCGATACCAGCGACGCCAGTTGTCCGGGTCGTCTTCGAGTTCCGTGCGCACTGTTCCGAAGAGCGCATCCGCTGCATCACGCTGTATCCGCCCCGACGGCATCCGCGGCAGCGAGCTGACGTCGAGCTCCATGCCTTCTTCTTTGATGATGCGGGCCAGCCGCTGGTGGGCGAGGCCGGCCCGCAGCGTGCTGACCATGACCCAGATCCCGATCAAAGGCAGGATCATCAACGCCAGGCCGAGGCCGATGGCGGCCGGGCGGCCGGAAGTGATGAAGGCCATCGCGATGCGGCCCAGCATCACGAAGTAGACCACCAGAGCCACACACATGAAGCCGATCACCAGCTGGATGCGCAGTGCACGCGCCCCGTCGGTCATGCCAAGTCGAGGAAGGGCTCGAGACCCACTGTTAGGCCTGGGTGTTCGCGGACCGTGCGGACTGCCAGCAGCACACCGGGCACGAAAGACGTGCGGTCCAGACTGTCATGCCGGATCGTCAGGGTTTCCCCTTGGGTGCCGAAGAGCACTTCCTGATGCGCGACCAGCCCGGCGAGCCGCACCGAGTGCACCGGAATGCCATCGACGTCTGCGCCGCGGGCACCCTCGAGGCCGGTGCTGGTGGCATCTGGGTTGGGCGGCAGGCCTTTTCGGGCCTCCGCGATTAGCCGAGCGGTACGGGCCGCTGTCCCGGACGGCGCGTCGGCCTTCTGCGGGTGGTGTAGTTCGATGACTTCGGCCGACTCGAAGAAGCGCGCCGCCTGTTTGGCGAAATGCATTGAGAGGACCGCGCCGATGGCGAAGTTCGGGGCGATAAGAACAGCGGTAGCCGGCGACTCCTCCAACCAGACTTTTACTTGACTCAGCCGTTGGTCCGTGAATCCGGTGGTACCGACCACGGCGTGGATCCCGCTGTCGATCAACGACTTCAGGTTGTCCATCACGACGTCGGGGTGGGTGAAGTCGATGACCACCTCGGTCTGGCTGTCGGTGAACAGGCTCAGCGGATCCCCCGCGTCGACCCCCGCCGTGAACGTGAGGCCCTCTGCGGCCTCGACGGCCTGAACCATGGTGGCGCCGACCTTGCCCTTGGCGCCAAGCACTCCGACTCGCAGCATGGGCCTACCCTAGCTTTCCGCCGCCTGTGGATAACCTTCTGCACTTGTCAGTTATTCGAACTAGTGTTCGAAGTATGAGATCGGGCGTTCCTTCGGATCGAGAGGCCATCACGGCCGACCACCGGCTGACCCAACAACTCACCTCCCAAGCTGGCCCGGTCGAGCTGGGAGGCAAGTCCTGGACCGACGTGCTGTCCAACCGGCTGCGCATCGGCCGCGGCGAAGCACGCCGACCCACACCTCGACAGTGGACAATCACGGGTGAACGACTACCACCACCCGGAGAACTACCTACTGCCCGAAGAAGACGACGAGCCGACTGCGGACTGATAAGCCCGTAGTAGGTCGGGGTCGTCCATGGAGCCGTGGTGGTGAACCTGCCGCCACTGACCATCGGAGTCACGGCGGAAGATGCGACTTGTGCGGATTCGCAACTCGAGGGTCGTACTGTCGGGCGCGGTGAGGTTTCCGCGCTCGCGGCCGATCGCGATGAAACAGTCGGTTGTCTCGACGATGCTGTAGTCCCAGAATTCAACCTGGACACGGTTGGATCCAGTGAACAGCCTCTCGTACACCGCCCTGATCGCGGGCCAGCCGCGGCTGATTCCGCCGAGCGGATTGTCCATCACCGCAACCTCACTCGTTTCCCAGTTTCGCGCGGCGAGCTCGAGATCGCGGCTGTTGAAGGCGCGGTAGAACTCCGACAGGACCTGAACCGGCCGCGAGCGATCGCCCGCATCCTCGCGGCCGGTGATTGGGGTGGATTCGGTCAGCACGCCACGTCAACGTACACGGTCATCGCTGTGACGGTGGTGACGATGTCGTTCATCGCACCGGGAGAACCGGAATCCATTCGCGAGAACGTCTGGCCCGGCCGCACTGAGCTCACGACACATTGGTCCAGTGCTGCCGTGCCGACCTTGTTGACAATCACGTCGAACCCGCGGGCCTGCAGCTGGCCGACCGCCTGGGATGCGTCGGTGGCGCCCGAAGGGGCCGCGCCGGCAACGCCGGCCAATCCCAAGGTGGCAGCGCCAGTTGCTCCTGCGGCGATAACCAGCGAGGTGAAGGACTTCATTGTTCTTCCTTTCGAAGAGGGCTTCCTGACTGCTGTGTGGCGATGCCCTTCATTCGTTACAGCCGCCGGTTCGGACGGTTCGTTCGTTGCTGACCCGAGATGCGGGCAACGGTGCCGATGCCTCGACAGTTCGAGAGTCGGCGCTCTCACCGATTTCGGTGAGAGCGCGTTCCCTTTGCCCTTACCGAGCCGTCAATGCGCGGTAGGCGCGCCATGCCTTGGCGATTCCGTACTCCGCTACCAGCAGCAGTACGGCGCGCACCTGTTCGTCACCGGCTCCCGCCGCCCGCGCCAGATCGATATGCAGCGAGAAGGATTCGTCGAGCGTCTGGTTCAGCACGTCGGCCGCGATGCACGCCAGCGCCCGCTCGCGCGGTGACAATTCACCACTGCCCCACCGCTGGCTGTACTGATGCGCGACGAATCGCGCGAACTCGTCGTCCAATTCGGCCAACGGCTCGAAGGTCTGCGCGGCCAGCTCCCATCCGTCGACAGGCTGCGGTTGCGGCTCCTCGGAATGGTCGAGCTCGCGCAGCTGCTGCAAGGCCACCGCCGCGGTCGGATAGCCCGCATACGGTGCGAGGTGTCGGATGGCTGCCACACACTCCGGCACGGAAACACCATTGGCGCCAGCCATTTGGACGTGCGTCATCAGCGGAAAGCCGAGGTTTGCCGTGCACAGATCGGCGGCGAGGAACACAAACGCCTTCTCCCGCATCGTCAGCTGCGACAGCGACCATGCGTGCTTTCCCACTTCGGCTGCCATCCTGCCGAATTCCGGGTCGAGTGCGGCCACCTGATCCTGGTTGGCGAGCTTCATCGGGACACTCCTTCCCGCACAGGGGTGGCGGCGCGTAAACCGTGGGCCGGGAGTTTGAAAATTCTGCGGCGCAATGCGTCGAGTGTGGATGTCGGTACGAACCGCACCAGGTTGGCCAGCATACGAGCGTCCTTGCCGACGAGGTATCGCGCGCGGGGCCGTGCCGTCGTCAACACCGTCTGCACCTTCTCGGCCACCACGTCGGGCGGACTTCCCTTCTGTTCCCGCCTCAACGCCGCGGCAACCATCCCCAGATAGGTGTCTCGGTACAACTCAGCGCCGTCGGGCGAGAATTTATCGACGGCGCTCTTCGAATCGTGCTTCAGCTTGTCGACTGCATCGGTGTGGATGCTTGCCGGTTCCAGCAGCACCACATCGATGTTCCACGGCGCGAGCTCCTGCCGGAACGCGTCGGCGATCGACGCGATGGCCGACTTCGAGGCCGCGAGCGGGCCGCCGAACGGTGGGGTGAATCGATCCCCGATCGAACCGATGAACACCACCCGCCCCCGGGCCCGCCGCAGCATCGGGAGGAACGCCTGCGTCACCGCGACCTGGCCGACCACGTTGACCTCGAGCTGCCGTCGCAGGGACTCCAGCGGAACGAGTTCCATGGGCACCGCCACCCCGATTCCGGCGTTGTCCACCAACGCGTTGAGCCCGGCGGGGCCGACGTGCTCGGCCACCGATTCGACCGCCGCGCCGATCTGTTCGGCGTTGGTGACGTCCATCAGCAACGGCGTGATCATCTGAGCCAGCGGCGTGTCATCGAGGTTGCGGACCCCGGCGTACACGTGCCAGCCGGCGCCGGCAAGGCGCAGCGCGGTCGCCCGTCCGATGCCCGACGACGCGCCGGTCGCGACGACATGTCGATGTGTGCAGGTCATGCTTCCTCCAATTGGGTTGCGGGGATGAGCCAGCGCCGCAGGTGGTTTCGAAGCGTTTCGGGAGACCACTCGTCGTGCCGCAGTGCGAGGTAACCGTCGGGGCGGACGAGCAACATGGCGCGGTGACGGATTCTGTACTTGTGGCGCAAGGTGTTACCGACATCGACCAGCGCCGTCGCGCCGTGTTGAAAATCGTCAGACGCCACTTCGTCGGGCAGCACTACGTACTGCTGAACCAGCGGGAAGTCGGCAGCCGCCCGGTGGATCGGCGGGTAGCCCGCCGCGATGTCGTGTCGCTCGCCGATCAGCAGTAGCGAGAACTCGTCGCGCTTGATCACCTCGAACAGCCGGGTGACGGGCGCACCGCGCAACTGCGCGACACCGACATGCCGCAGCGGCGAGTCGGGTGCACGATCGCCGGCCACCACGGACCCGTCGGCCACCGCGCCCGGCGTGCGGTAAGAGATGTCGAGCTGCGACAGCGCGCGCTCGACAATGTTGTGCACCCGCTGCCTGCGTAACACGAACGGGGCGATGCGTCGGCGTGCAAAAACTGTCGGCGGCTGTCGCAGCAGGGTCATCCGGGTGGCCCGCCGGGTGCTCTTGACGGTTCGGCTTGCCGCAGGGCGGCGTTCGGCCGAGTACGTGTCGAGCAGCTTTTCATTCACAGTGCCCGTGACCACGGCCGCCAGCTTCCACGCCAGATTGAACGAGTCTTGAACGCCGATGTTCAGCCCCTGGGCGCCGACCACAGAGTTCACATGGGCGGCATCGCCGGCCAGGAAGATGCGGCCGACCGACTCCTTTTCGACCGTCCGTTGATTGATCACGAACCGGGACCGGTCGCCGAGTTCAATTGCGCGAGCACCGGTCGGCCCACAGGTGTCGATGGCGTCTTGCACCTCGGCGAGGGGTCACCTCCCCGTCGGGTGCGCGCCGAGTGTTATAGGCGATCGCAACCCGGTGCCAGCCGCCGGCCATCGGAAAGTAGGCGATGAAGTTGCCGCGGTTGAGGTACGCGAACAGCTCGTCGTATGGGCGCGCCCAATCGACCCGGATGTCCGCGACGGCGAACTCCTCCCGAAATGTACCGCCCTCAAACTGCAATCCGAGCTGATGGCGCACCGCGCTTCTCGCGCCGTCGGCGGCGACAAGCCAGTCGGCGCGGACGTGTTCGGAATGCCCATCGCCATGCCGCAGCACCGCGTCCACCCCGTCGGCGTCCTGCGTGAAGCCCACCAGTTCTGCTCCGCGCTCCACGCGACCGCCGAGTTCTTCCAAACGATCCCGCAGAATTTCCTCGGTGATGTTCTGCGGCACCATCAGCAGATACGGATAGGGCGTGTCCAGGCCGCCGAGGTCGAACGCGGCTATTTGATGTTCCTCGCTGTAGATGTTGAACTTGCGGACCGGCAATCCCCTCGCGACCGCAGCCTCGATGACGCCGAGGCGTTCGAACAGTTCCAGTGTTCTTGCCTGCAGTCCAAGCGCTTTGGTACTGACGTTGTGGTGGTGCGCGGCGTCCACACATCGCACGGTCACCCCGCGGCGTCGCAGTTCCGCAGCGGCCGTCAGCCCGACCGGCCCTGCGCCGACGACCAGAACGTCGACATGCTGACGGTTCATGACACGTCAGGGAAGGCCGGCAACACGTAGCGTGCGAAGAGCCGCATCTGCTCGAGCATTTCGTCGACGGTGTTGGCGACGAACAGTGTTGCGAAGAAACCGTCGAGGCCGGCCTCTTCGAAGGCCGCGACCTTGGCACAGACCTCGTCCGGGGTACCGATGAGGTTGTCGGCGAGGTACTTGTCCAGGTCGACGCCCTTCATCATGGTGTCCTTCAGCGACCGGCGAAACAGATCGAAGGTGGACCGCTCGAGACGGTCGCGCGCCTCCTGCGTCGTATCCGCAATGCACACAACCGATTGCAGGCCGATCGTGACGGCTGCCGGGTCACGGCCCGCGGCGCGGGCGTACGTCGCGACCTTGGCCCGGCCTGCGGCGATGTCGGCGGGCCCGATCTTGGCGGGCAGCCAACCTTCGCAGCGCTCACCCGCGCGCTGAAGCGCTCCCTTGCCGTTGCCGCCCGAGAAGATCGGCAACGGGGTCTGCACCGGTTTCGGATACGACTCGACGTCGAGGAAGCGCCGGTACTTGCCTTCGTAGGTGGACCGGGGCCGCTCGAACAGCACACGAAGCGACTCGATGCCCTCAGGTCGATCCGCGATGCGTCGGCGAGATCCGGTACCACGCTTTCGAATTCGTCGCGGTATCCGCCCGCGGCCACCGCCAGGGTGACTCGGCCGCTGCTGATGTGGTCGAGTGTGGCGATCTGCTTGGCCAGCAACACCGGTTCGCGCATCGGCAGCACCAGGATGCCGGTGCCCAGCCGCACCACCGACGTCTTCGCGGCGATGGTGGCCAGCATCATCAGCGGCTCGAAGTAGTCCGGCGGCTGCGGCCATGCGTCCCGTACGAACCGCTGCGTGCTCAGGTGATCGTTGCCGGACACCTCGTGGTATCCGAGTTGCTCGGCC
>Ga0136846_1231090_pt1 | contig 12822 bp, 10 predicted proteins | sample HopSoiMetagenom2_FD_96841 | JGI IMG/M metagenome (GOLD analysis project Ga0136846, IMG submission 96841) | Grasslands soil microbial communities from Hopland, California, USA - 2 Assembly 2016 (version 4) | ecosystem: Environmental > Terrestrial > Soil > Grasslands | place: USA: Hopland...
CCCGTCGTGTTCCCGGTGGCGTTCGAGGAGCTGGCGGCGACGTTCGACTTCCGGGAGCTCAGCGATGAACGCCACAACTCCGACGGGTTCGATGTCCGGGCGTTCGCCGTGCGACACCCGGGCGGCGCGTTAGGCTACCGGTTCGCTGCGCGTGAGCCGGGTGGGGCGCAACTGGGCACCGCGTTCGTGTACATCTCGGACAACGAGCTCCGGGCTGGCGATGCGGCGGCGAGCACCGATCGGTGGCGCGCGAAGCTGGTGGACTTCATTCGCGGCGCCCGCGTGCTCATTCACGACGCGACGTACACCGAAGATGAGTACGAGTTGCATCGGGGGTGGGGACACTCGACGTATGGCGACGCGGTCGCCCTGGCGCTCGAGAGTGGTGTGGAGACGCTGGTCCTGTTCCACCACAGTCCGGATCGCAGCGACGACGAGCTCGATACACGACTCGCGGAATGCCGAGCGTCAACGGCACGGTCCGGCCGCACACTGCGCGTGATCGCGGCCGCTGAGGGCATGGAATTGGACGTTTAGCCGTCAGCCATCAGCCATCGGCTCAAACGGCGACGCTCGATTCCCGATTCCCTATTCCCGATTCCCGACCAGTCCCCCAGCCACCGCCGCCGGGTGTCATGACCGTCACCACATCGCCCGGCTCCAGCTCCATGCGGCATTTCGCCGGAATGGCCTTGCCGTTGAGTTGATTCACGCCGGGCGCTCCGGGCGCGCCGCCGGCAATCCCGCTTGGGGCGTGGCGTCGGCGTTCGGTGACCAGTGTCACAGTGCACCGTTCAAGCACCCGGTACCGCCGCACCACGCCATCGCCGCCCGCGAACGCGCCGGCGCCGCCAGATCCGCGACGCACCGCGTACTCGTCGATGCGGATGGGGTAGGCGTGCTCCAGCGATTCGATCGGCGTGTTGCGCGTGTTGCTCATGCCGACGTGCACGGCACTCGGACCCGGGCCGCGCGCACTCGCGCCCTGGCCACCGCCTAACGTCTCGTAGAACGTCCAGCCGACGCCGCCGAACGTGATGTTGTTCATGGTCCCCTGCCCCTGCGCGGGAACGGCGACGCCCGCATTGCCGAGTGCAGCGAAGATCGTGTCCGTGATCCGCGTCGACATCTCGACGTTTCCGGCCGCTACCGCAGACGGCCACCGCGCGTCGATCGCGCAGCCGGCAGGAATCGCGAGGTCCAGCGCCTCGGCTATGCCATCGTTCGTCGGAACATCGTCGTCGAGCAGGGTCCGGAGCACGAACACCGCCGCCGCACGAGTTACCGACCGCGGGCAATTCACGTTACCACGTACTGCGGGCGCGGTGCCGGTGAAGTCGAGTCGCATCCGCCCGTCACGAACCGAGACCTCCGCGGCCACCGGTACGTCGGCGTCCGACACACCATCACCCTCGAGCGCGTCGACGCCGCGGCCGTGGATGTCGCCCAGCTCCGCGATCCTCGCGAGTGCGCGGCGTCGGGTGTAATCCAGGAGTGCCTCACAAGCGGCATCGAGCCGCGCCGGAGTTTCACGGAGGCGGAGCGCGAGCCAGCCCTCGCGACCCGCCGCGCAGGCCGCTCGCTGCGCCGCGAGGTCGCCGTGGCGCTCGGCGGGCGTGCGGACGTTCGCCAGGACGAGGCGCAGGACATCATCGACCGGAATGCCACGCCGTGCGATCCGCACGGGAGGCACGATAATGCCTTCCTGAAAAAGCTCAGTCGCACCCTGCGGCATGCTGCCCGGGCTCATACCGCCGACGTCCGCGTGATGCGCACGAACGGCGGCGAATCCCACGATCGCGCCACCATCGCCGATCGCCTCCACCATCGTCAGGTCCGGTAGATGCGATCCGCCGGCGTACGGGTCGTTGAGCAGGAACACGTCGCCCGGCTCGGGTCCCTGCGTCATCACCGCGCGCACCGACTCCGGCATTGCGCCGAGGTGGACAGGAATGTGCGCGGCTTGGGCGACCATGCGTCCACGCGCGTCGAACAGCGCCGACGAGGCATCGCGACGCTCGCGGATATTCGGCGACAGCGCCCCGCGCTCCAGCACGACGCCCATCTCTTCGGCAATCATCGAGACGGCGTTCGACATCACCATGAGCGCGAGCGGATCGAAACCGGAGGTCGCGGTCATCGTGCCTCCAGTGCCCACCCGCCGATGCCTAACGATCTGGCGGTCCAGCCATCGGCTACCAGCAGCGTCGCGTCGGGCAGCCCGATCGTCGCGCGGCCGGCAACGACGCCCATCAGCTCGCCGCCATCATCGAGCCGGGTCTCGTCGCTCCACGCGGAGCGGCCGCGTCGGGCGAGCTGCATGGTGTGCCCGCCAACGGAGAGGCTGCAGCGCACGCTCACGATCTCCACATCGCGATCCAGGGTGAAGCCGAACCGCTCGTCGTGACGCGCGAGAAAGCGCTGCCTGATCCCATCCACGCCGAGGCTGGGCGAGACCTCGACGTCCAACTCGTGGCCCTGCCCAACGTATCGTGCTCGCGCGAAGTGCTTCACGGCTCCGCCATCGCCGTTTGAATGGCCGTTCGATCTCAACGTCGTCTCGAGCGATGAGAAGGGCAACATGTCCGCGCCGAGCTCACCAAGCACCCGCATGACGCTCGCCGTCGTGATGTAGCGTTGCGGCGCGATCGCGAGGCCCAGCGCGCTCAACACGCCGGCATACGGCGGCACGATCACGGTCCGTACGCCAATTCGCTCCGCGAGACCGCAGGCATGGAGGGGTCCGCCGCCTCCGAACGCGACGAGTGCGCATTCCCTGGGATCGATTCCGCGTTCGACGCTTACCCGGCGCAGGGCGCGAGCCATCGATGCGTCGACGATAGCAACGATGGCTTCGGCGGTTGCCTGACGACTCGCCCCGATGCGCGCCGACAGCGCGTCGATCGCCGCGATTGCCCCGGCGACGTCGAGCTCGACACCATCACTCATCGTCGTACTGGCGATGTTGCCGAGTGCGATGTGGGCGTCGGTGACGGTCGGCTGAGTCCCTCCACGATGAAAAGCGACCGGACCGGGTCGAGCCCCGGCGCTGCGCGGCCCGACGCGCAGCGCTCCTCCGTCATCCACCCATGCGATGCTGCCGCCACCCGCGGAGACGGTTTCCACGAGCACGCGCGCGAGCGCGATCGGTACGCCTGCCACCGCGCCGCCGGCCTCGAGCAGCGGTTCACCACCAAGCACCAATCCGACATCGGCGCTGGTGCCGCCAATGTCGATCGTCAACGCTCGCTCGATGCCTAACGTCCGTGCAATGTACGCGGCGCCGGCGACTCCACCGGCCGGGCCGGAAAGTGCCAGCGATGCTCCGTTGAACGCGGCGACAGGTGCCGGTGCAGTGCCGCCGCTCGACGACATCACGCTGGGCTCAGGCAGCCCGGCGGAGTGCAGCCGCTGCGCGAGGCGGGCAACGTAGCGCCCCACTCCCGGGCGGACGTACGCCTCGCACACGGTCGTCGCCGTACGCTCGTACTCTCGGATCTCCGGCAGTACGTCCGTCGAACAGACCACGTCACAGCTCGGCAATCGATTCCGCAGCGCGTCGGCCACCGTTCGCTCGTGCGACGGGTCGGCGTAGGCGTGAAGCAGGGACACCGCAACCACATCCGGTGCGAGCGTCGCGACCCGCTCGGCGACCTCGGCGGCTGCCGTCGCGCTGAGCGGCCTAACGACACCTTCCGGCGCAATCCGCCCGGGCACACCGACGATCCGGTCCGCGGGGACGAGCGGTGGCGGATGGTGCGCCGAGAGATCGTAGAGCGCCGCGCGCTCCTGGCGCCGCAGCTCGAGCAGGTCGGTTGCGCCGTCGGTCGCGCACAACACCACGCGGGCGCCGGTGCGCTCGAGCAGCATATTCGTCACGACGGTGGTGCCGTGGACGATCGTACCAACGGGCGGTGCGCCCGGCGGGAGGCGTGTGAGCGCACGCTCCACGCCCTCGCTCTGATCGCCAGGCGTGCTGGAGACCTTGTACGCGATCACCGATCCATCGTCGGCAACCGCGGCGAGATCGGTGAACGTGCCGCCGACGTCGACGCCGACCGAGAGCCCGCTCACGCGGCCGAGCGCGAGGCGACGGGTTGAACCGCGCCGCCGCGCCGTACTGGCGCGGTTGCCGGCGCCAACGTCAGCGCGAGCACGCACCACGCGAGTGCGAGGTGTGCGGGCAGTGTCAGCGCGATGATCTCGCCGTTCACCTGATTGAACCACGGGAGGATCTGCATCGCGAACCCGACGAACGCGATCGCGGCAATCACCAACGCGAGCGTACGAGCCGCGCGCACGGCGCGGCCGCGCGCGATGGCGAGCGGCAGCACCACCGCGAGTGCGAGCGACAACACGTCGAACTGCAGGAGGTTCTCGTTGCGCGCCATGAAGATGTGGCGCGTGGCGGCCCAGCCAACAATGAGGAGCATGCCGAGGATGCCGTTCAGCGCAGTCCAGATCGTCGCCACGGTCGTGAAGCCAATGCGGGCTGCACGCTTCCCGGCACTCGCACCGCGCGCGAGAACGCCAAGAAGAACAGCAACCGCGAGCCCGATTGCGAGGTTGCGAGCCATCTCATCGGGCGGCTGCCTGGGTTCCGGTGGCCCGGTCGCCACGAACACCTGCCGCTCGGCCTTCACCAGCGGATGCACTGCCCCGTTCGAGTCGCGGAATTTTACGTCGCGCACGTGGTCCATGAGCCGCGCGGGGAGGAACGAGTCTTCCCACTCGCTGAGCTGTCGATCGGCCACCTCGCCAAGGCCGATGTTGGTACCGAGTGCGACGGCCCGGTCGAACTGGAACAAACGCTCCGTGTGGAACCGATACGTCGTATTCGTTAGGTGGGATGCCATCGCCTGCTTGAGCTGTCCGCCGATGGCGCGATCGATCACATCCCTGACTCGCGTAGAACAGTTGTCGAGGTAGTAGTCGTAGCGGTAATAGCGGTTCTCGGGCCGCGCGTTCCAGTCGATGTAGTCGCGGACCGCCAACCGTTCGGCCGGGGTGAGATCGAGCTCCTGCACCCACACGGACCGGTTGGTGTAGCGGTATATGTCGACCGTCCGCACCATGTCCTCACCCTGCATCCAGTACAGGGTATTGCCGGTCATGAACCGCTGAAGAAAATGCGGCTGGGCGAAATCGAACGTCCCCCAGTTGTAGACACTGTCGGTCCCGCGAGTAGCGTCGACGATGCGGATCGCGTTATGCCCGAAGCGCTCCCAGATCCGCGTGCCGTTCCCCATCGTCACGAGGTAGATCGTTAGGTCGGATCCCGGCTCTGGCGACTGGCGACTGGCGACTGGCGACTGAGGGACTCGGGACTGGGGACTTGGGCGGGAAGCTATCACCGTAGAAGAGACTTCTTTGGCGAGAGAAGGCTCCCGGCCGAGTCCCGAGTCCCGAGTCCCGAGTCCCGAGATAAGCGCTAACGCAACCAGCCCGACAGCAATCACAGCTTCACCTCTTTCCCCTCATCGGCCGCCTTGTACGCGGCCTCGATCACCTTGTGCAGGATCACCTGGTCCGACGGCGCCTCGTACGGCGTCTCATCGCGCACAACCGACAGAAAATGTGCGAGCTCGGCACGGTACGACTGATTGAACGAGTTTTCGCGCGTTGCCGCGCCACCCCGCGAGACATCCGTCGGCTTCCCGTTCAGCTCTTTCACCACGCGAAGCGGCGCCAGACGCGCGCTTCCGCGCGATGACAGCGTCTCGAACCACCACCGCTCCTCATACCCCACGTACGCCCACGAGATGTCGAACGTGAACGCGATGCCGGACTCGCTCTCGAGTGTCACGAGCGCCGACTCCTCGACCGCCGTGCCGCGAGGTCGATCCATGTGCGCCCAGACGCGAAGCGGAGTCGGAAAGTCAGCGAGCCACATCGCGAGGTCGACCATGGGGAGACCTTGGTCGAAGAATGCGCCGCCGCCAGCCTCCGCGCGCCGCGCCCGCCACCCTTCATGGCGCAGCCGTGGTTGATACACGCCAGCCCGCACGCCGGTCAGCTTGCCGAGCTCGCCGCCGCGGAGGAAGCGATCCAGCGCCTGGACGTCAGCGCGGAACCGGTGGTTGTTCGCCACAAATACCTTGCGGTCCACCCGGTTGGACGCCGTGAGAATCCGCTCGATGCCGCGCGCCGTGAGCGACAGAGGTCGCTCGCAGAAGACGTGCACTTTCGCCTCGAGCGCCGAGAGCACGTGCGGCTCGTGCAGATGGTTCGGCGTCGCGACGATCACGGCATCGAGCTCGTCGAACTCGAGCAGGTCCTCGATGTCGGTGAAGACATCGGGGACATCGAAGCGATCAGCGAGGGCGCGCGCCTTCGGGCGGTCGTTGTCGCATAACGCGACGAGCTGCGCTCCGCGGAGCTTCGAGAGGAGCGGCAGATGCGCGAGCTGCGCGATCGCCCCGGCACCTACCACGCCGACGCGAATGTTGGGCTTCATTTCGGAGTTTTCGGACGCGGGTTGTCGAAGTAATAGCTGCCGCCGACACGCAGCGAAGCGAATCGGGCGAGGCTCAGGAAATCGTAGCGCGCCTGCGCGTCGAGCGCGACGTGGCGGAGCACACGAACGTTCAGCCCCACCTCGCCTGCCACGCCAACCGCGATCACGTCGGTCGCCCGCTCCACGAACGTGCCGTCGATCAACCGGCCGTCCGCATTCACGATGTGCGTGGCGAGACCCGCGCCGAGGTACGGCGAAAACCACCAGCTGGGTTTATAGGTCCGCCGCGCGTCCGCGCCGAGCACGATGTCGGAAACCGTGATATCGCCCAGAATCACCTCGGCATCGCCCGTCGGATCGGAGATCGCGTTCTTGAGCGAATCGGCGTACGCCTTCACGGCTTTATCGGTAAACTGCGAACCCCAGTACGTCGCGTTGAACACGATTCGCCACCCCGGCGCAATCTCCCCGTAATCCGCCTGGAGGGAGTACGACGTGGTCGGGACGATGCCGTAGGGGGCGACGTGCCCCATCTGTACGCCGAGGCCGGTGAACTTGAGCTTGTCGATACCAAGCCGCTCCGCCCACGACGGGTGGTCGTCCTGCGCCTCCAGCCGACTGGCGACGACGAGCAAAACAGCAAGAATCCGAACGAGTGATCGGAGCTGTTCAATACGCGCGCGCAACGGTGGTCCCGGGGAAATACGTGCGGAGAATCGTGCGGAAGTCCTGACCAGCGCGCGCACGGCCGACAGCGCCCCACTGGCACATGCCGACGCCATGCCCGTAGCCGCGCCCTCGAACCGTCAGACGCGTGAGTCGTCCATCGGACGAGCTGACGACCTCGGGCGAAAAATACGTACTGTTGAGAAGCTCGCCACTCGGCGAACGGAGCACGTACCGAATGTCGTTCCCGCGCAGCCGATAGCGGCCGCTTGACGTCTCGATCCAGAGTGCCGCGACGCGACCCGACGGCGTCTCGCCATCGACATCGACGCGCCGCACCTCGCCCACGGGTCCCGGCGGCACCTGCGCGTAGCTGCGCAGATACCGCTCGACGACAGCAGTGAGGGAATCGGCACGCCAACTTCGCTCCCACCGGAATCGCGGGGCGATGTCACAGTAGTATCGATCCGTGCCGGGGATTCGATCGCTTACGCGCTGCAGGTACGGCGCGCTCTCCGAGCGCCAGATTTCGTCCGGTGCGGCGGTGGTGCCGCCACACGTCGAGTGGTACGGCGCGCTCACCACGCGCCCGTTGAACATCAGGACGAGACCTTCGGTCGCCGCCACCGCGGCGTCCGCGACGGTATTCTCGGCTTCGACGCCGCCGTACACCTGGTCGGTCGTGGTCGCGGTCACGTCGTAGGCGCGGGACGTGTTGCCGAGCCGCGCCACCGCGTAGCTGCGCGCTGCAACGGCCTGCGCCTCCAACGCGGCGCGATCGCCCGCGCCCCGAACACCGAGCTCTCTCGGGACGACGCCACGAAGGTATGCCTCGACGCCGACGCGGTTCACAATGCGCACCCCGGAGTCCGCGGCGAGGATCGAGAGATTCCCGCGGTACCGCCGCTGATTGACCGACAGTATTGCCTCAGGCTTCGCGGCGAGGAGCGACACCGGCCCGGCGAGCTCGCGCCGCGATCCGCCCGGGGCGCCCAGCGTGAGCGTTCCGCCCTGCGACGACAGCGAAACGACGTCGCCTGCCCGGCCCTCGGCCGCGACTCGGCCATCGCGATCGACAAGTCGCCAGGCGTCGGTTGCCGTGAAGTTGGCGCCGGGGAGAACGCCCAGCGACACACGGAGGCCCGCGGCGACGATGGCGTTAGGCACCGGCGCGCTGGGCGCCGGCGTGGAGGGCCGCGTGCAGGCCGCGATGCAGGTAGCCGCAACGATGGCGGCACGGCGCGTCAGGAACGTGAAGCCGGGATCGCGCACCCGCCGCGACATCGCCTAACGCCCGAAGCTCCCCACCGTCGTCACCGGCAGCATGCGGCCGAGTCGGACGGGCCGCAGGACCGCACGCTGATGGTCGACGATGCGCACGGCCGTGGCGGCGAAGTCGTAATCGTCTTCCACCGACGTGAGCTCCACCTCCACGAAGTCGCCGGGCGCCGCATCGGTGGCGACACGCGTCACGCCGTCGACGTCGTCCGCCTGCCACGGCGCGCGAGCCTGTACGCGTCCATCCTCGTCCGCGCGCCGATCCACGAGCACCCGTGTACGCGTACCGACGTGGCCCTCATACCGCTCGGCCGTGATGACGCGCTGCAGTTCCGTCAGGCGCTCGAGTCGTTCACGCTTCACATCGTCGGGAACGTCGTCGTCGAGTGCCCACGCGCGCGTGCCCTCCTGCGCCGAGTACGTGAACGCCCCGACGCGATCGAATCGGGTTTCTTCCAGGAAGTCGAGCAGCTGCTGAAAGTCGTCTTCGGTTTCGCCCGGGAAGCCCACGATGCACGTCGTGCGGATCGCCACGTCTGGGACGACGTCACGAATTCGGCGGATGCGTTCGCGCTGCGTTGCCTGACGCTCGGGGCGGCGCATACGCTTGAGCACCGCGTCCGACGCGTGCTGCATCGGCATGTCGAGGTACCGCAGCAATCGCGGTTCCGTCGCCATGAGATCGAGCAGCTTCGGCGTGAGGCCGGCCGAGTAGAGGTACAGCAGCCGGAGCCACGGAATCGACGTCTCGTCGAGAAGCCCGCGAAGCAGCTCGGGCAAACCAATACCGTTGCGCAGATCACGGCCGTAGTGCGCGAGGTCCTGCGCGACGAGATTGATTTCACGAGCGCCCTGGAGCTCGAGCAGTTGCGCTTCGCGAACGACATCGCCCAACGCGAACGATCGATGCTTTCCCCGCATGAGCGGAATTGCGCAGAACGCGCAGCCGTGATCACACCCCTCGCTGATTTTGAGATAGCGAACGTGCGGGAGGTCGCCCGAGTAGACGCGAACGCCGGGGTGGTCCACGAGCGGATCGCCGAGCAACCCGCGCTCGGTCAGCTCCGGAATCAGCCGGTCCGCTTCCGCCGCACCGAGAAACAGGTCGACTTCGGGGAGCGCTTCCGCGAGCTCGTCCTTGTGTCGCTGGACGAGACAACCCACCGCGATGACGGCCTGACACACGCCGTCGCTCTTGTAGCGACCCGCGCCCACGATGGCGTCGATCGACTCACGCTTGGCGGCGTCGATGAAGCCACATGTGTTGACGATGATGACCTCGGCCTCGTCGAGGTCGGTCGTCGACTCGGCGCCGTGGGCAATCAGCTCTGCCAGATATCGCTCGCTGTCGACGGTGTTCTTATCGCAGCCGAGCGTGAGGAGACCAACCTTCATGGTTGGCATGGACGGGTCAGCATCCCGACAAAACTAGCTGGTCGCTGGCTGCTCGTGCTGGCTGCTGGCCGTGGATTACAAATCGGTTAAGTCCTCGAGGACCAATGGCCCGGGCAGAGACGGCTGGTCACATTCGACGTTAGGGACAACCCGGCGAGGACGCTTCATGTTCAGCACGTGCCTCTTTTGCCACGGGCGACTCGGCAGCAACGACGTCGTCGAGCATTTTCCCGTTGGCTCTCGGCTGGCATTCGATGCGGCGAGAGGCAGACTGTGGGCGGTGTGCCCGCAATGCCGTCGGTGGAACCTGTCCCCGCTCGACGAGCGCTGGGAGGCGATCGAGGAGTGCGAGCGGCTCTACCGAAGCACTCGCGCGCGTGTCTCGACGGACAACATCGGGTTGGCTTCGAACGTCCGTGGCGTCGACCTGATTCGCGTCGGCAAGCCATTACGACCTGAATTTGCTGCGTGGCGGTATGGGCCGCAGCTCAAGTGGCGACACAGCCGAGCGAGGATCGCGGCCGGCGTTGCCGGTGCGGCGGGAGTCGCCGCCGCGGTGGCCGCGGCACCGGTTGCGGCACCGTTCATCGCGCCGGCGTTCTGGGCGTTTGGAGCCAGCGCACCCTTGTGGGTGGTGCCGGGCATGATCGCGATGGACATCAAGGACTACTGGCAGTGGGAGCGCGTTGCGCTGCGATTGCCGGCGTCGAACGGCGGAAAGTTGACCGTGCGGATCCGTCACCTGTGGGAATCCGCGTATTACACGGACCGCTATACAGGCGAGCTGACGCTCCGCGTCGCGCACGACGGCGGCGCGTCCCACTACGACGGTGACAAAGCCTTATCGGCCGGCGGTCGACTCCTCGCGCGCGCGAACTGGCTCGGTGGGGCGGGTCGCCTCGTTCAGCGCGCGGTCGACCACATCGACGAGGTCGGCGACGCGGACGGGTTCCTCCAGAAGACCGCCGCGCGATTCTCGCGGTTCCACGGGCGCCGCATGATGGCGCGGTACCGCCGGGTCGGCGCCATGAGCCTCATGCCCGTGGAGCGTCTCGCGCTCGAGATGGCCGTGCACGAGGAAGCGGAGCGGCGAGCCCTCGAGGGCGAGCTCGCCAAGCTGGCCGCGGAATGGAAGGAAGCCGAGGAGGTGGCGGCGATCGCGGACGACATGTTCGTCACGCCGACCGTCGACGAGTGGATCAAGCAGCGCTCGACCGAGACGCGCGTGCCCGACCCCGGCGGCGCCTAACGATAGTTACCGAACTTCAGCTCGACGCCAAAGTCCTGGGCGCGGAGCATCTGCATGACGAGCTGCAGCTCGTCGCGTGACGGCGAGCTGACGCGAACCTGATCGCCCTGAATCGCGGCCTGGACCTTCTTCATCTTCGCGTCCTTGATCGCGGCCGCGACCTTTTTCGCCGTGTCACCGTCGAGCGACATCTTGAGCCCGACGTCGCGCCGCACGGTGTCGCCCCCGGCCGGCTTGATCTCACCGATATCGAGGTTTTTCACCGGCACGCCACGCTTGATGAGCTTCGCCTGCACGACGTCGAAGAGTGCGCGCATGCGGAAGTCGCTGTCGGCGGTGAGAAGGATCTTCCCTTCTCCGCGCTGAAAGTCGATGGTCGCCTTCGAGTCCTTGAAGTCGTATCGCTGCGCGATCTCCTTCTGCGCCTGGTTGACCGCGTTGTCGACTTCCTGCAGATCGACGCCGGTGGTGATGTCGAAGGAGTTGGTTTGTGCCACGGTCGGGAATCAGGAATAGGGAATCGGGAATCGATGGCCCGTCAGGGCTCCAATTCATCCGGGGTGACAGGGCGCAGCAGAATATCGAAGCCGAGCCAGGCGAGCTTGGAGAACGGGAACAGCACGAACGGCGCGGCCAGCATCCCGATCGGTGCCGCCCACTGGAGCGTGTCCCACGGCACGTTAGGCCACGCGATCAGCATGACCGCGACGAACACGATCGCGAACAGCATCTCCGACACCACCAGATTGAACAGCATCGAGCCGATGAAGTAGTCGCGCTCGCCGCGTTCGATCGCCAGACCGCAGTTGCCGCAGCGGTCTCGCATCTTGAACCAGTGCCGCATGACCGGACCGAGCCCGCAGTGCGGGCAGCGGAGCCGCACCGCTCGCTCCAACACCGTCAGGACCCGCTTGAGGCCCGGCCAGGACATTCCGCGCGCCGATTCGTCGCGCTCGCTGGCGATGGGCTCCTCGGAAGAGGAAGATCGACTCGTGGGCATGACTCGAAGCTAACCGTGACGGCCGCAGATGCACGACGGGCGGGTCGCTGGACCCGCCCGCCCATCCTCGCATGACTCGTGCGCCGCTTCCCCTAGCCGAGAAAGCTCTCCAGCGCGCGTGCCCGCGACACGTGACGCAGCCGCGAAAGCGCCTTCTCCTTGATCTGCCTCACGCGCTCGCGCGTGATGCCCAGGAGCGACCCGATCTGCTCGAGCGTCATCGGCTCCTCACCATCCAGGCCGAAGTAGAGACGGAGAATCTTCGCCTCGCGCTCCTTGAGGCTCGACAGCGCCTCTTCGATCGACTCCGTCAACGCTTTCTCGAACGTCTGCTCGTCAGGCGTCGGGTTGACGTTGTCGGCGAGATAGTCGAGGAGCTTGTTGTCCTCGCCCGGCGTGAGCGGCGCATCGAGGGAGAGGTGGGTCTGCGAGATCGACATCGTCTTCGCGACCTCTTCCTCGGTGATGTCCATGCCGTCGGCGATCTCGGCATGTGTGGCTTCGCGCCCTAGCTCCTGCAGCAGCGCATTCGCCCGCTTGCCGATGCGGTGCAGCGTACCCGCGCGATTGAGCGGCACGCGTACGATGCGCGACTGCTCGGCGAGCGCCTGCAGGATCGCCTGGCGAATCCACCACACGGCGTACGAGATGAACTTGATGCCTTTCGTCTCGTCGAACTTATGAGCGGCGCGGATGAGGCCGAGATTGCCCTCGTTGATCAGATCCGAGAGCGACACGCCCTGGTTCTGATACTTCTTCGCCACCGAGACGACGAAG
>Ga0136846_1241275_pt1 | contig 12822 bp, 20 predicted proteins | sample HopSoiMetagenom2_FD_96841 | JGI IMG/M metagenome (GOLD analysis project Ga0136846, IMG submission 96841) | Grasslands soil microbial communities from Hopland, California, USA - 2 Assembly 2016 (version 4) | ecosystem: Environmental > Terrestrial > Soil > Grasslands | place: USA: Hopland...
AGGTTCGGCGACAGACCGGGCGATCCGCTCGCTTGTCTCTTCGACCATGCAGGACACGACGCCTTCGTCGAGATCAACGAGCAGCACAAGGCATTCGTCGCCGCCCTGTTACGACGTCGACTGCTGGTCGATCAGGATGAACTCTAATCCGAGGGTCTTGGCGACCTCGTCCGCAGTGCTCGGCACGTTCGTCTGCCGGGTGCTGTGTTCGAATCCCATCGGAACCCGCTTGTCACGCCACGCCTGCTCGAGGCGTTCACGGAGGGCTCGATCATGTGCCTCGAATCCGTCGGCCGGAAGAGGCAGATCGTGGTCGCCGTCCGCGACCGTGAACCTGCCGCGCGGCTCGCCGTCTCGCTGACGATCCTTCATCTCGTACGTGAAGGTCTTCATGCAGGGAACCTACTACCGAGACGTTCCGGGCCATCCGAAAATCTCGACCATGCGCTCCGAGGTCCAGCTTCCTAGCACAACCTCCTCACCCGCTCCACTGCTCGGTACTGCCGAAGCGTGGACGCAAAGGAGCCATGCCGCTCGTCACTGGGCGGTGTCTGTCATTCCCTCACGACCAGAAGCGTTGTCACTGGCAGACTCGCTCGATGTTCCCTCCACGTCGATGGCTTCTTGGCGTTGTCGGCCAGCCCGGACCTCGATCTTGCGCGGCTTGGCCTGGGGAGCAATGGGAATCTCGATCGTCAGCACACCCTCCTCGTACGCGGCCCGGACATGTTGTGTGTCGAGGTGCTCTCCAAGCATCAGCTGCCGGGTGAACGTGCCCTGTGGTCGTTCCTGAGCGAGGATCTGATCGTCGGCCTCAGGATCCCACCGGCGATCTGCCCGCACGGTGAGCGTGTTCTGCTCGGCGGTCAGCTCGATCGATCCGGGATCGACGCCTGGCAGATCGAAATGGACGAACAGGGAATCGCCGCGCCGATAGGCATCCATCGCCATGGTGCTGTTGGCCTCTTGCATCCGACCGAGGAGTTGCTGCATCTGGCGGTCGGCCTCGCGGAATGGGTCGTATCGCATGACCACTGTGATCACCTCCGATGCTGTCAGGCGCGAATCTATCCGTCGTCCACCCGGAGCAAACGCGCCTGCGAGTCGCGGATCAGGCGAAGTCCCGCGTCGCCGTCCGCAAAAGAGGAGGCGCCCAGTACGACACCGGCCACCCGAAGTAGGCGACGATCCGCTCGCAGGTGTCGGCCGATGGAATCGCCTCGCCAGCCTCAAGTTCCCGGTACTGACGAACGGTGGGACCAAGGAGCCACCCGGCGCGACGGTCGCATGGTCGGATCACAGCGGCCCCGACCAGGCCGCGCTGCGCAGGGCTCAAGCACGCGCCCAAGAGAACGGCGCAGCACTCGAGGTCACGCGGTACCTGCTGACGCTCAAGCTCCAGGGCCAGCTCAGCGTGGTGCAGCAGTCGGACGACGAAGGTGGTTCGTCACACGTCGCGACTGTGGCGAGCGGGTTGGAGCGAGTCGCAGCCGCTATGTCGATCAAGGACATCCTCACCTTCGAAGCGAAGGCAGCGAACGCGTACTGGCGGGTGTGGGAGGAGCTACCTGTCTCATTCGCGAAGGGCACAACGTGCCAGGGACACTGGACGAGGGTAGGGCCGCGCCATTCCCCGCTGTCGAGCGGCCCGCGGGCCGCGACGACTCCGGCCCACGCCATCCTCAACTACTGCCATGCGACTACTGCTATGCGCTCGGCGAGTTCGAATCACGCCTCGCGCTGCTGGCGCTCGGCCTCGATCCGGGCATCGGTTGGTTCCACCGCGACGCCCAGTATCGGCAGAGCGCTGCTTTGGACCTCCTAGAGGCCATCCGTCCAGAGATCGACCGTCACGCGCGGAGCCTCTTGCAGCGGCGTACGTTCGGCGCCGCTACAGCAAAGCATCGCGCCGGTCGCGCGAACGAGGCCGACGCTGGGTCCGCGTGAATCGAACCGGCGGCCGATGCGTTGTTCCAACTCAGGCGCTTGGTCAAGGTAGGTACGACGCCACTCGATGAACTGCATTGGGGCCAGGACCTCGACGAGCCCAACGCCGAGCGCGAGAACGCCCCACGTCACCATCCACATCCATGCGAACCGGCGGTCGAACAGCGATGGGATGAAGGCGGCGATGAAGACAGCGACGACCACCCAGCGGAGCCAGCGCCACCACACAGCCCGACCGCATAGGAGTGCGCTCATATCCTGGATCGAGGGATGGTCGCCGGCTGACTTCGGCGGATACTCGACACATGACCGCCTTCATCGCCACAGGCCTGTGCGTCGCGGTGATCGCCGCTCTGATGATCGTCGGTATCAAGGTGAAGATGCCCCCGCCGGACCCCGACTGGCGGCAACATCTCCCGCCACCGCCGCCACAGCCGACCGGTGTATGGCTCCATCTCCTACGCCGGTCGCGGGTCGCGACGTTCGCGATGTACTTCATCATGGTGTTGGCTGCAGCGCTGCGCCTCGACTCGGCATTGAACGCGATAGCTCTCGTATTCGTCGCCGTGCTGTTCGTGCGGGTCGGGGTCGCCGTTGCCTGGGGGATCCACATCCGCAACGAGCGCAGGCGTGCGGGTTGGCAACGGTTCCGCGGATCGCCGCTGACATAGCTCCTCTGCACGGTCGCACTGCTCGGAGATGTTTTCGCGCATCCGATCGTGGTACCGGCGTTCCTATGCGCGCTTGAGCCATGTTCCTCATGGCACCATCCCCTACATGACGTCCGACCCGGCGACGATGTCGTTTCGATCGATGTGCGCTGTTGGTCGCGACTCGGAGGATGCCCGCCGCGGTCGAGAACCCGGCCAATACGCCGATCCTCCATCCGCTCGTTCCGGTAGGGGTCGCACGCGCGTAAACACTCTGCGCGGACTCGAGCGTTCTTGGAGCGTCGAACGGAGGAGCCGGCGCGGTCCTGGCCCATAGCCAGCGCTCGCGGGCCGCATCTCGTACTCGCCGCCCCTGCCGGCCCTGCGCGACCAGCTGACCCAGAAGGTTCGGATGGGTTCGGTGATCAAAGCCGTCGCCGTCGACGACGAACCGTTCTGGCGCGAGGAAGGGCTCGACGGTCTGGCGCTTGACCCGGAGCCGAACCGGGAGATGTGTTGACCAACAGGCTTGGCCGCAACCATCAGCTCCCGCTCGGACCTCCGCACAAGAAGACGTTGTACCGACTACCACCTCAGCGGGCTCGCGGATTCCGTTACAGAAACGGCCCCGTATCCTCTAGACCTGACAAGCAGCTGGACCGACCAGCCGGGAGGCCTGGGCGCACTCCCTTCCTAGATCAGCGCGGATCAGCTCACGCCGACAACGGGTGCTGGCGGTCCACCATCACCCCTGGCACTTCGTCGACGCCGGTTATGGCGAGAACGGTTGCAACAGCCTCGCTGGGATTGCGAAGCCAAAGGCCCTTCGCGCACACGAACTGCCCGAACCGGAGGATGGCTCGGATGCCCGAAGAGTCGAGGAACGTCAGTTCCGACAGGTCCAGAACCACTTCGCGCCGCCCATCGACGTGGGCGGTGGCGGTCCTGAGGAAGCGTTCCACCTCCGCGGCGTCGAACTCGCCCGCCAACCACAGGACGCCGTGCGGATCACATCGGACCTCCAGCGGACGCACCTGGTTCTTCACGGTGTATGCACCTCCTGCGTCGTGCGGCCGCGACTCTAGGGGGGCGATCCGCGCGCGTCTGTAAGGAACGCGACGCAACTTCAAAGAGCGACAAGAAATCTCGGGCGCGGCGGCGAACGGCCAGGTCGCGCGGGACCAGCCGCTGTCATGACCAAGCGTGTTGAGACACGTCGCGACCCTTGGCCCAAAACGGCGTAAGCCGATGCCTGACGAAGCGCGAGGGTCGCCTCGGTCGCGGAAAGGGGTAGCCTGAGGACTACCGATACTCCTCGGACTTGCGGTCTTGGGTGTTGCCCGAGCTTTGAGCCTGCCGAGTGTCCCGACGAAGGGACCTTCATGGCGGCACCCACCGGCAACACACTCCTCGATGCGCTCGAGGATCGTGAGCGCGATGAACTCCTCGCAGGCAGCCGAACCCGACCGATCGACATCGGGTCCGTACTCCACCATCCCGGCGACACGATCGTCTCGGTTTTCTTTCCGCTGAGTGGCACGCTCTCGCTTATCGCCGAACCCGACCCTGATCACCCGGTCGAGGCAGCGACGATCGGACGCGAGGGCGTCGCGAACGCCTTCGCCGCGCTCGGGTCACGCGAGGCCGTCCAGCGACTCATAGGCCAGATCGAAGGCGAGATGATCGAGGTGCCCATCGACCTGTTCGTGAAGCTCGCCCGGGAGCCCGACCGACTCAGCGATGTCGTGCACGGCTTCACCGAAGCGCTCATCTCGCAGGTGGCATCCAACGCTGCCTGCAACGCCATCCATCACGTCAACAAGCGATGCGCCCGGTGGCTACTCCAGTCGCATGATCGTGTGAACAGCGACACCTTCGGGCTCAAGCAGGAGTTCCTCGCCATCATGCTCGGCGTGAGCAGGCCGACGGTCTCTCTGGCGGCGGAGTCGCTCAAGAAATCGCGCTGCATCACATACAACCGTGGCGTCATATCGGTCTTGGACCGTGAGGCTCTCGAGGCGGCTGCGTGCCCGTGCTATGAAGCGATCAGGACCGACTACGTTCGGTTGGTTCCCTTACGCTTCAATTAAGTGACCTCTTCGAGGTCGAGCCCGTCAACTGCACCAGGAGCAAGGTAACCACACCAGGAGGCGACACAAGATGTCGGTTGCATCGGAGGCGGAGCGTCTTGACGGACTCTGCGCACGCTTCGGACCCGCCCTCGAGCATCTATGGTCCGTCCGCGACCAGCCGACGGTTCGCATGGTGACTCCGGTGACCGATCAAGAGATGCGCTCGCGCTTCGACGACTCAGAGGCACTACTGGCACTCGTCGGGAGCTGGAACGCAACCGATTCGCCCGAGAACGTCCCGGCCGAACTGGATGTCGCGTTGGCCGATCGTGAGAAGCGGCTCGACCTCGAACGGCTCACCGTGTTCATCCGTCGAAGGAACGACAGACTCCGTTCCTAAGCGGCGCAAGAAAACGTGCGAGCACCTACGGAGTCGACGTCGCAGCGCGGCGAACCGCTCGAACGCGACCGGTTTGCGACACCGTTACCCAGGCTGGTTGGCGATGCGAACGCTGTCCGCATGCTGGCGGGCAAAGCGATCGGACCGGTACGGCGCGCCGAGTTACCCTTGCACCGTGCCCACTCCTCGTGAGATCGCCGATCTGGCGTGCAAGCTCGCTCAGGAACACATCGACCGATCGCGAGTCGAGATCGAGAACGCCTCAGACGGCGACTGGATGCTGCTGAGCGACGCCATCAAGCTCGTACACGACAGCGGCCCGTCCTCTGCCGAGCACGTCGCCTACACGTTGCTCCACGAGGCGATGACGGACATCCGTCGCAATCGGTAGCTGGCACCTCGCCGTCCGGCGTTCACGAGCGTCTGCCGTTCGCGTGCGTGGCAACTCGAGAGCCGTCCGTTGGCGCGGCCTGATCTCGTCGCTCCGACGTATGACCGAGTCAAGATCGCTCAATCCCAGGCCGCCTAATGCCGGGAGTGGAAGTTCGCGCAGGGGCGACCGGCCCTACCGCGGACCCTCGCCGGGGCTACGCTGCCCTCATGGGAACCGAGGTCGTCGACGTCAAGGCTTCCCCGGGTTCACGTTGGGGACGCGATCACGATCGCAACGCACCGTCTGACGGAGCAGGGGAACCGCTTGCTCCGCGTCTCGCGTGCGATGAAGCGCAGGCCCATATTCAGGGTCTCCCTCAGCTGGGAGCCTTGCTCGGTTTCGCGCAAGAACCCACGCCCGAACGTCGCCGCGGTTCTCCAGCTCCAAGAGGTCTCCGCCGTAGCCCCCCCTCGCGGGCCGGGCCACCAGACGTTCGAGGATCCATTTCTCCGGGAGGTCCCTCTCACGAGGCGACAACAAACTCGCGCACGTGTTCTCGTCGCGTATGCTGAGGTTTCCGACTATCGCGGGCCGTGAAGGGATTGATGTGGCGTGGCCTACGTGATCGCAGAGCCCTGCATCGACGTGAAGGACCGCGCCTGCGTCGACGAATGTCCGGTCGACTGCATCTACGAGGGCCCTCGGATGCTCTACATCCAGCCCGACGAATGCGTGGACTGCGACGCGTGCGTGCCGGTCTGCCCCGTCACCGCCATCTTCTCCGAAGACGACACGCCGACGGAGTGGAAGCCATTCGTTGAGATCAACGCGCAGTACTTCGCCGCGGATGTCACCGGCCTCGGCTCGCCCGGCGGCGCGGCGCAGGTCGGCGCCTCAGCGGTCGACCACCCCACGGTCGCGGCCTGGGCCGCCGAGTAGCGGGCATCTGCCTGGCTCGAGGCCATGACCGACACCGCGGCCACCCGTCGAACCCCGCGCCCCCGAGGTGAAGGGCAATGGGCGCTCGGCTACCACGAGCCTCTCAACGCCGCCGAGCAGATCAAGAAGGAGGCCGAGCCGCTCGACGTTCGCGAGCGCATCGAGCGCATCTTCGCTCCCGGCGGGTTCCGCACGATCGGCAAGCAGGATCTGCGGAGCCGGATGCGCTGGTGGGGCCTCTACACCCAGCGCCGGCAGAACGTCCCGGGAGAGCGGACCGGCTCCGCGGAGTCGGAGGAGCTCGAGGACGAGTTCTTCATGATGCGGATCCGGATCGACGGTGGCCGTATGAGCGCCCAACAGCTCCGCGCGATCGCCTGGGCTTCCGAGCGGTACGGCCGCGACCTCGCCGATATCACGGACCGTCAGAACGTCCAGCTCCACTGGATCCGGATCGAGGACGTTCCCGCGATCTTCGAGCGCCTCGAGTCCACCGGGCTCACGACTACCGAAGCGTGCGGCGATACCCCCCGCGTGATCCTCGGCTGCCCGCTCGCGGGCGTTACGACCGACGAAGTGCTCGACGCAACGCCGGAGATCCGGGCGATCCACGAGCGCTTCATCGGCACCACCGAATTTTCCAACCTGCCGCGTAAGTACAAGACCTCGATCAGCGGCTGCCGGGTGCACTGTACGAACCACGAGCTGAATGACATCGCCTTCGTCGGCGTCGAGCATCCGGAGCTCGGCCCCGGCTACGACCTCTGGGTGGGCGGCGGGCTGTCAACGAACCCGATGTTCGCGGTCCGCCTCGGCGCGTTCGTTGCGCCCGGGAACGTCGCAGACGTGTGGTCGGGCGTCACGAGTCTCTTTCGCGAATACGGGTACCGCCGATCGCGGAACCGTGCCCGGCTGAAGTTCCTCGTGAAGGACTGGGGTGCGGCGAAGGTGCGCGAGGTCCTCGAGACGGAGTTCCTTCGCGCGCGTCTCCCCGACGGTCCGGCGCCTGCGCCGTCGGCGCTGTCGCTCCGGGACCACGTCGGGGTGCATCCACAGAAGGACGGCCGTGTCTGCGTCGGATTCGCGCCTCGGGCAGGCAGGATCGCCGGTCATCAGCTACGGATCGTTGCCGATCTCGCCGAGAGCTGCGGCGATGGACGCGTCGCCGCTACCGCGCAGCAGAAGCTCGTGATCCTCGACGTGGACGCTGCGCGTGCGGATGAGCTCATCGGCCGACTCGAGGCACTCGACCTCCGCGCCCGTCCCGACCCGTTCCGGAAGGGCATGATGGCCTGCACCGGCATCGAGTTCTGCAAGCTCGCGATCGGGGAGACGAAGGGCCGCGCCGCCTGGCTCACCGAGGAGCTCGCGGCCCGGCTCCCCGACTTCGACGAAGAGATCCGGATCCACGTCAACGGCTGCCCGAACTCCTGCACACGCTTCCAGGTCGCCGACATAGGGCTGATGTCAGCGCTACAGGTGCGTCCCGACGGCACGAAGTCCGACGCGTTCCTCGTACACCTCGGCGGGACGATGGGCGATGGATCCGCGTTCGGCAGGAAGGCCAAGGGTGTCAAGATCTACGCAGAGCACGCCGCCGACTACATAGAGGAGTTGCTCCGCCGATATCGGAGTCGCCGCGGCCCCGGCGACACATTCTCGACGTTCGTCAATGGGCTGGATGCCGAAGGGCTCTCCCGATTCGCCCTGCCTTCACGCGGGGGGCCGAACCGCGAGTGAGCGATACGCCGCGTGCCGTTCCCTTCTACTGTCCGTTCTGCGGTGAACAGACGATCCGACCGGCCGACACATCGGGATGGCAGTGCGAGAGTTGCGAGCGGACGTTCGAACTCTCGATCGTTCGGCCGAGCGAGTCCTGACGGAGGAAGAGGCCGGGGCTTACTTGGAGGAACGCTTGCGAGCGGCTGCTTTGCCGCCCTTCCGGCCCGCGGCCTTCTTCTGCGCGGTCGTTCCACCTTGCTTTGCGTTTCCCCCCGAACCGGACTTCTGACCTCCATGCTTTGAGGCATCGGGCGAGTTCGCAATCTTCGCGGCTCGCTCTTTCGACATTCCCTTTTTCTTCAGCGCCTCGTACTGTTTCTCGTTCTTTACGCTTGCTCGCTTCCCTGGCACCACGGCCTCCTCGTTTTCCCGGTCAGGGCTTTCGTATCCGCCAGAGTGCGCGACCAAACAGGGCTCACGGGCATGCGCCAACAAGGCGGTCCCTTTGGAGAGACGGGGACGAACTCCGATTCCGAAACGGCCTATGGCTGGCCTATCCCTTCAAGGGATGTCCGACTCCTTCCCCTCAAAGCCCTCGAGTCGTCAACTCCGATCTGCACTGACCTATTGCCCATCCTTCAAGCAGGAATGGCAGGGGGTGCGGGCAGCCGAGAGCTGCAGGCGTGTCCCGAGCGAGGGCGCACAAGTGCGGGCCGCGATCGGGTTTTTCAGCATTTGCAAGCCCGTCCGCTGCCCCCATTCGCTGTCGAGCCCGCCAGCGAATCGCTGTGATCCGTCTTCGGGTTGCCGCCGGCATATCGCGCAAACGTTGAGCTCGACCGGGTGAGCGGACGAGGGAAGGGAGGCGAATGTCCGAACTCACGATGGGTACACCGGGGAGGACGACCGAAAGGGGCAGACGATGGGACGCAGCATCCGCGAAGTGATGACCGACCGACTGATCACGCTGCCAGCCGATGCATCGATCGTCGATGCAGGCCGAGCGATGCGGGAGAACGACATCGGCGACGTCGTCGTGATGGAGGGAGACCGCTTCTGCGGTTTGGTGACCGATCGGGACATCGTCGTACGGGCGATCGCCGAGGGCAGGGATCCTTCGAGCACCCAGGTGCGAGATGTGACCACTGAAGACGTCCGGACGCTGTCGCCGGACTCGACCGTCGCGGAGGCTGTCGACATCATGCGCAGCGCTGCCGTGAGGCGAATCCCAGTCATCGATGGCGATCGACCCATCGGCATCGTTTCGATCGGTGATCTCGCCCAGCAAGAGGATGAAGGGTCAGCCCTCGCCGACATCAGCGAGGCTCCCCCGAACGATGAGCCCAGTCAAACTCGCGACAGGCAAACGCGAGAGCCGCGTGACCCTTTGTGATGACAGGGGGCGCGCTACCGGATGTCTGAACTTGTCGGCCTTTTGAACCGGCTGCCCGTGCTCGCCTCGCGAGCCGCAGCGAAGCTTGCGAAGGAACAAGGCAGAAAGCCGCGCACGGAGCGTCCGTTTGGCTCGCTGACCAGCTGGAGCTCGCAACCAAGCGCGATGACGCCCAGACTGTCTGCCGACGCCGCAAGCGCGCCGCTGCGTGAGGCGATCGCGGAACAGGACACGCGCGCCGAAGACGCCGATCCAGCGTCAGGCACATAACCGCACTTCGGTTCGTCCAGTCGAGTGGCGTGGTTGGCCGGTACGACTACCATTACGGTGCCTGGGCAACGGATGACGACGTGTGATCAAGAGGATGCATCTTCGGCGAACATCGCGAGGACGCGTCCGACGATCAAGAGGACCCCGGTGATCGCTTGAGCTGTCTTGGGCGGCCCTGCCGGCGTCCGGTCTCGGTCGCGGCGCTGATACGCGGCGCATGCCCATACCCGTTCCCGGACCGAGGAGAGTCAAACACATGGTGCACGGGCCGCCGTGTCAGTCGGCTCCAACGCCACACCGAGTACCGAGAGGCGAGGTCGCGGTCACCTTCGCGCGTAGCAAACGCTTGCTATGCGACCGCTCCTGGTGCGTCTGCCTATCAAGCTGTGACGAAAAGAAGGGAGCAAACGATGACGAACTGGGAGGAATGGGATCCTTCTGACCAGGAGCACGCGGACGCCTTCAAGGACGCATGGTCTCTGGTGCGGTTGTTCTGGGAGACCAACGAAGAAGGCGAGATCGCTGGGTGGGAGACCGCCAAGGAGATCTATCGCCGATACGACGCCCGTGATCTCGTGTTCGCGCTGAACAGGGTAGGGGCGGTGTTCGCTGGAAAGGTTGAGCAGATGCTAGTCGAGCCACCTTCGCCTAGGTCGCCCGAGGAGGCCCGTGCGGAGATGCGCAGTCGGCTCATCAACGGCCATAGCCTCGAGTGGCCCGAGGATTGACGCTCGCGATCCAACCGCCCTCAAAGCGCCATTTCGCCGAACGTGCGAGCGATCACTTCGGGCGGAGCCGCAGCGCATGGAGCGCAACCGCGGAGCTCAACGGTCCGTTCGGCCCCGAGTCGCCTGGTCGATGCGCTGCTGCGTATCCGCCTCAACATCGTCGGCGATTTCGAGGCTCATTCGCTGACCGTCGAAACCACTTTTCAAGATCATGTAGGCAGACGAGTATGACTTGGCGGCTGACCGTGCGTCGCGAAGCGTCCCGTATGGACCGTCGGCACGCTTACCCGTGCGGGCAGGATAAGCGATGACCCAGTAAGAAGTAGTCCTCATCGATCAATCGTGGTCACGAGCAACGCGCAAAGCATACTCAGCCACCGCTGCACGGCTGCATGGGCTTGGGAACGTGAGAGGCAGGGCCTCCCCGCGACCCGATCCGGAATGGATCAACGTCCGAAGGCCGAGCTTCGCGACGAGCTCCTGCGGTGCGCCTTCGTAGTCCTTCGCGACCCCTCGACCTCGATCCGCCGGACACCGCACTCCGGTAGAGCAGGTTGACTAGGAAGCCCTGACCCTGGGGGGTTCGGCCGCCAAACTGGCATAAGCCTCAGCCAGATGAAGGATCAGGAGTGCCTGCGGGTCGTCCTCGACGACCGGAGCGAGCTTGGCGATCCTGTCGGCGATCGCCTCACGTGCCTTCGCCGCGCTCAGTGCCGCCTGGATTTGCGGGTCGTTCTTGACAGCCACGCCGCCACCTCCTGTGGCGATACTAAGTCGACACAGGAGGTGGCGCTCGGCGGATGGCCACCACGGCAGAGGCTCCGCGGCGAGACGTGGAGCCGAGACCTCGTCCAGGACGCGCGAATGGATGGCGGGGCAGTTTCGATATCTACGGCAACCCTGGCCCAATCAGCACATGACGGATGGATGGCATGTGGCACCGTCGTCTGCGTCGCGACGTTCTTCCCCGTGCGGGCGACGGCAACGCTGCAGCTCGCGGGCACCCGCGCGTGTAGGGGGAAGGAACGCGACATGCCGTTCCTTATGCGACTCGTCTTGACCCGCATCTCCCTCGGTGCATGCAACCGGCCGCCTCGTGTGCCCGTAGGCTCGGGCGATGGGAGGAGATCGGTTCAGCGACCAGTTGGAACGCTGGCTGCAGAGTGATGAACCGAAGACGGTTGAGAACCTCGGCGTCGTCTTCGGCGACAAGAGCTTCGCCGTCACGGCCCTGCTCCTGATGTTCGTGCCTGCGATACCCGTGCCGACGGGGGGCGTCACCCACGTGTTCGAGCTGATCACGGTGATCCTCGGGGCGGAGATGATCGTCGGGGCGCGCACGATCTGGCTGCCGGGTCGGTGGCGGGACCGCGAGCTCGGCGAAACGTTAACCGCGAAGGCCATCCCTTTCATCGCGCGAACGATCCGATGGTTCGAGCGGTTCTCCCGGCCCCGCCTTGCCAGCCTCTATGAGCAGCGGTGGTTCATGCGCTTCTTGGGAGTGATCGTGGTCGCGCTCGCCGTCGGCGCTGCCTTTGCCCCGCCATTCTCGGGCCTCGACACGCTACCCGCCCTGGGTGCCGTGATCGTCGCGCTCAGCATCATCTTGAACGACGCGCTCCTGCTGGTCGTCGGACTGGTGATCGGAACCGGCGGCGTCGTCCTGATCATCACGATCGGCGCGGCTATAGCTCGGCTGATCACGGCCGCGCTCTGACCGTCGCCAGATCGAAGGAACGCTGATGGCGCTGGGGTGCCCACACGGGACAGCGGAGCAGTCCACCGCCCGAGCGTGCCTGACATCGATCGAGCGGCTCCTCAGCTCGTGAGCACAGCCTTCGCCAGTCCGTGGCCCAAGATCTTCGCTGTTTGGACCCGACCTCCCGCCAGGAGCTCGCTACATAGAAGGGAATCAGTCGGAATCGATCCACGGAGTTCCACTCAACCTAGATGCGACTCGGCCGCATAGCCGAAAAGAGGAGGATCCAGTGCCGGCCGATGCTCGCCCTCGGCGCATTTTGAGCTCGGACCACGTCCGCGTGCGGGAGGGCTTGGCGTCAGCAAAGCTCACGCTCTCAACACTGCCGACGAGGGCGTGGAGCGGATGGCGACCCACCCTGCGGTCTCTCGGGTCTCACCGCCGGCAGCGTGAGCGATCGTGATCACTACAGACAGCGGTGGAGTTCACCATGCTGTTGAGTGAACCACGCCGCGTGTGGGAGCAAAAAAGTGGTAGCAGACTCCGACGCATCAAGGGCGCTCTTCCTCGTCACGCGGCACGACGCGCGACTGTTCGATGGCGTCTGCCTCGGGAACGTCGGCGCCCTC
>Ga0136846_1220565_pt1 | contig 12820 bp, 15 predicted proteins | sample HopSoiMetagenom2_FD_96841 | JGI IMG/M metagenome (GOLD analysis project Ga0136846, IMG submission 96841) | Grasslands soil microbial communities from Hopland, California, USA - 2 Assembly 2016 (version 4) | ecosystem: Environmental > Terrestrial > Soil > Grasslands | place: USA: Hopland...
CAAAGTTACTCACATAATCGTCGAGCGAGTTACAAACAGGAGTGAACAAAAGGTCAATATCACTAAGACGTGGATTAAACGAGGTATTTTGGGAGTCCGATAGAGACCCTACAAAATAAACATTCGTACTTTCACGCCCGTGGATGATTAGCGGCGCTATTTGCCTGATGATTTGGTCTTTAATGAGCACCATAATCAAGGGAATTGTGTGAACTAACTGCCGTTCTTGTTCGAAGCTTTACTAGCAAATTTTTTGCTTAACATAGCGTACTCCTTTTAATGTTGTTTACCTTATTACAATACAACAAAACTTACCCCTTGCCAATAAGATTATTACACATGCCATGCTCCGGTTTATAGCGTCATAAATCAAGCGAATATTTTTGCACTATTTGCAATAGGTGTGTATATTATGTGTATAATGTATGTATATTAAACAAATGGAGCTCAGTATGTCGGTAGCAACGCAGATTAGCGGTAACATTCAGCCTAACAACAACGCATTCAAAGGTCTTGTGGCAATGCTTACACAACTAGGGATTTATGTTGAACATTCACCGAAAAACAAACCTTCGTTCTACGACACCGAGCTTCAACTCGCCTGGCAACACTACAACAACCAACTTGCAATATATGAGTCTATTGCGCAATCAACATTTCATGTTGTCTACAACGACGGACCGATTGACGACGAGATTGGTTCACAAGTTCTCTACGCAATCTTAAAAAGCCGCCCTATTGTTATGACGGGTGCGCCAATTTTTTCTGAAGATATCAATCCTTTTGTACGTGAAACCATTGTTGAACATTTACACCACTTCCACTCGGTTCTTCTTCCAGAGCTCGAACTAGGTGAACTCGACAACCTTTTAAAGCAGCTGAAAACAACCGACTATCATCTATCGAACAGTAAAAGAATTCTTATTCACGCTCACGTAAAAGTGTACTTCCGCGACCTTTTGCAAATTGCGAAAGAAGTACAAGCCTTGCCTGAATCTAGCCTTTAAGTGCCTGGGTTACACGATCGGCTGTTGATAAATCTGTAGAAATACCTTCAAGCGCACGGGTTGCATCGTTCAAACTATAGCCGAGTGCCATTAATGCTTCGAGTGCTTCGTCGGTACGAGAAATCTCGCGCGACACACCAACCTCGTTTGTATTTGTACGAATTGCCAAACCAACTTTATCAACCAAATCTACCACGACACGCTCGGCGATACGCTTACCAACACCGCTCGCTTTAGTAATAAACGCGCTGTCGCTATTTGCTATTGCGTTACGAACTACTTCACTTTCACCCAAGCTAAGAATCGAAAGTGCCGCCTTAGGTCCAACACCTTGAACCGTAATGAGCATTTCAAATAACTTCTTTGCCGCAAGACTTGTAAAACCAAACAGCTCCTGCGACTGTTCGCGAATATGATGGTATGTATAGAATTTCACCGGCTCGTTTAGAAGCGCACGCTCGAAGTCACCCATTGCAACCGCAACTTCGTACCCTACCCCATGCACGTCAACAATAACCGACGAATTAAATTTTTCAGCAACTATTCCAGAAACGTGAGCAATCATACGCTCTATTATGACACACTACGGCGTCGTAATTGGAGGAACGACAGGCGGTGTTGTTGTACCACCTCCTGTGCCACCGGTACCGCCCGTGCCAGTTCCGCCTGTACCGCCAGTACCCGTGCTGCCAGTACCACCCGTACCTGTATTAGTACCTCCAGTACCCGTTGAGCCATCACCTCCAGTTGTCGTATCGGGTTTTGTCGTGTCTGGCGTAGGTGTTTCTTTTGGTTTCTCTTCCGTTTTTTGTTCAGTTTTTGTTGGCGAACACGTCGTTGTAGGGAGCGCTGACGAAAGGAAGTATTCATTATATGTTCCATTGCCGCTCGCACTTGAAAGGCCGCCGTTGCTGTAACAAACTGGCTTTTGTACAATTCCAGATGGAATCGTAAATGGCGTGTTTGCAACACCCGCAAGCGCCTGCTTCATCGTACTTACCCAGATTGGCCCCGCCATTCCAGAACCACCGTTAAGCATAGTGCTATTGTCATTATTCCCTACCCATACACCAACTGCTAGCTGTGGGGTGTATCCTATCGTCCAAGCATCGCGCTGGTCGTCGGTTGTACCTGTTTTTACTGCTGCCGTTCGGCCAGATACCGTCAGTGAGTTCCCAAATATAGGCGCGCGAGCATTGTTATCAGAAAGAATACTTGAAATAAGATAGGCGCCTTCAGGGCTAATTACCTGTTTGCTCTTTTCTTCGGTTTTAAAGATGGTGCTGTCAAACTTATTGTTGATTTTCTGAATCACCGACGTTGAATATTGTTGTCCCTGGTTTGCGAATGCAGCATACGCGTTCGTCATTTGCATAAGCGGTGCCTCGGCAGCGCCAAGTGCAAGTGAAAGCCCGTAGTCTTTTTTATCATCAACCGCCGTAATACCCATTCGTCTTGCAGTTGCTACCGCGTTTTCAATACCAAATTTTTGCATTACCTTAACCGATGGGATATTAAGCGAACGACTAAGTGCATTACGAACAGTAATATCACCACTATAGGTACGGCTGGCGTTTTGTGGCTTATACCCATTGAAATCAGTTGGAACGTCGGCAAGAATTGTTGCTGGTGTAATAATTCCTTCGGCCAGTGCTTCGCTGTAATAAATTGGCTTAAAGCTTGAACCTGGCTGGCGCGCTGTTGTTACCATATTTACTTTGCCCCAACTGGTATTATTCCAATCGGCACTTCCCACAAGTGCTCGAACTTCACCCGATGTAGGATCAATCGCCACACCACTTGCATTCGAGCCACCATTTCGCTGAATGTACTTCATGTTCTTACCAATATTTGCCGCAAGCGTTCGCTGAAGGTTCAAATCAAGTGTTGTACGCACCTGATAGCCCGAACGAATTACCACCTCTTCCCCATACTTGTCATAGAGCTGCTGAATAACCATTTCAGCAAAGTGCGGTGCTTCGCTATCGTTCTTATCCTGAACAGGTGCATAGGTAAGCACCTCACCTAAAGCGGCCGTTTTTTGTGCTTCAGTAATATACCCGTTTGTCACCATACGACTTAGTACGGTCGTTTGGCGCTCCTTAGCAAATTCAGGATTACCAGTTGTTGGTGAATAGGCATTCGGTGCTGGTAATATACCGACAAGCATGGCGCTCTCTGCAAGGGTTAGATCTTTCGGTGCTTTGTTGAAGTATACTTTCGCCGCGTCTTCTATGCCAAAAGTTGTCCCTCCAAAGAAAGCTGAGTTCAAATACATATCGAGAATTTCATCTTTGCTGTAGCGCTGCTCGATAGCAATAGAAACCGCAAGTTCTTGATATTTTCGAAGGAAGTTTTGATCTTCACTTAGCAGCGTGTTTTTCGCTAGCTGTTGCGTAATTGTCGAGCCACCGCCTGTTATTTCCTGCGAGGTAATATTGTTGAATAACGCCCTTCCAATGCCCGTTATCGAGAACCCGCCGTGTTGATAAAAGTCCTTATCTTCCGAGGCGATAAGCGCGTGTTTCATATCGTCAGATACTTCGGTAAGTGGCACTAATTTACGATGCTCGGCACGACCAGTGCTATAAAAGGTTTCACCGTTCTTATCAGTAAGTACAATTCCCGTATTATTACGGTTCATCAGTCGCTCTTGGTCGGCGATATCGTTGTAATAATAAACGTAGGTGAGTAGGGGAGTGAGGACTAAAAACGCCAAAATAGGTGCGCCAATAACGAGCGCTTTCTTCGTCTTTGAAAGACCCTTAAACCATCTGTAACGACGCTTGATAGCGCGCTTTAGACGGGTGACTTTTGTTACCTTCTTCGTGTATTTTCCTTGACGGATCATAATATCAGTATAATACGCTACGCTAATTTCACTATGAATTTCTCTTTCATAATCTGTAGTTTATTATGTCATAATTTTAAGTTTCTTACCTGAGAATAAGCTGTAACTATAGATGATTTACCTCCCTGGCGTATACTATTTATAGCTATGCCTCACGCAAACCAGTCTATGAAACTTCTCGATGCTTCGCAGTATCTTTCCGACCTTACTGCGAATGTCAAAAAAGCCGAGTCGCGCATTGCCATAATGAGCCTCATTCTCACCGATGATTCTACTACCCACAAACTTATCACTGCACTTGAAGCAGCCGCGAAGCGTGGAGTAAGTATAAGTATTGCAGTAGATGCATTTACCTATAGCGAACTGGGTGGATATTTCTCTCCCTTTAAACATATTAAAGCCAAGTCGCGCGCCGCAACTCAAATGGCCGAGCGATTGCAAAGGGCAGGGGTGCAGTATGTGTGGCTCGGCAGGGGATACAAGCTTAATCCATTTCGTGGTCTCACCCATTTAAAATGGGCAGTTGTCGATTCAACGGTATATGCTTTTGGCGGCGTTAATCTCTACAGCGACGGAATTGCATGCGCCGATTACATGTTCAAAATTCCCGACATTCAACTTGCCCACCAAATTTTCGCCCAGCACCAAGCAATTATCGAAAACGACACCCCGCCTCATTCCTACCCTGGCCTTATTGCAAAAACAAACTATGGCACAGTGTTTATTGATAGTGGCCAACCTCGAAAATCAATCATTTACGAACGCATCACCGAACTTGCCCGCGAAGCAACGCACGTTCTTGTGGTTACTCAGTACTGCCCAAGTGGTGCATTTGCCCGTCGCATTAAAGGCAAATCGGAAGTTTACTTCAATCAAGCCATTAACATGACATTTCCTTCCAACACCCTTATCAGTTTTAGCGAAAACTTCACCGGTCTGCACACGCGCTACCAACACAAAAAATATCTTCACGCCAAGTTTATTATTTTCACCATGCCAGATGGCAAAAAAATTACTATTACTGGTTCACATAATTTCGCTTATTCGGGAGTTATTTTTGGTACACGCGAAGCGGTACTCGAAACCGACAACCCACAGGTCATTAACCAGCTCGAAGCCTTCTTCGCTACAGCTGTGAAGTAGTTACCGCTCCACCACGCGACATCAACGCGTAGGTAATGGCTGCTGCAAGTGCATCAGCGCAATCGTCTGGTTTTGGTACTTCCGTAAGACCTAGCTGCATACGCACCATTTCCTGCACCTGCTTTTTATCTGCTTTTCCATAACCTGTAAGTGTTTGTTTTATTTGCATTGGCGTATATTCTGCAATCGGCAGGCGCGCTTTCCTACCCGTAAGCATTGCCACACCACGTGCCTGTGCAACGCTAATTGCCGTTGTTACATTGCGGGCAAAAAACAATTGCTCTATCGACATAACTTCAGGTTTCGTAGCGGCAATAATTTCAGTAAGGTTATCGAAAATATCTTCAAGTCGCACATCAATTGGCGTGTGGGCAGGCGTGGTAATAACACCGGCATCTACTAGCTTAAACTTACCTTTTTCAGCGTCTATAACACCAAAACCCAGAATTCCCGTTCCCGGGTCGATCCCAATAATTCTCATACCCTTTTAGTATACGTTACTTATTAGGCAAGGGAAGTGATGATGGCAATTCCTGCCCCTTTTACATATTCCCTACTCGACATCGGCAGTGATATCTGCGTTCGTATGAACGTTCACGACATCATCAAGATCATCGAGCGCATCGAGCACTTTTAATGCCTTACGCGCTGCCTCAGGATCACTTACTTCAACTGGTGCATTCGGCACGTATTGAAGATCTGCTTCATTTACTTCAAGCCCTGCGTCAATAAGCCCTGTGCGAACTTTTGCAAGCTCTTTTTGGTCAGTATAAACGACAATCTCGCCGTCTTCCTCAACCGCATCTTCAGCGCCAGCATCAAGAATTGTCAGTAGCGCATCCTCACCTGTTGCCGCCACACGAATCACTCCTTTTCGAGCAAATTGAAATGCAACACTTCCCGGTTCTGCCATAGTTCCGCCATTTTTCGTAAGCGCAGAACGAACTTCAGGGTACGTACGGTTTTTGTTGTCAGTAGCTACTTCAACAATAATGCCGATTCCACCAGGTCCGTAGGCTTCATAAGTTGCTTCTTCAAGCACTGCTGCGTTCTTGTCCGCCACGCGGTCAATCGCACGTTGAATATTCGCTGCCGGCATGTTCGCCTGCTTTGCTTTTTCAATCGCAAGTGCGAGTGATGAGTTCATTGTTGGGTCGATTCCACTACGTGCAGCAATCGCAATTAAATTACCAATTTTGGTAAATACAACACCACGCTTTGCGTCTTTGGCACCTTTTTCGCGTTTAATAGTTGACCATTTACTGTGTCCTGACATAAGAATCTCCGTTGATTAGCCGGTATATATTTTCTTTATTATAACAGATACAAGCTAACCTTGATAGACATCGCCTCAATCGAAGAGAGGCTCAGCTCTAGTCATTCCTACCGTACTCCACTTTGAAAGATGCTGCAGTCTGACGAAAGCTAAACTCCTGTAATATAATCGATAAGACGGCGAAGTTCAGGGTCGGATTTGGCAGCTTTGAGAATCTTTGCACGAGTGAGTTTTTTATACGCATATTCATCAGTTCGCTTCTTACGAGTGATATGCTTCGATTCCACTTCATGTTTACATTCTTGCGCAGTACGCTTCTTCCACCTTGAGCTAGGAGAGAGTATATGTAAAATTACAGCCTCCAGACACGGAGTTACAAAGTGAATATCAACGTGTCTTTTCTTGGCGTATGCAGTTAAATCACTAACCTCTTTATCCGTTTTTTCGTCCCTGTCAAGCATCACAAGGCGTTTGTTAAAATTGCCAATTTCCCGAGATGCCACATCAATGACATTACGAGCAGAACCTCCATCGGCGCAACCAGGATGGATATATAGATCATCGCGGTCGTACACATTCAATTCACGCAAGAAGTGCTTGAACAATGCCTTGTCCTCTAACCCCTCACCCCACACTAGGTACGCCCTACGTAATTTCTTTTTGAATGGCATAAGACTCGAGCCAATTAAGGAGTAACCGGCATTCCCCCATACTTACCGCTCATGTAATTTCCGAAGAAGTCCTCGACGGAACGCACACCCTCAATCTCATCTAAACGAGTAATGTCTGTGCTTCCCTTGTCATTCTCAACTACGTTTACTTGGTATTTATCAAGTTGATTAATAATTTGAATGCTATGAGTACTCATAACCAGCTGAGCACGCTTTGGGTTCTTTGTTTCATCAAAGAACTGAGCGATGAGACTCCCAAGCCAGCTCGGATGGAGATATGCATCAAATTCATCAATAACAGCCACGCCACCATGGTCAAGTACATACTTGAGCTTGTTCATAACAATAATTAGCTGCTTGGTACCTGAAGATAACGAACTGATGTTCACAGGATACTTTTTATCGCCATCTACCTGTATAAAATAACCTCGCTAAAAATTAAACTTTTCAGTCGTAGGTAGATAAGCAAATACTTGCTTTAGGAATTCTTCTGATTTAGGTGACTTCTCGTCAAGGTTACTGAGAACCTCCCATACTTCATTTGTTCCATAGAAGATTGATTGCGCGAATTCGATATTAGTCTTAACCTTACCCCAGTAGCTAGTAACTTTCTGCGAAGTTGGGTCTCCTAGGAAGGAGGCGAGTGCAACCACGGAAGTTTTAGCTAGGCTTTTTTCAGGTGTTCGCTCAATGACATTACCAAACTGAAGACCCGCAGTATTAAACTCGTAGCTACTCGTCTTATCAAACCACTGACGCGCGAAAATCTTCTTCTTTACATTACGAACATTTGCGATTGTAGTAAGATTCATAGACTCGTGAACAATACGTCCACGAAATAGTTTCACAGTGTAGTCATAAGTTTCTTCTTCTTCACCGAACACGACATTGAACATCGTAGGCTTCTTTGCCTTGCTGTTTGTAGTAGCGTATGGCTGATAAAGAGCCCCCATAGGCATTTCACTCGTCATTGACTCGCTAATTATATGGTTCAGTACGGCGATTGACTTCAGAACCGTAGTCTTACCCGAACCATTCGGCCCGATAAGAGTAGCGACGGCAGATACGCGACCACCCAGAACGTCAAAGTACTTATTGCCAAGCGGTGCATTACCCGTGACACCCATGTTCAGAGTGGTTTTGCCTTTTACCGACTGGTAGTTTTCGATGGTTATTGAGTGGATCATACCTCTGATTGTAACACTATTTCTCACAAATAAAAGCCTTTTCGACATTTCCTTTGTCGAAATCGTCCTTATTTAAACAAAGTGTGTTATAGTAATGGTAGGCATTTACAAAAACCCAAAGCCACAAAAAGCGTCGAAAACGCAGGGTAAAAAGAAAGGGGCTCGTATCGCAGACGTCGCTAAAAATCAGACAAAATAAAATCGCCAGAATTGCTTGAATTTAGGAACTCTGCAACTCTGACGACCAGATGAAGCGATAAAATAATCGCTTCTCCAAATATAACACATAATGGAGAAACACCTCTTATGAAACTAATCTACGATGCAGCATACGCTGTAATTAACGGGAACGAACCCGAGCACCTTGGGGAGTTCTGGTGGCAAGAATCGAATGGCGCACTGGGTAAATGGAATAGTCGCGAGGTCGCACATGACTACGTAGCTGCCAACCCCGGTACTGTCGAAGCCTTAGGTAAAAACGGCTCAACGGCAAAGGTGTTAGCGTACCACCGCAAGAGTAATCCAGATATTCGATGGATTCAGACGGAAGCCGATAGTACAAAAGAGGACAACCTCATCACTCTAGCCAACAACCACTAGAATGATCAGTCTTACATAGAAAGCCTCCACAAGAGGCTTTCTTGTTTTGACTCCATCACCGCTGCCTCACCTCAATCCGTCCGTCTATAAGTAGTAGCCCACCGACAGCAGCCGTATCAATCAGTTAACATTTAATGAGGCTCCAATTCATCATCAGACTTCCTACCAAAAAAATAATTTCAAATCCGTTAGGCCGGGGGCGTTGTCCACGCTCCCCGGCCTGCCGAACCGTCCCCGTGTGAAGGGTCGTGCTCACTCGAACCAGTTGTCGAAGGTGCGAGCCTTGCCCGTGTCGTCGAACAGGTTGTGCTCGTTGAACGCGTGCAGGTCGACGGCGAAGGCATCGCCGTTCGGACGGAAGCCGAGCTGGACGCGTTCGCGCACCATCTCGGGCTTCAGCCGATCGATCGGGCTCACGCCCAGTGACACTGCACCCGCGGGAAGCGGCTGCAGTTCGGTCTGGCGGAGGTCGTACACCGGCTTGATCTGAAGACGCGGGTCTTCGTTGGCGACCAGCCGGTCGATCAGCGACGTGTCCAGGCCAGCTTGGCCCAGAATCTCGCGCAGCTTCGCCACCACCTCATCGTGCTGTTCGGCGGTGGCCTTGACGTTGATGCGGACTCGCCGCTGGCTCGCGTCGCTTTCGAAGCGGCGTGAAGGCAGCTCGCCCAGCGACCACACCGTGGCCACATCGGCGGCCATGTTCTTCACGTAGTGCCGGCCCCAGTACTTGGGGTCGAACGGCGTGATGGTCAGCTTGACCTGCGAGACGAGCTCCGGGCGCTCTGCGAGCCCCTGAAGCGCCGCCACGCGGGGTCGGTGACCCATGGTGCCGTTGGTGACGACGTACAGCGGCTGGCCGAGGATGTCATGCCATGCCTCGGCCACGGAGACGACGTCGTGCGTGACGCCGTCCTCCTCGCTGAAGTAGTCCAGCAGGTCGCTGATCCGCCAGCTATGCACCGTCCGGAACTCCGTAGCGAAGTCCACGTCGGGCATTGCCTTGCGGATGCGACCCAAACGGTCACGCAGCGCAGCCATCGGGGTGATGACCGGCTTGAGACCCAGCTTGTAAGCCGGACAGTGCCCGCAGCCTCGCGAGCATCCGTCGATGGCCATCACGAAGCCCAGGTCTCGCTGGTTCAATTCTTCGAAGGACATTACGCACTCCCAACTTCCTGTTCCACTTGTTGGACCGCTCGTTCGAGCAACCCACGGTTGGTTGCACTGACGGAACCAATCCGCCAGTGCGTGGTGCCGTCTCCACTAACGCGGATAACGGCATCGTAGTGCCCAAGATGTGCTTCGCTCCCCACGAACAGTCCGTAGGCCGTCTCGATGTAGAGCCGTGTCTGCGCGTCCTTGCGCACCACAAGCGTTCGGGCGTCTTCAAGGTCGATTCCGTGCCGTGCGGCAACACGTCGGTAGCGAATCTCGCTATCAACATCGAGGAAAACGCGGCAAGTATCTGCCGCGGAGTCCAGCAGGAGCGGCAGAGTCATGGACTCGTGCACTCCGCCGGGCGTTTCTCGTACCACCCGCAGGTGGTCGTTGTCGGCTTCCGCGAACACAAGAACTTCGCGTTCTGTCAGCAGGTCCGTTTCCCGATCCTGCCATGCGAACAGTCGTCCCTCCTTGTCTCGCTGTTCTCCAAGCCTCCTGATGAGGAAGTCTGAAGTGCGGACAGGCTGGCTTCCTGTTATGCGTGCCAGAGCACTGCAGAGTGTGGTTTTACCACCTCCGCTGAAGCCACTGACGATTAGCAAGCGTCGTTCACCACCTTCATTCTGGTCAAGGAGCACGACTGCTCCTCTAGAGGTCAGCTCGTTAACGTCGGATTATATACCTTTTGGGGTAAATTGTACATACAACATACATATGTACAACGAAATAATGAACCTATTGGTCAAGAGGAAATAGCTCGACAGGACCCGGAGCAAGTCGCATTATCTGACCGTTTTTCAGGTTTACTTTGTCGCGCACCGGACGATCAAACTCTTCCGTGAACGGTCGGCCGTTATAATGCCGAGCAATCGCACGCCCCGTAACACCATGTCCCACAGCCAGCACTGTGTCTTCTTCGAAACCTTCCAAGTACGCAGCCATGACTGCCGCGCGCGCCTGGAGTGCTTCGGTTGATTCTGCGCCAGGTACGGTATCGAATCCACCAGGGTAAATTCGTTTGATTTCCTTATTTTTCATTCCCACCGCAATGCCACACTCACGCTCGTTGAACAGATCATCGGCAATGATAGCTTCCGGGTCAAACCCAATAACATCAGCTATCTCCTCGGCGCTTTGTTTTGCTCGAACTAGCCCGGAACAAACAATAATTTTCGGAACAACATGCCGAGCCAAAAGCTGCCTACCAGTTGCTCGTGCCTCTTCGCGCCCAGTGTCAGTTAACTCTACATCTGGCCGATTACGTATGCCATTTTCTAAATCTACCGTAATTCCGTGACGGCTATAATATATTTCTCTCATATGAAAAAAGATTATATCATAACATGCTATGATAAATACAAGTTAACAGGAGTTTGCATGGTCACTATCAACAACGCAAAAATCGAAAATCTCACTGCAATTTACGACATGGCACTCGGATTAGAGCGCTGGTTTCCAAACAATAACAGCGCTTTTGCCTATGGTACTCGATTATGCGAAGAAACAGGTGAACTTGTTGAAGCGCTCGTAAACGTCGAAGACGGAGAAATGAACCCTGACACAAAAAGACATCTTATAAAAGAAATTGAAGATGTACTGCAGATCGTCACGGGCGTACTAGGCATTTACCAGCTTAATGACCGCTTTCCTAAAGACCTCTCTCGGTTTATATCTAGCGAAACACCGCGTCAGGCAACCAAAAACGATATCATTTCTATTTCTGTCTATGCAGGTCAATTCGCAGATGCCATTAACCACATGGAAAGCCAGGGTATAAAAAAGCAAAAACGAGGCAACAACCCGGCCGAACGATTACTTGAAAAAGCGCATACTTTCGTTGCTCAAATAGCTTTATTCTTACAGCACTACGACCTTTTGGATGAGCTTGAAAACCAAATAAAAGACGACTACCTCTCTCTTGCCGAAAGAGGTTTTATTGAACTTATCGCGTAACTGGCTTTGCGTGTTCGTCGAACTGGCAAATATAGTCGACGAGTTCCTGAAGATCGAAGCGCGCTTTACTAATAATTGTGTCGCCACTCCCATAAAATAAATCGACCGCTTTGTTGTCGAGCGTCTTCACCGCGCCTGTCGCAAACACAACGTCACCGTTAGGCGAGTCGAATTCATATGATTCTTTTGGCAGCAAAACGGGTTCGGCCGTACGCGCAACTACTTTAAATGGCTGCGATTTCAGGTCAAGGTGGTCTTTGGTAGTAAAAATCACCGCGCCAACACGCCTATCACGCGCAATTTTTCCCTCGCGAGCATCCCCCGAGGCGTTATAAAACATTAGCCAATGCTGGCGAGATTGATCGTACCACGACGGTAGCTTATCGTTCTCGATAAGAAGCGGCGGCGTACCACCCGAAATAGAACCAGGCCAACCATCACCAGAACCAACACCCTCCCATCGTAGTTCAGGACGCATCATAACGTAATCTTGAAGATGTGCAACATGTTCACGCCACGGCTTTCTCTCCTTTAAGAAATCCAAAGAAGGAGCAAGCGCCACCTGAATTGTGTATTGAATACGGTGGAAAAACGCCCAGTACGGCACGCCGTCAATAATCACTGGGTCGGGATGAAGAAATGAGTTTTTGTCGAATTCATCTGGACCATGTAATCCCAAATACTCAACACTCTTAAAATCTTTCGTGCGAAACGCGACCGTTTGCCTTCCGCCCATATATTGACCGCCAAAATCATTTGCATGTTTTTCGCGATTTATTTTCATGTGGTCGTTGTTGCGTGCGTTCGCCCAAATATAATACCACTCACCCGCTTTCGTAAGGCGCGGGTCGCCATATCCACCCGGAAATTCTTTTTTCTCGACTTCCGTACGTACATTAAGCGGCTGTCGGCTGCGTGTTCCGCGAAGTACGCGTCGCCCTTCTTCGTCAAGACGACAAAATCCAAGA
>Ga0136846_1235284_pt1 | contig 12818 bp, 7 predicted proteins | sample HopSoiMetagenom2_FD_96841 | JGI IMG/M metagenome (GOLD analysis project Ga0136846, IMG submission 96841) | Grasslands soil microbial communities from Hopland, California, USA - 2 Assembly 2016 (version 4) | ecosystem: Environmental > Terrestrial > Soil > Grasslands | place: USA: Hopland...
ATGGACTGGTCCGCGTCGCCCACGACGCACAGTTCGGCGGGCGGGAGGTCGTACTCGGCGGGCGGTACGTCCTCGTCGTGTCGCGCGGTTCCGACGAGTTCGCGTACGAGCGCGTACTGGGCGTGGTTGGTGTCCTGGTACTCGTCCACGAGGACGTGCCGGAAGCGGCGGCGGTAGTACTCGGCGACGTCCGGGAAGGCGCGCAGCAGGTTGACCGTCGTCATGATCAGGTCGTCGAAGTCGAGCGCGTTGGCCTCACGCAGCCGCGACTGGTACATCGCGTACGCCTGGGCGAGGGTCTTCTCGAAACCGTCGCTCGCCTGGGCGGCGAAGTCCTCCTCGTCGATCAGCTCGTTCTTCAGGTTGGAGATCTTCGCGCTGAAGGCCTTGGGCGGGAAGCGCTTGGGGTCCAGGTCCAGATCGCGGCAGACGAGCGCCATCAGCCGCTTGCTGTCGGCGGCGTCGTAGATGGAGAAGGAAGAGGTGAAGCCGAGCCTCTTGCTCTCCCGCCGGAGGATCCGCACGCACGCGCTGTGGAAGGTCATCACCCACATCGCGTTCGCGCGCGGGCCGACGAGTTGCTCGACGCGCTCCTTCATCTCGCCGGCGGCCTTGTTGGTGAAGGTGATCGCGAGGATCTGGCCGGGATGGACGCCCCGCTCGCCGAGCAGATACGCGATGCGGTGCGTGAGCACACGTGTCTTGCCGGACCCGGCGCCCGCCACGATGAGCAGGGGGGTCTCGGCGTGCACGACGGCCGCCCGCTGGTTCTCGTTCAGCCCATCGAGGAGCGCGACGGAGTCCACCACGGGCCGCGGGGCACCGTCGCGGTAGTACGCGTCCCGGTCCGGCGGCGCGTCGAACTTCCCGCCGAACAGGTCGCCCGGAACGGGCTCCGGCGCATGCTCGTCCTCGGGCGGTGGCGGGGGCTCCTCCGCATGGGCCCGAGGGCCCTGGAGGTCCGCCAGGAAGCTGTCGTCAAAGAGGCTGCTCATCGCTCTCCGAGTCTAGGCCTCCCCACTGACAGCCCGGCCCCACCCCGAAAACATCCCCCGGCATCCGCACCGGCCGACCGGATCTCGACGATCGGAGGGATCAAATCATCGTTAACCACATGATTCATCAATAATCGCCACGAACAATTCCCGATCGACCACGCAGAGCCATGTTTAGGGCTGAGGTCACAAGAACGTATCGGGCATAGCGGTCATCAACCTTCACAGAAGCCACACCTGTTGGTTAGCGTGCCGTAAGGCCGCACGACTCACACCGGCGAACGTCGCCGGGCCGCGCGGCCTCCGCCGAGTCCGATCGTGCCGCCCTGTGCGGCAGGAGCCGGGGACCCACCGAGCATTTGGGGTGAATCGGTCCAATTGCCGTTCAGGGCATGGGCCGTAGGGCAACCCTTCCGAACCACCCGCCCGAACCCGACAGCTAACCCGGTAGGCGGAACGTGGAAGGAGTCGCCTCCCTTGGCGTCGTCGCACCGCAAGTCGCGCCCTACGGGAACGCGCGTAGCAGGCCTACGGACCCCCGCATTCGCCACGGCGGCCCTGACCTCCGTGGCCCTGCTCTCCCAGACCGCCAACGCCGCACCCGCGGCTCCCTCCACACCCTCGGTTCCCTCCTCCGACGACAAGCCGAGCATGGAGGAGGTCGAGGCGAAGGTCGGCGACCTGTACCGCCAGGCCGAGTCCGCCACCGACAAGTACAACGCCGCCAAGGAGAAGACCTCCAAGCAGCGGGGACGAGTCGACGCCCTGATGGAGGACGTGGCCCAGCGCGCTCAGAAACTCAACAACGCGCGCGAGAGGCTGGGATCCTTCGCCGCAGCCCAGTACCGCACCGGATCCGCCGCTCCGGACACGGCGACGTTCCTGCTGGCGGACGACCCGCAGGACTACTTCGACCAGAACCAGCTGATGGACCGCCTGACCGCCCGCCAGAAGGACGCGGTCGACGAGTACGTCACCGAGCAGGCCGAGACGACGCGGAAGCGCCAGGAGGCCTCCGTGAGCCTCGAGTCGCTCACGCAGTCCCAGGACGAACTGCAGATCACCAAGACCGCCGTGCAGACGAAGCTCGTGGAAGCCCGTCGGCTGCTCTCCCGCCTCACCGCTGAGGAGAAGCTACGCCTCGCGGCGATCGAGCGGGAGAAGCAGGCGGAGGCGCGCCGCCAGGCAGAGGAACTCGCCCGGCAGCAGCAGGAGGCCGAGCAGCGCCGACAGGAAGCGGCGGCCACGGCGGCGCAGCCGTCGGCGGGCAGCAGCGCCTCACAGACACCGGCGACGACGGTCCCCGACTCCCCGTACGCCACCAAGGCCGACAAGGCCCTCGCCTTCGCGCGCGCGCAGGTCGGCAAGCCGTACGTCTGGGGCGCGGCCGGCCCCGACTCGTACGACTGTTCGGGGCTCACGCAGGCCGCCTGGCGGGCCGCCGGAGTCACCCTCCCACGCACCACCTACGACCAGGTGAACGCGGGCACGACGGTCGCCCTCTCGGACATCCAGCCCGGTGACCTGGTCTTCTTCTACGACGACATCAGCCACGTCGGCCTCTACATCGGCAACGGCATGATGATCCACGCCCCGAAGCCGGGTGCGTACGTCCGTGAGGAATCGATCTTCTACGACGGCGAGTCGACGATCCACAGCGTGGTGCGCCCGGCCTGAAGCACACTGTAGGTTCCCTTGCCACTTTGCGCTTTCTCACTGACTCTGCGCCCTCATTGCGCGTGACGCAACGTCAGTGAGACGGCTGGCAGCCGCGTGGGGCGGTTTCGTTGGTTGAAGCAAGCAGGGTTCTGGCAACGCTTGAGGGCTTGTGGTGGGAGCAGACGTGCTCTGCGGGATGAGGCTGGGGTGGCGCCAGGACGGGCCGGGCACAGAACGCCACGTCGAGTTGATCAGTTCTTGCCCTCCCCGGCAGCGGCTGCTGCGTCGTGCCGTGTCGGGTCAGCTGTCGAGGGATCGAGTTCGTCGGCAGTACGGGCCCCGCGGGTGGGAGAAAACGTCAGCACGAGTGCCTGGATGACTGCTCCGGTCAGTCCGATCCACAGGGCGAAGCGATAGCTGACCTGATCGGCGAGTACTCCGCCAAGTGGTGCACCCACCGCTACCAATCCCCAGTTCATCGAGCGGATCGTCGCGTTCATCCGCCCGCGCAGGCGGTCCGGTGTCACCGCCTGGCGGTAGCTCATCTCCACCGGGCTTTCGACGCCGATGGCCAGGGACACGATGAAGAAGGCGAGCGACACGGAGGCAAGCGCCCACGGTCCACGCTCGGCCAGGACCAAAGGCAGCCAGCCGATGGCGGCGAGCAGGCGGAAGGCGATCAGGGTGGCGCCGACGTCCAGTCTTCTGGCCACGCGCCCGGAGAGCGCACCGCCGAGTATCACGCCGACACTCGCGAAGGCGTAGGTGACCCCCAGACCGAATTCTCCGATCTTGAGGCTGTGCAGGGCGAAGACCACGAAGACCGTGGTCACCATGCTGTTGAAGAGGAGCATCGCGTGCGAGGTCAGGGCGATGGACGCCAGCGTGCGATGCCGGTAGACCCATGTCACCCCCTCACGCAGCTCGCTGCCCAGGCTGCGCCGTGCGCCTCGATCAGGGACGGGGTCGGGCGCCTTCACCGAGGCGAGCAGCAAGCCGGACATCAGATAGGAGAGGGCGTCCACCAGCACGGCAAGCGGCGCTCCCATGATTCGGATCAGTGCCCCGGCGATCAGAGGGCCGGTCGAGCCGGCCACTGCGCCAGCCTGTTGCACACGGGCGTATCCCTCGTTGAGCAGCTCTTTTGGTACCAGCTGTGGCACATACGACTGGTTGGCCGCCTCGAACAGCAAAGACAGCACCCCGAACACGAAGACGAACGCGCACAGTGCGGGGATGCTGAGCCGATCCAGCGCATACAGCACGGGTATCGCACCGAGGAGGACTGCCCTTCCGAGGTCCGTGGCGACCATCATCGGCTTGCGCCGCCAGCGGTCCACCAGGACCCCGGCTATGAGTCCGAAAAGCAGATACGGAACCCAGCGGGCGGCATTGACGATGCCGACCTCCGTGGCGGATGCGCTCAGCGTCACGGCGGTAAGGATCTGCAAGGCCAGCGCCGTGACCTGAGAACCGAACGCAGACACAGCCGAGGCGGTCAAGAAACGTACGTACCCAGGGACTTCCACCAGGCGCGGCATGACCGGACCGTACCAGTGAAGATCACCCGCAGACGATGTCGGAACAGGTCACCCAACGACGGCAGACATGCGCCAGTGTTGTCAGTTCTCATCGAGATTTCCGAGCGGTCTGATCGCTAAGCGCTGCCCAAAATCGTCGACAAACGTTGGCCGCTCTCGCTCACCAAACCAGTGGGGATCCTCCGCAGCAGTGGCTACTGGTTCTCGGTTTTTTCACCCTCATGGGCGATCTGAGTCCTAGTTGCCCATGTCCGGGCCCGGCACAGGGGCGAGGGTCCCGCCATGAATCACTGGCCTGATGTTCTATTTGACGAAAATGCGTGCGTTCCTCTGAGTTCGGATGTGACCGTGCGTTACCGCCGAGGCAACGGCGTGTTCGTGGACACCTCGTTGGATCGGGTGTCGGTTGACGATGTGCTGGCTGGGCTGCCGGTGCGAGAGATGCGCTGGTTCGCCGGCCGGGAGTGCTACTCGGGGTGGTACTGGTCGGCGACGACGGGTGGGCATGTGGTCTACGAGAGCCGTCTGGAACTGGCCCGGATCCTGCTTGCCGACCATGACTCGTCGGTTGTTGCGATCGCGGCCCAGCCGTTCTGGCTGGGGTGGTTCGACGGCAGCCGCACGTGTCGGCACGTGCCTGACCTGCTGTTGGGACGCGCTGACGGGTCAGTGACCGTGGTGGACGTGAAGGCCCTGCACCGGCTCGGTGACCCGAAGGTGGTTCGGCAGTTCGCATGGACCGAGCGCCTGTGCGTCGGCCGGGGCTGGGACTTCGAGGTGTGGTCCGAGGCAGACCGGGTGCTGCTGGAGAACGTGCGCTTCCTGGCTGGCTACCGCCGCGAGGCGCTGGTCGACCGGGGCCTGGCCGAGCGGGTGCTGGAGGCCGTCCGCGGGCCGGTCGCGGTCGCGCACTTGGAGCGGTCGCTTGTCGGGGTGGGGGAACCGGCCGTGCTCCGTCCGGCGATCTTGCATCTGCTGTGGTCGTCCCGGTTGGCGGCGGACCTGTCGCATCCACTCGATGGGGACACGGTGGTTCGTGCGGGGGTGGCGGCGTGACAGGGCAGACGGTCACGGTCGTTGCCGGGGCGACGCTGTTGGTCGACGGTGACGCGGTTCGGGTGGTCGAGTTCGATGGCCGGTCGGTGACCGTGCAGACGCTGAGCGACGGCACCTACCGCAGTCTGTCGCTGGCCGAGCTCGCGTCCCGGGCCCGCAGTCTGGAGGGCCCTGGGCCTGCGGGGGATGATCCGGGGCTGGTGCTGGCCGGGCTGTCGGCGGCCGAGCGGGAGAAGGTGACCGTCCGCGCGGGGCACGTCCGCGAGGTCCTGACCGGTTTCACCTCGGGACACGGGGAGTTGGCACGGCCGGGTGAGCCGCGTCCGCAGTACACGGCGGAGGTCGGGCTGAAGGAAAAGTACTCCGCGAAGGCCGCTGAGCTGGAGGTGTCGGTGCGGACGGTCGAGTACTGGGTGGCCGCCTACCGGGATGGCGGTGAGGCCGCTCTGGTGGACGACCGGCACCGGCCGCCGCGCCGCGGCGCGGTCGATCCGCGCTGGGACGCCGCAGTGCTGGCGGAGTTCGCGGCGGGGGTCGACGCGTCGACGCCGACCCGCAGTGCGGTGCTGTTGCGGGCTGCGGAGCGGTTGGAGCGCGAGCACGGGGAAGGGGTGGTCGAGCTGCCCTCGAAGGCGACCGCCTATCGGCGCCTGGCGGAACTGGCCCGGGGCCTCAACGCGGTGTCCGGGTCGGCGAAGGGCCGCCGGTCGATCGCGGACCGGCCGAAGGGCACCTACGGGCGGCTGCGGGCGACCCGGCCGGGCGAGTACCTGATCCTGGACACCCAGGACCTGGACATGTTCGCGATGGAGCCGGTGACCTGCCGCTGGCTGCGCGCACAGCTCACGGTCGCCCAGGACTTGTTCGACCGGCAGATCGTGGGGTTGCGGGTGACCGCGGTGTCCACGAAGGCGGTGGACGTCGCCGGGGTGCTGTTCGAGGCGGTCACCGGCCGCAGCGGGGGCCGGGCCGTTCTCGGCTCGCTGCACGGGGTTCCGCAGCAGTTGGTGTTCTCCGAGCACAAGAGCGAGGAGGAGACGTGGTGCCCGCCGGAGACGCTGGTCATCGACCACGGGAAAGCGTTCTTGTCGGCGCACGTGATCGGGGTCTGCACACGGCTGGGCATCTCCATCCAGCCGGCCCAGCCCAAGAAGCCGACCGACAAGCCCACCGTCGAGCGGTTCTTCAAGACGCTGCGCGAAGGACTGATCCAACACTTGCCCGCTTACAAGGGGCCGGACCTGCACAGCCGCGGGACCGGGCTGGAGGGGCAGGCGTTCTTGTTCCTGCACGAGCTGGAGGACGTGATCCGCGACTGGATCGTCACCGTCCACCATGCGGCCAAACACGACGGGCTCACCCTGGCCGAGTGGCCCCGCCTGCCGCTGTCGCCCAACGAGATGTTCGCTCTCGGCGCCGCCAAGGCCGGTCAGCTGCGACTGCCCGCCCGTCCTGAGCTGGCGCTGGAGTTCCACCGGGTGGCCTGGCGGACGGTCCAGCACTACGGCGTCGAGGTCAACGGGCTTCGCTACAACGGGCCCGCACTGGACGGGCACCGCAACCAAACCAGCCCCTACGGCGGGATCAAGGCCGGCAAGTGGCCGATCCGCGTCAATGACGAGGACGTACGCGCGGTCTATTTCCAGGAACCGGCCGACGGGTCCTGGCACCGCCTGGACTGGGAGCACGCGGCAATGCTCGGCACCGCCTTCTCGGCCGAGGCAGCCCAGTACGCCCGCGCGCTGGCGGCCCACAAGGGCCGGTTCGCTGATCCGGTGGCCGCGCTCAAGCAGGTGTTGCAGCGGTGGGACAGCGGACAGGTGCTGGGGCGGCGCGAGCGGCGGATCGCGGCTCAGTTGTCGGCCGAGCGCTCCGGGATCCCGGTGCCGCACGCGCCGGGGGACGGCGGGCCGCCCGCGCAGGCGGGACCGCAGCTGGTCGGCGATGACGACACCGAGGACGAGCTGTTCGACGACGTCGACGGCTACTACGACGACGCGCTGGAGGTGCTGGAGTGAACACCGCCTACAGCCTGTCGCGCAAACAAGGGTGGCGCCGCTTCACCGACACTCCGGCCCGGGTCCGGCCGGAACGACTGTCCACGGCCGCGCTCGCCCGCTTGGCCCTGGCCGAGCGGGCCGGTTACGACGAGGACCGGCACCTCTGGCACGCGAACTTCGGCACCATCGCGACGCCGCAGCTCAAGGAAGTCCGCGAGGAGCTGGAACTGATCGTCTCCTCGAACCGGCAGGACAGCGACCGCGTCCGTGGAGCCGCGGTGATCGACGGCTTCCCTGGCCTGGGTAAAACCACGACGGCGAACCTGTTCGCCCGCGATTTCGACCGCACCGCCCGGCTGCTGGACGGCGAGACCACGCCGAGGGCGACGAGCGGATCCCGGTCTTCCGGGTCGGCCTGACCTCGAACACGACGCTGCGGACGCTGAACAAGATGATCTGCGAGTTCTACGGGCACCCCGGAGCCGCCCACGGCACCGCCGCCCAGCTCGCTACCTTCGCCCTGGACTGCGTCCTCAAGTGTGAGACGCGCGTCGGGATCGACGATGTCCATTTCGTCAACCAGAACAGCCGCGACGGTCTCGCGGTCAGCAACCACCTGAAGTGGCTGGCCAACGAGCTGCCCGTCACGTTCATCTACACGGGCGTCGGCCTGACCGAGCGCCGGTTCTTCGACGAGGGACTGTCCGGGGAATCCACCGCGCTGGTGCAGACTGCCCGCCGCTGGACCCGCCTGGAAGTCGCCAAGTTCGACCAGGACGACAGCTGGACCGTGCTGATCAAGGCCATCGAGAAGCAACTGGTCCTGGCGAAGGCCCGGCCCGGCCGTCTGGTCGCCCTGGACGGCTACCTGTTCGAGCGCACCGGCGGCCACATCGGTTCGCTGATCACCCTGGTCACCCGCGGCTGCTTCAAGGCCATCAAGTCCGGCACTGAAGCACTGACCTGGGAACTGCTGCAGACCATCCGGATCGACGAGGCCGCCGAGCGGTCCTGGCAGCGTCGCGCGGCCGAGGGCGGGCGGCGAGGGAAAAAGAAGGAGGGCAGCCAGTGACCGAGGACTGGCCCACCCTCCCGCTGCGGACCGCGCCCATGGCGGCCGAGAGCGTCGACTCGTGGATCGAGGCACTCGCCCGCCGCTACCGGCTCGCGCCGAGCCTGCTGTTGCCTGCGCTCGGGCTGTCCACGCAGGGCCGCTCGATCAACCGTCTGGTCAAGGGAACTTCGCAGGAGGCTTGGCGGCGCATGGAAGCCGCAGCCGGCCTCCCGGCCGGGGCCCTGCAAACCGTTCAGCTCGCCGGCGCATCGCTTCGGACAACGCTCGTCGGCGGCGGGTCGCGGTTCTGCCCGCGCTGCCTGGGCGAGAACGGCGGGCGATGGTTGGTGGCCTGGCGCTCGAACTGGACCGTCGCCTGCACCAGGCACCGGCTGCTCCTGCACGACACCTGCCCCTCCTGCACCAGGACCCCGAGGGTCTACCTGCCCGGCGGCACCACCGAGCTCCCGCCCGGCACCTGCGCCTACCAGCCCCACCGGAGGGCGGAACGCTGCGGCACTGACCTGGCGGCCCACTCCGCGACGACAGCGCACCCGGCGGTCCTGGCCGTCCAGACCTGGATCGACGACCTCCACCAGGCCGCAGACCACGCCAGCGACCCGGAGGCCGCCGCCACCCTGACAGACCTCCCGGTCGTCGCCTACTGGCTGATGGCACGCGAGGAAATCGACTGGCAGGCCCGCGCAGCCGAGTTGGCATTCGACCGCACGCCGACACAGGCGACCCCGGTGAACGGGCGTCTTCCCCGACTGGACGCCGCCCTGGTCGCGGGCGTCCTCGACCTGGCCCGCACCGTCCTGGGCCCGGACCACGACGCCGGCGTCACCGCTCTGCGCGATCTCCCTCACGGCCCCGCGCGGACCGGCGTCATGCCCGCGGGCATGAGCATCCCCCGCTGGCACGCGATGCGCGGACCGTTCCCGAACCGCTTCCTGCGCGCGGTCGACCCCGGGCTGACGGCGATGGACCGACTGCGGTTCAAGTCGCCCACCCCGGCGGCTGAACAACCCACCAGCCGGGGCGCCGCCGAACGGGGACGCCTGATCCCGCACCTGATCTGGCCGGACTGGGCCGGGCGGCTGCTGCCCGTCTCCGGGTTCCACCCCGACCTGTTCCGCGCGACCGCCGCCACCTGCCTGCTGATCCCCGGTACTTCGGAACGCGCCAACCACACGCTCCCGAACCGCTTCAACCGCCGGGTCACCCCCGCCCACGTCTCCGTCCTCCTCCAAGGCTTCGGCGACCTGCCGGCCCCCACCCTCGACCACGTCCTGACCGCGTTCTGCCGAATCGCTACCTACCTGGACACCGCCGGCTCGCCCATCGACTACCAGCGGCGGCGCGAGCAGATCCCCGCCCACCCGCTCATCACCTGGGCACAATGGCGGGATCTGGCCTGCGCCGCCAACTCCCACCCCGGCGAAAGCCCCCGCAACGGAGAGTCCAGCCACGGCCGTTACCTGCACGTCAAGCGCCACCTGCTGCAACTGCTGACCGGCGCCGACCTCGGCACCCCAACCCACCAGTTCGCCTTCACCAGGAGCGGAGACCGCAGCACCTACGCCGACTTCACCGCCAAACTCACCCTGCCCCTGCGAGCCGCACTCACCGCCCACGCAGAGCGGATCCTGGCTGAGCTGGGCATCGACGAACCGGCGACCTGGTCGCCACCCGCCGACCTAGCCCAGGGCCTGGTCCTGCCTGGCACCGACACCACCGCACTGGACAACGACACCATCCGGCGGATCGTCGTCGACGAGCAACGGACCGCCCGCGACGCCGCCGAAGCACTGGGCGTCCACATCGAACACGTACGCCTCGCCCTGGAACACCTCGACCGGCCCCAACGGGACTGGAAGCCAAGGGCACTGCCCGTGACCTGGCAGCGCGACCAGGAGATGACTCAGGTCGCCACCCGGGAGTTCTTCGCACGCGAATACGTTCTCGGCCGCCGCACCCTCAACGACCTCGCGGCCGAGACTGGCTACCACCGCGCCCTCCTCGCCAAGGCCGCCCGCGCCAACGGAATCACCCTGAAGAAGGGCAAGGCGCCCGTCGTCGACGACCCTGCCTGGCTGCGGGACCAGTACTACAAGCAACGCAAGTCCACCAGCGAGATTGCCGCAGAAATCGGCACCACACAGATGACGGTCAACCGCGCCCTGCACCAGTTCGGATTCACGCCCCGTCCGCCCGGGGTCCACAGCACACCGCAGATGATGAACCGGCTCGACGGCCGGCTCTCCGTAGACATCCGAGCCGCCGTCGACGGCGGCCTCAAAGGCTGGGAACGCCTGCACCGCTTCCAGATCGCGATGGCCTTCCCCACACTCGCAGCCGCCGCCCACCACCTCGGCATCAACCCGGCCACCCTCGTCACCCAGTTCAAGCGCCTGGAAGGCGACATCGGAGCGGCGCTCTTCCACCGCTCGACCTCCGGCAAGCCACAGCAGCCGACCAAACGCGGACGCAAGCTCCTGGACTACCTGACGAAGGAACACATCCTGAAACACATGGCCCAGTCCATCCCCCGCCACGAACTCGCGCAGCTCTCCGGCCATGAGAAAGCGGGAGCCAGCGAACAATTCCCCCGCCCACGGCGCCCGATCAGCCCGTTCAACAACATCGCTGTCACTCGGCTACCGATCACCACCGCCATGCTCGCCCTCCTCAACGACCTCCTGACCCACCCCGACGACCAGTGCTACGGCGCGCTGATCCTCACCCGCATCCGACGCGACCCCGGAAACATCTACGAACAGCTCAAACGCCTTCAAGCCGCTGGATGGATCACCAGCCGACTCGAAGACGACGAGTCCTGGAACTCCAGAGCCACACCCGGCCGCGGCCCAGGCCGCCGCCGCACCTACTACCGCCTCACCCCAGCCGGACAAGACGCCACCCTCCACGAGACCGCCCGACTGGCAGCGAAACCACCCCGACAACGAGGAAAGCGCAAACAAGATGAGTCAAAACCCGCGCAACATCAGTGAGACCACCCACGACGGCCCAGCTCACGCTGACGCCGAACGAAGATCACTATGAGTCCCTACAGCACACCCACCAGGCCCCGGGGCCGGGGGCACAGCCTTCCGCGAGGCGATCGGTGCCCGTCGTTCGCACGGCGCCCGGGAGGGAGAACGCGCGGGAGAAGGCGCGCGCGCCTCGCATATATGCACCCCATAGCACCCTGTCACCCCCACCCGCCCCGTAAACCTCGGCATCGGTCAGGCGTCTGCGCGAAGACGGCGGCGCCGGAACTGGATCACAGTCGTATGCGGTCACCCGGCGGTCGGCTCACGCCAGTTCCGTACATGGCGTTACCCCCGCACCGCACTCAGGTTTAGCGTCCTCCTCCAGGTGGCCGGCTCCCCACCGCCGCCCGGGCCAGGGGCGGCAGTCGGACACCACCGCCGAGAAAGTCCGGCGGCGGACCGCTCCCCCTGTGCGGACCGTCGCCGGACGCGCAACCGCCCTCCTGGGTCCGCTTCCCAGGCAGCCGTCCGGCGGTCGTCGCAGTGGCGGTCGTACGAAAGGACGTGACACCCCGGTGGCAGCGCACCGCAAGCCCCGACAGCGCTCGCTCAACGGCAATACGGCCCGCACCGCCGCGACGATCGCCCTCGCGGGCGCGGCGACGGCGACCGGCTTCGACGGCATCGGATACGCCGAACCACAACTGACACCGGCACGGGTCCAAGCCAAGGTGAACAAGCTGTACGAGGAGGCGGAGGTCGCCACCGAGAAGTACAACGGCTCGAAGGAGAAGGCCGAGCGGGCGGAGCGACGGCTGGACAGCCTGCGGGACGAGGCGGCGCGCAAGGAGGAACGGCTCAACTCGGCTCGCGAGGGACTCGGTTCGATGGCAGCGGCGCAGTACCGCTCCGGTGGCCTCGACCCGGCAGTGCAACTCGCCCTCTCCGACAACCCCGACAGCTATCTGGACGGCGCCGCCTTCGCCGAGCGGGCAGGCAGCAGACAGGCGTCGAGCGTGGCCCGCGTACGCAAGCAACTGCGGGAGATCGAGCAGCTGCGCGGGGCCGCCCATGTCGAACTGACCACCCTCCAGGCCCGTCAGGCCGAGCTGAACCAGCACAAGCAGACCGTGACGGGAAAGCTGGGCGAGGCACGCCAACTGCTGTCCCACCTGAGCACGGAGGCCCGCACCCGGCTCACGGCGGACGGCGGAAGCCACGGCACGGGCGAGGGCAGTGGGCACGCGTCCCGGTCGTCCGGCAGTGCGCGGGAGGGGCTGGGATCAGCCGGCATCGCCGACGCCCCCGGGATGTCCGGGCCCGCCGGGACCACCGGCGTGGCCGCGGCACCCAACTCGCGTGCGGCGGCGGCCGTTTCCTACGCCTACCAGAAGCTCGGCAGCCCCTACGTGTGGGGCGCCACCGGCCCGGACGCCTTCGACTGCTCCGGCCTCATCCAGGCCGCGCACCGCAACGCGGGCATCTCCCTCCCCCGCACGACCTACGCCCAGATCAAC
>Ga0136846_1220856_pt1 | contig 12815 bp, 12 predicted proteins | sample HopSoiMetagenom2_FD_96841 | JGI IMG/M metagenome (GOLD analysis project Ga0136846, IMG submission 96841) | Grasslands soil microbial communities from Hopland, California, USA - 2 Assembly 2016 (version 4) | ecosystem: Environmental > Terrestrial > Soil > Grasslands | place: USA: Hopland...
CACGCGTCCGACAGTAGGTGCCACAAAAGTCAGTGACCTACTTTTCGTGGACTCCATCGTCGCGCGACCGGACGATTGGGCCATGACCACGAATCCCGCAACGCGCCTTTACGAGCTCCTCAATTCAGGAGATGTCGACAGCGTGCGCACCCTCGTCACCGACGACTACATCGAGCACGACCCGCTTCCCGGCCAAGGCGAAGGAGCGGACGGCACCGTCGAACGGTTCCGCATGATCGTCGGTGGCTTGGCACCGCAGTTCACGATCGAAGACGTCGTCACCGAGGGTGACAAGGTCGTCGTGCGCTGGACGCAGGCCGGCACCCACGTCGGCGAGTTTGCCGGTATCCCACCCACCGGCGCGACTTTCTCGATCGCCGGCATCGACATCTTCCGCACCCAAGGCGAAAAACTGGCCGAGCACTGGCACGTCGTCGACCAGCTGTCGATGCTCGGCCAGCTGGGACTGCTGCCCCCTATGGGCTGACAAAGAATCGATCGCACATCGGCATGACAGAGCGTTTCACGTGTAGCTGCACGCGGTGCGTAGCGGCTCTACGCGTAGGCGGGCTCAGCCCTCGGGCAGCGTGCGCAGCCAGGGGCGGGTGAGATCGAATGAGCGGCCGGTGATCTTGGTCGGCCGGATCTCGACGACGTCGTACTTCGGGGTCTTGACCCACGGTCGCAACGGGATGTTCTCCGTGTGGTGTTGGTCGTCCTCCTCGAGGCGCCGGGCGACGCCGCGCACTGCAGCGCGCCGCCTGATCGAATATGCGTCGCGGCGAGCAGCCCGCGCCCCTACGGTTTGGGACCATGCCTTCGGTCAAGAAGTTCCAGGTCACCTTCGACTGTGCTGAGCCCGTGCGCGTCGCCCGCTTCTGGGCCGAGGCGCTGGGTTACCGGGCAGAGTACGACGACGAGCAGGACGGGCCGGCGGCCTCCGAGGACCCCACCGGCGCGGGGCCCCGGCTGTACTTCCAGCGCGTGCCCGAGGGCAAGGTCGTCAAGAACCGGGTGCACCTCGATGTCCGCGTCGGCACCGGGCTCGTCGGCGACGAACGCGTTGCTGTGCTCGAGGAGGAGTGCTCGCGGCTGGTCGCGCTCGGCGCCACCCGCGTGCGGCTCCTGGTCGCGGACGAGGAGAACGAGTCGTGCCTCGTCATGCAGGACGTCGAGGGCAACGAGTTCTGTCTGGCCTGAAGGGGCGGGGGCTCTGCGCGCGGGCGCGCTCTCAGCCCTCGGGCAGCATGTGCAGCCACGGCCTGGTCAGGTCGAAGGAGCGGCCGGTGATCTCGGTCGGCCGGATCTCGACGACGTCGTACTTCGGGGTCTTGACCCACGGTCGCAGCGGGATGTTCTCGGTGCGGTGCTGCTCGTCCTCCTCGAGGCGTCGGGCGACGCCGCGGACGACGACGCTGCGCGCCCGGTGGTCGTCGTACTCGTCGATCTCGAACGCGACGTCGGGGTTCATCACCACGCCGAGCAGCTTGCCGCCCTCGGCGGTGCGGAACAGCAGCGTGTCGTGGTCGACCGCGTAGTTGATCGGGGCCAGGTGCACCTCGCCGGCGAGGTGGAACGCGAGCCGACCGAACTCGTGCTCGTGCAGCATCGCCCAGCACTCGTCCGTGGTGAGCACCGTGACCGGGTCGTCGTCCATCGCGCACCGCCTCTCCTGATGCTCTGACGCTAGGTCGTGACGGCGCACGGCGGCGGAGTCCTTGGTCCCGAACCGGCCGCCGAGAGACCCGTCAGTCCGCGACGTCGACGTGCACGTGGTCACGGTGCTGGAGCACGCGCACGACCTCGGGGCTCATGCCGCTGGTGTCGACGTGGTAGTCCCGCCAGCCCTCGCCGCCGCGGCGAGCGGTCCAGATCCGGTCGTCGAAGATGACGGTGTCGATGGCCAGCCGGTCCGCCTCGGCGACGAGGTACTGCGCCAGCGCCCAGCCGCGCGTCTTGTTTGCCGCGTTCACCGGCCGGAAGAAGACGTCGACGGCGCGGCCCTCGTAGTGCGCCGAGCCGGGCATGTGCCCGGTGTGCACGCCGCCCGGGGCGAAGCCGCCCATCGGCACGGCACCGAAGGCGGCCAGCATGTCGCGGCGGACGGCCTCCGCGCGCCGGGTCAGACCCCGCGCGTCGAGCCGGTCCGACTCGGACACCGACGAGCCCCCGTGCCGGCAGCTCAGAGCGGCCTGCGCGTGACCCGTGAGTGCGGTCGCCACGGCCCCGGCATCGGCGGAGGACAGCCGGAGCGCGCGATCGACGGCACGTGTGGCATCCGGGGTCGAGCCGCCCCGGCGTACCACCGCGGCGACGGCCGCGGCCGCACGCTCGGCATTGCGCTGGTCGAGCTCCACGACCCGGTCCGGGGTTCGCACGGTGCAGTCCGCCGGCCGGTTCAGCCGCACCCAGGTGAGCACCACGACGCCGAGGACGAGGAGCCCTGCGACCGTGGCGGCGATCCGGCGCTGCGTGCGCGTCAACCGAGGCGGCTCCATGCGGCCAGTCTCCAAGGGGTGTGGGTGAGGTAGCCCACATGGCGGTCTCCATTGACCCTGACAGTTCTACTGTCACAATGGCGAGGACGCCTGGACACGGCTCCACCGACACAGTTGGGACTTCTCATGGCACAACCTGAAGCGCTGGTGTACGACGCCATCCGCACCCCGCGGGGCAAGGGCAAGAAGGACGGGTCGCTGCACGCCACCAAGCCCGTCGACCTCGTGGTGGGCCTGCTGGACGCGGTCCAGGAGCGCAACCCGAACCTCGACCCGAACCGGATCGACGACCTGGTGCTCGGCGTGGTCTCGCCGATCGGTGACCAGGGTGGCGACATCGCCAAGACCGCGGCGCTCGCGGCCGGGCTGCCCGAGACCGTCGCCGGTGTCCAGCTCAACCGCTTCTGCGCCTCCGGCCTGGAGGCCGTCAACCAGGCCGCGAGCCGGGTGCGCGGTGGCTTCGAGGACCTGATCCTCGCCGGTGGCGTCGAGTCGATGTCGCGCGTCGCGATGGGCTCCGACGGTGGCGCCTGGGCGTCCGACCCGCACACCGCGTTCGCCACGTCGTTCGTGCCGCAGGGCATCGGCGCCGACCTGATCGCCACCCTCGAGGGCTGGGGCCGTGAGGACGTCGACGCCTTCGCCTCGGAGTCGCAGGCCCGCGCCGCCAAGGCGCAGGCCAACGGGTACTTCGACCGCTCGGTGGTCCCGGTCAAGGACCTCAACGGCCTGACGGTGCTCGACAGGGACGAGTTCATCAAGCCGGGCACGAGTGTGGAGACGCTGGCCGGCCTCAAGCCCTCGTTCCAGTTCCACGGCGACCTCGGCTTCGACGACGTGGCGCTGCAGAAGTACCACTGGGTCGAGAAGATCAACCACGTCCACCACGCCGGCAACAGCTCCGGCATCGTCGACGGCGCCGCGATCGTGGCCATCGGCAACGAGCAGGTCGGCACCGACATGGGGCTCACGCCGCGGGCGCGCATCATCGCGACTGCCGTGTCCGGCTCCGACCCGACGATCATGCTGACCGGCCCGGCCCCGGCTGCCCGCAAGGCGCTGGCCAAGGCCGGCCTGCAGACCGAGGACATCGACCTCTTCGAGATCAACGAGGCGTTAGCGGCGGTCGCGATGCGCTTCATGAAGGACATGGGCATCTCCGAGGAGATCACCAACGTCAACGGCGGTGCCATCGCTATGGGTCACCCGCTGGGCGCCACCGGGGCGATGATCCTGGGCACCCTGATCGACGAGCTCGAGCGGCGCGACCTGCGCCGCGGCCTCGCCACGCTCTGCGTCGGCGGCGGCATGGGCATCGCGACCATCGTCGAACGAGTCTGACTCCCACCACCTCCGCGTGGTTCGAGCCGCCTCGATTCCACATGACTTCAAGGACTACCCATGACTGAATCCGCAGTGCGCTACGAGAAGGACGCCGACGGGATCGTCGTCCTCACGCTGGACGACCCCACCGCCAGCGCGAACACGATGAACGAGCTCTACGGCCGTTCGATGGAGGAGGCGGTCGCCCGCCTCGAGTCCGAGAAGGACTCCATCACCGGCGTCGTCGTGACCTCCGCCAAGAAGACCTTCTTCGCCGGCGGCAACCTCGACGACCTCCAGTCGATCGGGCCCGACCAGGCCCAGGAGGTCTTCGAGAAGAGCCAGGGGATCAAGGCCCAGCTGCGCCGGATCGAGCGTCTCGGCGTACCGACCGTGGCCGCGATCAACGGCGCCGCCCTCGGCGGTGGCCTCGAGATCGCGCTGGCGTTCAACCACCGGATCGCCGCAGCCGGCCGCTACGAGATCGGCCTGCCCGAGGTCACGCTCGGTCTGCTTCCCGGCGGCGGTGGCGTGACCCGCGCGGTCCGGCTGCTCGGCGTGCAGTCCGCCCTCATGGACGTGCTGCTCCAGGGCCAGCGCTACCAGCCCGAGGCCGCCCAGGCCAAGGGGCTCGTGCACGAGATCGTCGCGCCCGAGGAGCTGCTCGCGGCTGCCCTCCAGTGGGTCAAGGACAACCAGGACAACGACGCCGCCAAGGCCCAGCCCTGGGATCGCGACGGCTACAAGATGCCGGGCGGCACCCCGTCGCACCCGGCGCTCGCGCAGATGCTGCCGGCCTTCCCCGCCACGCTGCGCAAGCAGCTCAAGGGCGCGCACTTCCCGGCACCCGAGGCGATCATGGCCGCCGCCGTCGAGGGCGCCCAGGTCGACTTCGAGAACGCGAGCACCATCGAGTCGCGCTACTTCACCAGCCTGGTCACCGGCCAGAACGCCAAGAACATGATCCAGGCGTTCTTCTTCGACCTCCAGAAGATCAACTCCGGCGCGCTGCGCCCGCAGGGTGTCGAGAAGTTCCAGCCCACCAAGGTGATCGTCCTCGGCGCCGGCATGATGGGCGCGGGCATCGCCTACGTCTGTGCGCGGGCCGGTCTGGAGGTCGTGCTCAAGGACGTCTCCCTCGAGGCGGCCGAGCGCGGAAAGGCGTACTCCCAGAAGATCAACGACAAGGCGGTCTCCCGCGGCAAGCTCACGCAGGAGAAGTCCGACGCGCTGCTCAACCGGATCCTCCCGACCGACAACCCGGCCGACGCCAAGGGCTGCGACCTGGTCATCGAGGCCGTCTTCGAGGACCCGTCGCTGAAGCACAAGGTGTTCGGTGAGATCACCGAGCACATCAACGCCGACGCGCTGCTGTGCTCGAACACGTCGACCCTGCCGATCACCGAGCTCGCCACCGGCGTGGACCGTCCGGCCGACTTCATCGGCCTGCACTTCTTCTCGCCGGTCGACAAGATGCCGCTGGTCGAGATCATCGCGGGCAAGGAGACCAGCCAGGAGTCCATCGCCAAGGCGATCGACGTCGTCCAGCTGATCAGGAAGACGCCGATCGTCGTCAGCGACAGCCGCGGGTTCTACACCTCGCGCGTGATCGGCACCCAGATCAACGAGGGCATCTCGATGCTGGCCGAGGGCGTCGCCCCGATGAGCATCGAGCGCGCCACCACCATCGCCGGCTACCCGGTCGGACCGCTCCAGATCAGCGACGAGCTCAACATGGAGCTGATGTACAAGATCCGCAAGGCCTCCAAGGAGGCCGTCGAGCGCGACGGCGGCACCTGGGTCTCGCACGCGTCGGAGCAGGTCATCGACACGATGATCGAGATCGGCCGCTCCAGCAAGCTCAAGGGCGCCGGCTTCTACTCCTACGACGATGCCGGCAACCGGACCGGACTCTGGGAGGGTCTCGCCGAGCAGTTCCCGGTCGCCGAGGAGCAGATCCCGTTCGAGGACATCGCGGACCGGCAGCTCGTCGTCGAGGCCATCGAGACCGTGAAGTGCTTCGACGAGGGCGTGCTGCACTCCTCGGCCGAGGCCAACATCGGGTCGATCTTCGGCATCGGGTTCCCGCCGGCCACCGGCGGTGCGATCCAGTACATCAACGGCTTCGAGGGCCCGGCAGGTCGCGGACCCGCCGGGTTCGTCGCCCGTGCCCGTGAGCTGGCCGCCAAGTACGGCGACCGGTTCGAGCCGCCGGCCAGCCTGGTCGCCGTCGCGGAGAGCGGCGGCACCTTCCCGGCCTAGGTCCGAAAGGGGTAAATCGGGCGTTCATCTGCGCCGCCTCGGCGGCGTCGGCGAGAATGCCCGGGTGGAGTCCGTCGAGCGTCGTGAGCGGGTCCGGGTCCGCGCCCTGTGGGTGCGGTTCGGGTCGGTCGAGGCAGTGCGTGGCATCGACGTCTCCGCGTACGCCGGCCGGGCGACCGCCCTGCTCGGACGCAACGGCGCCGGCAAGTCCACGACGATGCGGGTGCTGGCCGGCGTCGTCCCGCCGACCGACGGTGACGTGCAGGTCGACGGCGTCGACGTGCGCGTCGACCCGCTCACCGTCAAGCGGTCGGTCGGCTACTGCCCAGATGTCGGCGGGCTGGTGCCGCGGGCGACGCCGTGGGAGCACCTCCAGCTGGCCGCGCGCCTTCGCCGGATGGAGGGCTGGGAGACGCGAGCACAAGACCTCCTGGAGCGGTTCGAGCTCGGCGACGCGGCCCACCGGGTGACCGGAGGCTTCAGCCACGGCATGGGCCGCCGGCTCTCCGTCGTGCTCGCCGCGTTCCACCGCCCCGGCGTGCTGCTGCTCGACGAGCCGTTCGACGGCGTCGACCCGCTCGGGGTCGAAGCGACGCAGCAGGTCATCGACGACGCCAAGGCACGGGGCGCCGCGGTCCTCATCTCGACCCACCTGCGCGACCTCGCGATGACCTCCTGCGAGGACGCGCTCGTTCTCCGTGGCGGCTCGGCGGTCGCCGCACTCGACTCGGCGGAGCTGGTCGGGGAGGCGGGGGCACGTGCCTACCGAGCACTCCTGGACTGAGCTCGTCCGCGGTGTCGCCGACCTCAGGGCGCTGCTCGCGTTCCGAGCCTCCGGTCTGACCGACCGGGTCCGGGTCCGCCTCCGGATCGCCGGTGGCGTCGTCCTCGCGCTGACCGTTGCGGCGATCGTCGTGCCGGCGTACCTCAAGGGGCCGCTGCAGGCTCGTCACGCCAGCCAGTTCGTCGCCGTGCTGCCCTCGCTCTACCTCGGCTTCTTCGCCCTCGCCGTGCTGGCCGCGATCGCCTCGGGTGGTGGTCGCGAGGTGGTGCCGCGCGAGCAGGCGGTGGCGTTCCCGGTCTCCAGCGTCACCGAGCACTTCGGTGCACTGCTGCTCGCCCCGCTCAACATCGCCTGGCTGATCCAGGCCTGGTCCGTGCTCGGCCTGACCATGTACGTCGTCGGGCCGCACGACGTCGCGGCCGCCGCCGCCCCTCTGCTGCTCTGGATCGCCTTCTCGACGGCAGCCGGGCAGGCGGTCGGCTGGGTCTTCGAGGGGATCCGCCGTGGAGCACACGGCATCCTCCTCGCGCGCCTCATCGCCGGCTCGACGATCGCGCTCGTCGTCGTCCTGATCGCCACGGACCGGTTCGTGCCGCTGCTCGACCGGAGCCCCACGGTGCGGATCTACCTGGCCGCGGCGTACGGCACCGGAAACCAGTGGTGGCTGTGGGCGCGGCCGGTCGCGGTGATGGTCGTCATGGTCGTCGTCGCGACAGTGATCGGCCTCGTGCCCGCTCGCTGGGCGCTGCACCGAGCCCTTCGCGAGGAGCTGCGCCTGGAGTCCGGGCGCATCGAGCCGCGGCCGAACCCGCGCTCCGACCTCCGTGCGCTGGTCCGGGTCGACCGTGCGTCGATCTGGCGGGCCGTCCCGCTGCGCCGCGGGCTGCTCGTTCTCGCCTTCATGCCGGGGTTGGTGGCGGTCGCCGGCAGCCTTCACTGGGACATGATCACGATTCTCCCGGGGCTCGTCGCTTCCGGCGGTGCCCTGCTCTTCGGGGTGAACACGTGGTGCCTCGACGGCCGGGGCGCACTGTGGCGCGACAGCCTGCCCGTGTCGGCGTCGGTCGCCTACTACGCCAAGGTGATCGTGCTGTTCGAGGTGCTGCTCGCCGCGGCCGGTCTCACCATCCTGCTGGCGGCGCTGCGCGCCGGTCCGCCGAGCACCGCCGAGCTGACCTCGGCCCTGGCGGCGGCGCTGGTCGTCGCCACCCAGGTCGTCGCGGCCGCGATGCGCTGGTCGGTGGAACGTCCGTACGCGACCGACATGCGCAGCGCGCGGGCCACGCCGGCACCGCCGGTGGTGATGGCGGGCTACAGCGCGCGACTGGCCCTCCGGACGACCGTGGTCGGCCTGGTCTTCTCGGCCACCGCCGTGGCGCCCGACGGCCGCTGGGCCGTGCTGGTCGCCGTCCCGCTGCTGTGCTGGTCAGGCTGGCGACTCGTGCGCACCGAAGCATTGTGGGCCGTGCCCGAGGTGCGGGCGCGAGTCATCGCCGTGGTCGCCAGCTGACCGCTACTTCTTCGACGCGTCCTTGCAGTCGCTCATCGCCTTCGTGCCCTGCTCGCCGATCTGCGCACTGTCACTGGCGTTGGTCTGGGAGGCGACCAGCATCTTCTTCACCAGGGAGTCGGGCATCTTGTCCTTGAGGCAGGCCTCGAACTTCGCGGCGTCGATCGTCGTGTCGGTCTTCGCCGTCTCCGTCGCCAGCCGCTTCTGGTAGTCCACACAGCCCAGCAGCGCGTCGGCGAACTTGCCCGAGGTGTCGGCGTCGAAGGTCGGGCTGCTGGTGGTGTTGACCTGGCCCTTGTCGTCGATCAGCTTCGCGGACTTGAGCTTGGCGAGCCCGACCTTGTCGACGAAGCCGGTGGCGACGCACTTCGCCTCGGTGGTCGTGAGCCCTCCGGAGGCGGACTGGGTGAACGCCTTCTCCAGGCTCGCGACCGCGGTCTTCTCGCCGGCCGACAGCGTCACCTTGCCGTTCTTGCCGTCGGACTTGCTCGAGCCACAGGCGGTCAGCGCGACCAGCAGCAGGACGCCGAGGGCGGCCGTCGTGGCTTTCTTCATGGGTGTCTCCGTCGTCGTCGAGGGGCGCCCGGGGCGGGCCGGGGCGCGGCGTACCGGCCCAAGACTGCCTCATCGGCCTGAGCGGCGCAGCATCGGCCGCCCCTCGGTCGTCCCGTGCGCCCCTGCCGTCACAGCAGGCCGTCGAATGACTTTTCGTTACGCGCGTAACCTCCCCCGTTTCGGGTCGTTGAGCAGTCGTTCACAGGTACTGGGGGGTGCCGTTCCGCCGCTCATGTCGACGTTCTGGGAGTTCGTCATGAAGAAGACCATTTCGCTCGGCCTTGCTGCCTTCGCAGCGCTCGTGGCCGTGCTGGCAATCGTGGGATCGCAATCCCCTGCACAGGCCTATCCCGAGATCTCGATCGGGCTGAGCGTCAACCGTGACGTGCTCTACAGCGGTCAGGACTTCACCGCGACCGCGCACGCCAACGTCACCTGCTCGTGGGACCTCGAGTGGAACGGCGTGGTCCGCAAGGCCGACGAGCACCCGAACGTCGACTTCGTGACCACCTACACCGCCCCCAAGGTCACCAAGGTGACCAAGATCCCGCTGCACGGCACCTGCGTGTACGACGCGGCGGAGACGCCGACCGCCGCCCGCACGACCGCGGCCTGGCAGCGCACCATCGTGATCACCGTGCTCCCGCGTGGCAGCGCAGTGTCCCCGCCGGTGGGCTCCGACCTCCCCAACACGGGTGGTCCCAGCAAGCTGTTCCTGGCCGGCGGCCTGGTCCTCCTGCTGTCGGGCGCGATCGCGGTGACGGTCGCCCGGCGGCGCGCGGAGGAAGCCGAGATCCAGGCTTCCCGGGCCTAGGCCCGGGGACTGGCTAGTGTCGGGCGCGTGGGCAGCCTGACGACATCCGGGTTGTCACGACGAAGGATCCTCTGGGGTCTGGCCCTGCTCGTCCTCGTCGCCCTCGCGGTGTTCGCCTGGCAGGCGGTGTCCGCGTCCCGTGCGCTGCTCGATGCACGCGAGACCGGCGACAAGGTCCAGCAGCGGATCCGTGCCGGTGACTTCGACGGCGCCAACCGTGAGCTGGGCGACCTGAGCGACCAGACGCACCGAGCCCACGACTCGACCGATGGCATCCTGTGGGACGTCGGCCGGCACATCCCGTTCGTCGGCCGCAACGTCGGCGCAGTGCAGACGGTCGCCGACGTGCTCGACACCGCGACCCGGGTCAACGCACCGATCGCGCTCCAGCTGAGCAAGGCCGTCGACGAGGGCAGGTTCCGCCCCAAGGACGGCCGGATCGACCTCGCGGAGGTCGAGCGCCTGACCCCCGACGTACGCCGCGCCGCCGACTCGATCGACGACGCGGCCGCCCGGCTCGCCGGCACCAACGCCGACAGCCTGGTGTTCCCCTTCAATGACCTCGTCGGCGACCTGCAGACGCAGGTGGACCGGGCCAGCTCGGCGGCGACCGCTACCGCGAACGCGTTCGACCTGCTGCCGGACATGCTGGGCGAGCAGGAGCCGCGCAACTACCTGCTGGTGATCCAGAATCCCGCCGAGCTCCGGGCGACCGGCGGGCTCCCCGGGTCCCTCGCCGTGCTGCACGCCGACAACGGCACGCTCACGATGGGCTGGCAGGGTTCGGCGTCCGACGTCGCCGGGCCGACGACGCCCGCGGTGGAGCTGCCCAAGGACACGCTGCAGCAGTACGGACCGAGCCCTGCGATCGACCCTCGCGACGCGAACTTCACACCGGACTTTCCGCAGGCGGCGCAGATCCTCAAGGCGATGGTCGAGCGCACCCGCGACGTGAAGCTGGACGGCGTCGTGGCGGTCGACCCGATCGCGCTGGCCGCGATGATGCGCGGCACCGGACCGGTCCCGGTCACCAACGGCGTCACCCTGGCCGCCGGCAACGTCGTCCAGGCACTGCTGAACCAGACCTACCAGGTGCTGTCGAACCCGCAGCAGCAGAACGACTTCTTCGAGACGGCGGCGCGCAAGATCTTCGACTCGGTGATGGCCGGCCAGGGCGACCAGCAGCTGGCGATCCGCGGCCTGGCCACCGCGGCCGGAGAGCATCGCGTGCTCGTGTGGTCGGCGCACGACGACGAGCAGTCGGTGCTGCAGGGCACCGCGGTGTCCGGCTCGATCGGCGGACGAAGTGCCCGGCACCCCGAGATCGGGATGTACCTCAACGACAGCACCGCGGGCAAGATGGACTACTACCTGCAGTACCGCAGCGCCGCCGCTGCCGTGGACTGCCGCCGGGACGACTCCCAGGACATCCGCGCGACGCTCGCCCTCACCTCGACGATGCCGGCCGACTTCTCCGGCCTTTCAGACTGGATCGTCGGCACCGGCCAGTTCGCCGCGAAGGGCTCGATCGCCTTCAACCTGCGCGTCTACGCGCCGTACGGCGGCGAGATCACCGGTCTGACCCTCGACGGTCAGCCGCACTCGATCACCGCGGACAAGCACGAGGGTCGCCAGGTCGCGCTCCTCCCGATCACGCTCGGGCCGGGCCAGAAGAGCACCGTCACCGCCGACATCCGCACAGCGAAGGGGCAGTCCGGCGACGGGACCTTCAGCTTCACGCCGGGCATGGTCCCCGCACCGAACGGCGTGCGGATCGCCAGCGCCTGCGACTGAGTAGGGTCCCAGCCATGGACTTCTCCCCCTCCCCGCGAGCCGCCGAGCTCGCTGACCTGGTCGGCCGGTTCGTCGCCGAGGAGGTCGAGCCCGTCCAGGCGGCGTACCACCGCGACGTGGCCGAGGCCGCGGCGAGCGGGACCTGGGCGGAGTCGCCGATCATGGGCGAGCTGCGGGCGAAGGCACGTGCGCAGGGCCTGTGGAACCTCTTCCTTCCGGCCGGCCACGACCAGCCGTGGGCCGAGCAGTTCGGCACCCACGGGGGCGCCGGCCTGAGCAACTCCGACTACGCGCCGCTGGCCGAGCTGATGGGTCGCGCGACGTTCCTGGCGCCGTACGTCTTCAACTGCAACGCACCCGACACCGGCAACATGGAGGTGCTGCTCAAGTACGGCACCCCGGAGCAGCAGCAGGAGTGGCTGGTCCCGCTGCTCGACGGCCGGATCCGGTCGGGCTTCGCGATGACCGAGCCCGCGGTCGCGTCGTCCGACGCCACCAACATGGAGGCGACGGCGTCGCTCGACGGCGACGAGGTGGTCATCAACGGCACCAAGTGGTTCACCACCGGGGTCGGGCACCCCGACTGCAAGATCCTCGTCTTCATGGGCCTCTCGGACCCCGACGCAGACCGCCACCACCGGCACACGATGGTGCTGGTCCCGATCGACACCCCTGGTGTGAAGGTCGAGCGCCTGCTCCCGACGATGCACGTGTACGACGAGCCGGTCGGCCACGGGCAGGTCTCCTTCACCGACGTCCGAGTGCCCCGGGCGAACATCCTGCTCGGTGAGGGCAGGGCGTTCGAGATCGCGCAGGGCCGGCTCGGACCCGGCCGGGTGCACCACTGCATGCGACTCATCGGCCAGGCCGAGGTCGCCCTCGAGCTGGCGATCAAGCGCGGTCTGTCACGGACCGCCTTCGGCAAGCCGCTGGTCAACCTCGGCGGCAACCCCGAACGGATCGCCGACGCGCGCATCGCGATCGACCAGGCCCGGCTGCTGGTCCAGAACGCCGCCTGGAAGCTCGACCAGGGTGGTGCGCTCAACGCGCTGTCGGAGGTCAGCCAGATCAAGGTGATCGTGCCGAACGTGACCCAGCAGGTCGTCGACCTCGCGATGCAGATGCACGGCGGCGGCGGCATGACCGACGACTTCCCGCTCGCCGCGATGTGGACCAACGCGCGTGCGCTCCGGCTGGCGGACGGACCCGACGAGGTGCACCGCGGGCTCGTCGCCCGGATCGAGATCGGCAAGCACCGGTGAGGGTGCTGGTCAC
>Ga0136846_1220074_pt1 | contig 12812 bp, 8 predicted proteins | sample HopSoiMetagenom2_FD_96841 | JGI IMG/M metagenome (GOLD analysis project Ga0136846, IMG submission 96841) | Grasslands soil microbial communities from Hopland, California, USA - 2 Assembly 2016 (version 4) | ecosystem: Environmental > Terrestrial > Soil > Grasslands | place: USA: Hopland...
CCGACCTTCTCCAGCATCGGGATCACCGCCTCGACGATCGGCACGCCCCAGCTCTCGTTGGACGAGGCGGTCCATTCGAACTCGAACCCCTGCGCGAAGCCTGCCTCGGCGAGGAGCTTTTTCGCCTTCTCCGGGTCATAGGCATAGGGCTTCAGGTCCTTGTCGTAGGCGGGGGACGAGATCGGCAGCCAGCCGGTGGCGCGGAAGGCCTTGCCGCGCACCAGCCGCCGGATGATCAGGTCGGTGTCGATCGCATGGTTGATCGCCTGCCTGACGCGCTTGTCGGCGAAAGGCTTGAAGCTCGGGTTCATGCCCATGTGGCGCGTGAACACCTCGGCGACCTCGAGGAGCCCCTTCGAGAGGTTTGGATCGGCCTGGTAGGCGACGTACTGCGCCGGCCCGAGGATCGCGGCGTCGATCTCCTTGTTGCGGAACGCGACGTCGCGCGCCGCCGCCTCGCCCATGATGGCGATCACGACCTTGTCGGCATAGGGCTTGCCCGGCTTGTAGAACTTCTCGAAGCGCTCGGCGACGAAGCGCGAGCCCGGGACGTGCTCGACGAACTTGAACGGCCCGAGCCCGATCGGCTTCGTCGCAAACGAGTCCTTTACGGCCTCGTCGGCCGGGTAGATCGAGGTGGTCGCGGTCATGAAGTAGTAGCCTGGGTCGACCTTCTCGGTGAGCGTCATCTCGAGCGTCGAGTCGTCGATCTTCCGCAGCCCGGAGATCGCCTTGGCTTGGCCCTTCTCGACCTCGACCGCACCCTTGATCAGGCGGACGAAGCGCGCCCCCGGATAGGCCTTGGAGCCGTCCATCAGGCGCGTGAAGGTGAAGATCACGTCGTCCGCCCTCAGCTTGCGGCCGTGGTGGAAGAAGGCGTCGTCACGCAGCTTGAAGGTGTGGGCGAGCCCGTCATCGGAAACGGTCACGGCCGTGGCGAGCTCGAGCACCGGCTTGTTCGCCGTCGAATCCCAGTTGTAGAGCGAGCGGTGGATGGCGCGCGCCCAGATCTCGTCCTGGGCGCGTGGCGTCGTGTGGATGTCCATCCCGGAGAAGCTCGAGCCATAGGCCGCCGTGTAGCGGATGGTGCCGCCCTTGCGCGGCGTCTGCGCCTGCGCGCCGGTGACGCCGAGCATGAACGCCGCGGCGATGATGATGGTCTTGCGCAAAGCCGATCCTCCACAAAGGCCGTGCCGGCCGGCGACAACCATGCCCGGCAGGACGGCAAGTCGCAATGGGTGCGGCGTCAAGAATGGTGTCCGGCGGCGGAGGGCGCGCCGGCAATGACGGCGCTCACGCCGCCGCCTGCAGCTCCGCCGCCTTGTGCCCCACCGGCACCGCCGGCGCCCCTTCCCATTCGGAGTTCGCCGGGATGTTCTCGCCCTTCATGACGACGGTGAGCGGGCGCAGGCGGGCGTAGTCGCCGATATGGGTGTCATAGAGGACGGTGGCGTTCGCGCCGACGAAGACGCCGCGCCCGAGCTTGACGCGCCCGACCTTCATGACGCGGTCCTCGTAGAGATGCGTCTGCAAGGCGGCGAGGGCGTTGATCGAGCAGAAATCGCCGACCTCGACGCAGTCGAACTCGGTAATGTCGGTCGTGTTCATGCAGATGCCCTTGCCCATCCGGGCGCCGAACAGGCGCAGGAACCAGGGCAGGAACGGGGTGCCCTGGAGGTGCTCGAGCAGCACCTTGCCGCCGAGCCCCCAATAGAGCACCGCCACCGCCTCGGTGCGCATCGCCCACCAGGACCACATCGGCTTCATCAGCGGCGCGTAGATGCCCATGGTCAACCATTTCACCGCGACGACGATGAAGGTCTGCAACAGCGGGATGACGACCGAGGCCGCGACGAAGCTCGCCGCCAGCATGGGCCAGTCGCGGGTCTGCACCGCCGGATAGAAGAAGTTGTCGATCGACAGGATGGCGAAGGTGATGAACAGCATCGACGGAAAGGAGGTGTGCAGCGCCTCAAATACCGCCCGCCAGAGCTTCTTCAGGGTGCTCGGCTCGTAGGTCCAGGTCGCGCCGATGTCGACCTTCTGGCGCGTCGGCAGCTTGATCGGCGGCGAGCCGAACCAGGTGTCGCCCGGGCTCATCATGTCGTTTGCCGGCGGCTTCGACTTGATGCCGATGAGCGCGCCCTCGGGGATGACGGCGCCCGGCGGCACGACGCCGTCGTTGCCGACGAAGACGCGGTCCTCGGTCTTGACCGGCTCGAGATGCATCCAGCCGCGGCGCACGTCCTCGTCGCCGAACACGACCTCGTCGGCGATGAAGTTCTTCGCCCCGATCTCGGTCAGGTCGTAGCGCCCGGCGAGGTTCGTCGAGATCTCGGCGCCCTTGCCGATCGTCGCGCCCATGACGCGGTACCAGGCCCGCATGTAGATCGTGGCGTAGAGCGAGGTCAGCGTCTCGAGCGTCACCTCGGTTGCGAGCGCCACGACCCATTTGCGCATGTAGAAGCCGCTGAACATCGAGTAGGTGCCGCTGCGGACCTTAGGCAGCACGAGCCAGCGCGTCAGCGCGATGAGCCCGACGGTCGCGAAGATCATGAACAGCGCCGTCGGCCAGGCGAGCACCGGCAGGTACCAGAGGTAGCTCACCTCCAGGAACTCGGAGATCTGCTCGTCGAGCTGGTCGAAGATGTAGAAGGCCGGAAAGATCGGCAAAAGGCTGACCGGCGGGATCGCCGCGAGCGCGATCGCATAGCAGAGGTCGAACGCCGCGCGGCGTGCCGGCGTCGCCTCGGCAAAGTCCGGCAGCGCCGCGACGTCGACCATGCCGACCTTGACGCCCGGCGAGCCGTCCCATTTCTCGGCCTCGCCGATGACGGTGCCTTCCGGGATCGCGGTGAGGTCGGCGAGCTCGGCATGAGGGCCGATCGTCACGTCGTGGCCGATGGTGCAGGAGGAGCCGATATAGACGTCGGCGCCGATGTGAACCTCGCCGATGACCATCTCGTTGCCGATGATCTCGACGTTGGCGATCTTGGTCTTCGAGCCCATGGTGGTGCCGCGGCCGATCGAGACGAGGTCGATCGCGCCGGCGTCGATGTCGGCGATGATCACGTCGCCGCCGACCTGGGCGCCCATGAGCCGCAGGTAGCGCCGGATCATCGGCGAGCCCTGGAGCCATTTGATATGCACCAGCGGCTCGAGCCGCTTCACGAACCACCAGCGGAAGTAATAGGCGCCCCAGAGCGGGTAGCGGCCGGGTTTCGTGCGCCCGATCACCACCCATTTGAGGGCGATCGCGGTCAGCGCCGTCACCGCGTTGATGACGACATAGACGGCGAGCAGCGCCGCCATCTGGGCGAGGAAGCCGAGCCCTTCGCCGGCGAGCAGCAGGTAGGTGACGAAGATGCCGAGCCACTGCATCGTGTTGAGCGTCAGGATCACCGGCAGCGCCGCGGCTTGCGCGAGGCCGCAGAGGAAGCGGCGCATCAGCGGCGGCGGCGTGAACGACAGGTCGCGCGCGACATGCGCGGCGCCGGCGCCGCCGGTCTTCTCGATGAGGTCGTCGGCCATCGCTCGCAAGGAGCGCTTGCCGTAGACGTCCTGGAGCGTGATCGAGGCCAAGACCGGCACCTCGCGCACCGCCGAGATGAAGCGGGCGGCGAGCAGCGAGTGGCCGCCGAGATCGGTGAAGAAGTCGGCGGTAAACGGGATCGCCTGGTTGCCGAAGACGCGCTTTGCCGCGACGAGGAGCGCCGCCTCGGTCTCGTTTGCCGGCTCCTCCTGCTCGCCAGGCGCGTCGCCGGCGGCGAGCTCGGCCATCTTGAGCGACTTGCGGTCGACTTTGCCGGAGGACAGCCGCGGCAGGGCCTCGACGATCTCGAAATGGCTCGGGATCATGTAGGGCGGGAGCTCGTCGCGGAGATCCGCCCGGATCGTCGCCCGGTCGAGGGCGACGCCCGCCTCGAGCACCAGGAAGGCGACGAGGCGGTCCATGCCCTCGTCCTGGCGCAGCACCACGGCCGCCTGCGCGACGCCCGGCAGGTGCACGAGCTTCGTCTCGATCTCGCCGAGCTCGACCCGGAAGCCGCGAATCTTGACCTGGTCGTCGATGCGACCGTGGAAGGCGATGTTGCCCGCCTCGTCGAGGCTGACGGCATCGCCGGAGCGGTACAGGATCGGGTCGCGGCCGTCGGACGGGAAGGGATTGGCGATGAACTTCTCGGCCGTCAGCTCCGGGCGCTTGAGGTAGCCCTTGGCGACGCCGGGGCCACCGATGAGAAGCTCGCCCTGGACGCCCGGCGGCAGGAGATTAAGGCTCTCGTCGACCACATAGGCGCTGTAGTTCGGGATCGGCCGCCCGATCGTCACGGGCTCGCCGGGGCGCAGCTCGCAGGCGGTCGCGACGACCGTCGCCTCGGTCGGGCCGTAGGTGTTGAAGAGCCGCCGGCCGGGCTTCGACCAGCGGGAGACGAGCGGCGGCGGCAGCGCCTCGCCGCCGAGCAGGATCAGCCGCACGCAGGGGATGTCGCGGTTGAGGAGCCCGAGCAGCGTCGGCACCGTGTCGAGCACGGTGACGCCGGCCGCGATGAGGATGTCGGGCAGCTTCTCGGCGTCGCCGATCGTCGCCGGGCTCGCGACGACGAGCGTCGCGCCGACCATGTAGGGGATCCAGATCTCCTCCATCGACAGGTCGAAGGCGACGGAGGCGCCCTGGAACACGACGTCGTCGGCGGTGAAGCCGTAGAGAGCGTTCGAGGCGCGCAGGAAGTGGCAGATGTTGCGATGGGTGACGACGATGCCCTTCGGCGTGCCGGTCGAGCCCGAGGTGTAGATGAGATAGGCCGGGTGGTCGGGGTTGAGCCCGCGGGCCTTCGGATCGAGCGGGGCGCTGCCGCCCGTCCGGGCGAGCTCGTCCGAGGTCAGGACCGGGCAGCCGACCTCGGCCTTCGCAACGAGCGCGGCACTCGTCACGAGCCCCTTTGCGCCGGCATCGGCAAGGCAGACCGCGATGCGGTCGACCGGCGCGTCGGCGTCGAAAGGCAGCCAGGCGGCGCCGGACTTCGCGATCGCGATCTGGGCGATCAGGAGCTCGGGGCCGCGGCCCATCCACAACCCGACGACATCGCCCGGGCCGATGCCGCGCCCGATCAGCCCGCCGGCAATGGCATCGCTGCGCGCGGCGACCTCGCCATAGCTGTGGCGCGTCTCGCCGAAGACGAGGGCGGGATGGTCGGGGCGGGCGCGCGCCGTCGCGGCGAAGAGGTCGGCCAGGACCTCGTCGCGGATGAGATCGTCGCGGATGTCGCCCCGCAGGATGGCGGCTTCTCGGGCCGCCTCGACCCGGAAACGCGTACTCTCGGTCGGCTTGTTCATCCAATGCTCCGCGCCCGCGGGAGTCGGCTGCCGTGCCGCCTCGCAGACGCCCGGACCGCGGCGACGCCTCGCCGGCGATCCCTGTCTCCTTGTAGTTCCCCCTCGACCGCCAAGGTCCGGGATCGGTCCGGCAGGCGGCCTCATCCGCTGCCGAAGCGCGGACGACGACCCGCTTCTAGCATGCCGGCCGAAGCGCTGAACAGGCCGTGAATGCCGCCTGTCGCCGCATGCTTTAGGCCCAGTAGTGCCGCGCGTCCGCGAACACCAGCACCCGCCCCTGCCAGATGTCGACCCGCGGCGCCTCGTCGGGCGAGGCGTGGCCGAGGAGCGCGAGGAGCGCGCGGGCGACGCCGCCATGCGAGACCACGACCGTGTCGCGGGTGAGATCGGCGAGGAACGGCGCGACGCGCCGGGCGAGCATGGCGTAGCTTTCGCCCTTCGGCGGCACGAAGCCCCACTTGTCGGCGTCGCGAGCGCGGGCGCCGCGCGGATCGCGCTGGCGGACCTCTTTCCAGGTGAGGCCCTCCCAGACGCCGAACGAGAGCTCGCGCAGCCGCTCGTCGACGCGGTAGGCGACGGGATGGAGCGCGATCGCCTCCCGCATCCGCTCCATGGTCTCGCGGGTGCGCGACAGCGGGCTCGCGACGTAGTCGAGGTCCTCGTAATGGAGCAAGAGCCCGCGCAGCCGGGCGCCGACCTCCTCGGCCTGGACGCGCCCGAAGTCGTTGAGCGGCACGTCGCGCTGGCCCTGCAACCGCGCCTCGGCGTTCCAGTCGGTCTCGCCGTGGCGGATGAAATAGAGCGTATGCGTCAGCGCCGCGGGCGGCGGCGCGCCGGTCACGGGCATTCGCCCGGGCCGTCCGATGCCGCGGGGTGGTTCGCGCCGGATGCCCCCCAGGGCGTCGGGCGGAAGGCCTCGCCGAGCCGCAGGTTGCCGAGGCCGGCGCTCGACCCTGCGAGCCTGCCCCGGCCCTCGAGATCGGGCGCGAGCGCGTTGTCGATCTTCTGCCCCGGGTTGCGCGCCACCGCCGGCCGGTCGCGGCCGCGGCGGCCCTCGATCGCGGGGCGATTGGCGAGCGCGTAGCCGGAATTCGGGCCGAGCTCATACTGGTAGAGCGGCGAGCCCTTCCAGCGATAGGCCGAGGCGCCCGTATTGTGGGCCGAAAGCGGGCTGAGGAGGTAGCGGGTGTCGGCGCCGTAGGTGTGCAGGCGGATGGCGGGCGGCGCGCCGACCATGCCGGCCGGCGTGTAGAGATAGGTGTATTCGGGCGTCGCCTTGTAGCAGGCGGTGACGATGGGGTTCGGCACGATCGCGATGATGGCGAAGGGGGCGCCGTAGAGGCGAGCCGAGAACACCGGCGCGTCGGGCGCGGCCGAGCGCAGCCCCGTGCCGCCCTCGCCGGCGGCGGCCTGCGCTGCGAGCGCCGCGATCAAAGCGAGGCCGATCCCGGCGCTCCGCATCCGCACCTCCGGCCCGACGCGCATTCGTGCACGGCCGAGCACCCCCGGGGAGAGGCTCTAGCGGATTCGGGGACCCGAACAAAGCCTCCGGGCGGCGGGTTCCCCGATGGCCGGACTTGGGACGACGGAGAGCGAGGGGGAGCGGCTGCCGGAGTGAGGGTGCCTGCCTCTCAATCCTTGTCCAGCGTCATGTCCGGCGCCTCCGGGTTCTTCATGCCGACGACGTGGTAGCCGGCGTCGACGTGGAGGATCTCGCCGGTCATGCCTCTCGCCATGTCGGAGGCGAGATAGGCTGCGGTGTCGCCGACCTCGTCGGTCGTCACCGTGCGGCGCAAGGGGGAGTTGTACTCATTCCAGCGCAGGATGTAACGGAAGTCGCCGATGCCCGAGGCCGCGAGCGTCTTGATCGGCCCGGCCGAGATGGCGTTGACGCGGATGTTCTGCGGGCCGAGGTCGGCCGCGAGATAGCGCACCGAGGCCTCAAGCGCCGCTTTGGCGATCCCCATGACGTTGTAGTGCGGCATCCATTTCTCGGCGCCGTAATAGGTCAGCGTCAGGAGCGAGCCGCCGTTCGTCATGAGCTTCTCGGCCCGCTGCGCGACCGCCGTGAAGGAGTAGCAGGAGACGAGCAGCGACTTCGTGAAGTTGCCCTCGCTCGTGTCGACGTAGCGGCCGGTGAGCTCGTCCTTGTCCGAGAAGGCGATGGCGTGGACGAGGAAGTCGAGCCCGCCCCACAGCCGTCCAACCTCGGCGAACACCGCGTCCATGGTCGCGGCCTCGGTGACGTCGCAATGGCCGACGACGGCGGCGTCGAGCTCGCGGGCGAGCGGCTCGACCCGCTTCTTCAGAGCGTCGCCCTGATAGGTCAGGGCCAGCGCGGCGCCGTGCTGGTGGGCGGCCCTGGCGATGCCCCAGGCGATCGAGCGGTTGTTCGCGACCCCCATGATCAGGCCGCGCTTGCCGGTCAGGATGCCCGGCCGGGCCGCCTCGGCGACGCCAGGGACGAGCCTGGGCTCGCCCGACAAGACCGGAGGCGTGATCGTCTCAGCCATGAATCACTCGCTCGCAGCCGCGAAAGGCCGGGCATCCTTAGCCGAGGGGCGCCGGAGACGGAAGGGCAGCGGCGGCGCAACCGGGCGAAGCCGTCTCCCTGGCGAGCGCAGCCGAAGGCGGAGAGCGGCTGGCGCCGCCTCCGGCCGGGATGATGGGGTGGCGAATTACCCTCTCAGAATCCGCGCCACGCGCGCATCGATGTCGTCCTTGCGGTCGTTGTACCATTTCCAGTCGACCTGGATCAGCGTCGCGACCTTCTCCGGCGTGTTGTAGAGCTTGGCGTCGTATTTCGGGTCGAGCTTCACGTTCCGGTTCGAGGGCGAGTACCAGACCGCCTCGGACAGGCGCTTCTGGATGTCCGGGCGCAGCATGTAGTCGATGTAGCCGTAGGCGAGCTCCTTGACCTTCGAGCCGGGCGTCACGTTCAACACCTGCTCGAGCGAGAGCACGCCCTCGGCCGGCGCCGCGAAAGCGATCGGCTGGTTGTCGCCGTCGTAACGGTAGATGCCGCTATCGTGGATGATGCCCATCACCACCTCGGCCTGGAGCAGCATCTTCTCCATCTGGCCGGTGAAGTCGACGAGCTTCATCGGCTTCAGCTGCTCGAGCGCCTTGTAGGCGGCGTCGAGGTCGGTCATGCCCTTGCCGTAGAGCTGGCCGAGCAGCATCAGGTGCGATTGGCCGAGCGAGTTCACCGGGATCTGGTAGCCGCCGCGCTGGCCGGCGAGCTTCGGATCGGCGAGGTCCTTCCACGATTTCGGCGCCGAGAGCCCCTTGTCGGTGCGGTAGCCGAGCCCGACGGCGCTCGTGAAGATCGTCACGCCGGCGATCTTGTCCGACACGGCGTAGGGGTAGACGTCCTTGATGTTCGGCACCTCCTTTGCCGTGATCTTCTCGACCACGAGGCCGTCGACCGCGGCGCGCCATTGCTCGTTCGAGTTCGCGTGCAGCACGTCGTAGACCGGCGCGTTCTTGGCGCTCGCCTGCAGCTTCGGCAGGTAGGGAAAGGCCTGGTCGACCTCGACCTTGCACTTGAATTCGCGCTCGAAGGCGGGGATGACCTCGCCCTTCATCACCTCGCCCCACTTCCCGCCCCAGGTGGTGATCTTGAGCGTTGCCGCCTGGGCGCGGGCGACATGGGGACGCCCGAGCGCCGCCGCCGCGGCGACCCCGCCGAGGACAGCGCGTCGAGAAATCGTCATGGCCATGGTCAGCCTCCCTGTTCCGGTGCGGGTCAAATTCGCATTGTCGCCCTCAGGCCGACAAGCCTGTCGATTGCGACAACCACGGCGAGCGCGAGCAGGATCGACACCATCGAGGCGGCGGCGATGGCGCCGTCGAGGTCGAACTTCATGTAGTTGAAGAGCACGACCGGCAGCGTCTCGCGCCCGGGGGTGACGAGGAACAGCGAGATCGGGAACTGGTCGAAGGAGACGATGAAGGCGAAGATGCCGCCGGCGATGACGCCGGGGCGAATGATCGGCAGCGTCACCTCGAAGAAGATGCGCGCCGGCGAGGCGCCGAGGATCGCCGCCGCCTCCTCGATGCGGCGGTCGAAGTCGCTCAGCACGGCAAGCGTCGTGCGCATGACGTAAGGGACGGCCACCAGGGTATGGCCGACGACGAGCGCCCAGGTCGGGCGGCCGAGGCCGACGAGCTGGAAGAGCTGGAAGAGCGCGAGCCCGGTCAGGATCGCCGGCAGCATCAGCGGCGCGAGGAACACCGCCGTCAGGACGCGCGCGCGGGGCAGGCCGCCGCGGGCGAGCGCCAGCGCCGCCGCCGCGCCGATCAGCGTCGCGAGAACGACGACGGCGCCGGCGACCTCGAGCGACAGCCGCAGGCTGCCCATGAACTCGGGGCTGGCGAAGAACTTCGCGAACCAGCGCGTCGTCACGCCGACAGGCGGGAACTGAATGAACGGCGTTGGGTTCAGAGCGAACACGGCGACGACGACGAGCGGGGCGAGCAGGAAGAACAGGATCGCGCCGTTCGCGGCAAGATAAGCGAGGCGGCCGAGCGAGCGCCCGCCTCTCCCTGAGGGAGAGGTCGAGAGCGCCGGAGGCGCTCCGGGTGAGGGATTACGGTCTAGGCGGCGAGGCAGTAACCTCTCACCCGGTCGCGGCCGCGGCGGCGATTCGACCTCTCCCTTTGGGAGAGGTTGCGCACCGGAGTTCACGCCAAATCCTCCCTTCGGCTCATGCGGCCGAGCACGTGGTTATAGGCGACGACGAGGGCGATCGAGACCACGAGCAGCACGACGCCGAGCGCGCCGGCGAAGGCGAGGTTGAAGGTCGCGGCGACCTGCTGGTAGATCAGCATCGGCAGGGTCAGCACCTGCTGCCCGCCCATGAGGTAGGGCGTCACATAGGCAGAGATCGCCAGCGCGAAGACGAGGAGCGAGCCGGCGAGGATTCCCGGCAGGCTCAACGGCAGCGTCACCTCGAGGAAGGCGCGGAGCGGACTCGCGCCGAGGCTCATCGCCGCCTCCTCGAGCCGCTCGTCGATGCGGCCGATGACGCCGGCGAGCGTCAGCACCATGAACGGCACGTAGATGTGCACGAGCGCGATCACCGTGCCGAGCTCGTTGTACATCAGCGGCAGCGGCGTCGCGATGACGCCCGCCGCCATCAGCGTCGCGTTGATGACGCCCTTGTCGGACAGGATCGTGATCCAGGCGAAGGTGCGCACGACGATGCCGGTCAGCATCGGCGCGATCACCGCCATGAGGAGGAGCGCGTGGCCGCCGCGCGAGCGCATCCGCGCCAGCCAATGCGCCAGCGGATACCCTAGGAGTAGCGCCGCCGCCGTCGTCACGGCGCCGATCTTCAAGGTCGAAGCGAGCGACTCGATGTAGAGCGAATCGTCGAGGATGCGGGCGTAGTGCCGGGCCGTGAAGCCGACGCCCGCGCGCTGCAGCGGGTTGCCGGTAAGCGCGCTGAACAACGCCATGACCCCGAACGGCAACAGGAAGAACAGGACGAAAAACAGCCCGGCCGGCGCCGCCAGCCATGCCACGGGCGAGACCTTGGCGCGCGCTGCTTCAGCCAAGCGAGCCCCCTACCCGTTGACCGCGACGGCAACGGCGTGGCCAAGCCACACCGCCGCAAGGCACAGCACGACGGACAGCCCGATGTTCATCCCCAATCCGGCCCACTCGCCGGCGCGGGCAAGCGCCAGCGACTGCAGGCTGAAGGAGGAGAATGTGGTATAGCCGCCGCACAGCCCGACCATCACGAAGACCCGCGCCTCGGAGGACGCGAACACGCGCCCGTCCGGGGCCGTGAGCGTCGCGAACAGCCCGATGACGAAGGAGCCGGCGACGTTGACGATGATCGTTCCCCACGGGAAGGTCTCGCCCCACAAGCGCGCGGCGACGCCCGAGCACCAATAGCGCGCGACCCCGCCGAGCGCGCTGCCGAGGGCGACCCATAGGTAGTTCATCGCTTCGCGCTCCAGGATCGACGCCGGCGCGCAGCTAGCCCGCCCCGCCCTGCACCTTCAAGCGGTCCTCGCCGTATTGCAGCACCCGCACCTTCTCGAGGGTGACGAGGCCGCTCTGCATCATGGCGTCGAGGACCGGGAGGAAAGCATCGATCTTGGCCTCGCTGTCGACGATCTCGACCACGATCGGCAAATCCTCGGAGAGGCGCAGGATCTTCGCCGTGTGCAGCCGGCTCGAATGGCCGAAACCCATCGGTCCGCGCAGCACCGTCGCGCCGGCAAGGTGCATCTCGCGGGCTTTGAGCACGATCGCCTCGTAGAGCGGCTGGTGCTCGAACCGGTCGTCCTCGCCGACGAAGATCCGCAGCAGCACCGCGTCCTCCGGGATGTGCATGGCGGGCTCCCTTCGCTCGTGCGCCCGTCGGCGGGCGGCGGCGATGCTAGAGCACGTCGCGGCCGGATCAAATCAGCCGCCCTATCGTCCTCCGTGATGTTGATGCATGTTGGCAAAACGTCGACCCAGCAAGCGCGACCGTACGGGGCGAAGCTTGGGAAGCGAGAGGGAGGTTCACGATGCGAGGTCTTTCGACTCTGGTTGCGGCGGCGCTCGTCATCGGCGTCGGCTCGGCGAGCGACGCCGCGGCCCAGGTCAGGCTGCGCTACGCCCATGTCGGCGTCGCGAACGCGCCGCAGACGCTCTATGCCGACGAGGTCGCGAAGACGGTGAAGGAGCGCACCAACGGCCGGGTCGAGATCCAGGTCTTCCCGAACTCCCAGCTCGGCGGCGTCGGCGAGATGGTCGACGGCATCAAGGCCGGCGCGATCGCCATGGGCCACCACGACTTCGCCTCGCTCGGCAAGATCCTGCCGATCGTCGCCGTCTTCAACACGCCGTTCGTCTATCGCGACGCCGAGCACGCCATGGTGGCGACCGACCCGCGCACGTCGGCGCCGCTCCAGGACATCAACAAGCAGCTCGTCGAGAAGGGCGGCATGCGCATCATCGGCAGCTCGTACCAGGGCGCGCGCCATCTCACCTCGAAGGAGAAGGTGCTGTCGCCGAAGGACATGCAGGGCAAAAAGTACCGCGGCGTGCCGATCAAGCTGTGGTCGTCGATGCTGACCGGCATGGGCGCCGTCGCGACGCCGGTCGAGGTCTCCGAGCTCGCGACCGCGCTCGCCACCGGCCTCGTCATCGGCCAGGAGAACCCGCTGCCGAACATCTACAACCTCAAGCTCTACGAGGTGCAGAAATACGTCATGCTGACCGGCCACATGCAGTCGGTGCTCTCGACCTTCATCAACGAGAAAGCCTGGCAGGCGATCCCGGAAGCCGACCGCAAGATCATCGAGGAGGTGATGACCGAAATCGGCCGCAAGACGCTCGCCTGGGACAAGGAGACGGCGGCGAAATACCGCGCCGATCTCGAAGGTAAGGGCATGGTCTTCGTCGAGGAGAAGGACGGGCTCGACATCGCGGCCTTCCGCACCGCGGTGCTGGCGCAGGTGGCGAAGGACTTCCC
>Ga0136846_1231088_pt1 | contig 12812 bp, 7 predicted proteins | sample HopSoiMetagenom2_FD_96841 | JGI IMG/M metagenome (GOLD analysis project Ga0136846, IMG submission 96841) | Grasslands soil microbial communities from Hopland, California, USA - 2 Assembly 2016 (version 4) | ecosystem: Environmental > Terrestrial > Soil > Grasslands | place: USA: Hopland...
ATTCTCCCCACATCCTCACACCGGTCGCGGGCCCGGCTGAAATCAGAGCTCCGCATCTGTACCGCGAGACCAGCTGGTCGTAAGTTCGCCACGCCAGATTTTGCGAGGCTCGCAGCGTGGGGACTACCCGGGACGACTGCAGGAGCGACTTGAATCGGCGCACGGCCCGACATCGGGCATCGAGGGTGCGCCGTGGGCCGGCGGCATGTGGCGATGGTTCACGCCGCCGCCCTCTACGCGTTAGGCACCATGCACGCATGTCGAAGCACGTCAAGGGGATCGCTTGTGTGCGCCGCCGCACCGTGCCGGTCGCTTCGACACTCCCTCGACACACGTGAGGCACACGCTGGCGACAGGTAATTGGACAGGAGTACTCGCGAGGTCTCTTCCCACCGGTAACCGGAGGTCGATTCAAATGAGAACTCGTTTCGCTGTGTTTACAGCGGCCCTGCTATTCCTGGGGACGCGATTCGCGTCGGCGCAGACGCGGATAATCACCGGCACTGTGACCGACTCGGTAACCAACGAGGGGGTCACGAGTGGCCAAGTGACGGTGCAAGGGCAGGTCATCGCGGTCGGTATCAAAAGCGATGGCACGTTCAGCATCACCGTTCCCGAGCGGGAGGTGGTCCTGCTCGTCCGAAGCATTGGGTTCAAGAGCAAGGCGCTCACTGTGCCGACAACCCAGAATGCGGTCCAATTCCGTCTGGCGAAGGACAATTTCCGGCTCGAGGCTGTCGTGGTGACCGGACAGGCCACTGCCGTCGAACGAAAAAATGTCGCGAACGCCGTGGCGACGGTGAGCGCGGACCAGCTGGTATCCACACCGACGGCGAGCGTCGAGACGGCGCTGCAAGGGAAGTTCGCCGGTGCCGACATCGGTCAGAACAACGGCGCACCCGGCGGTGGCAACATCGTCCGGATGCGCGGCGTGACGTCGGTCATCGGAACCTTCCAGCCACTCTACGTGGTGGATGGCGTCATCGTCTCCAACCAGGAGATCGGGCGCGGGACCAACCTGCTCACGCGGGCCTACACGTCGCAGGGCATCATCCCCACTGTGGACAACCAGGACAACGCGATCAACCGCATCGCGGACATCAACCCCAACGACATCGAGAACGTCGAGGTGTTGAAGGGTGCGTCGGCGTCGGCCATCTACGGATCCAAGGCGGCCAACGGCGTCATTCTGATCTCCACCAAGCGCGGGCGTTCGGGCGCGCCGCAATTCACCGTGATGCAGCGTTTCGGCACCTCGTACCTCAGCAACAAATACGGCACCCGGTGCTTCAAGAGCGCTGAGGAGGCGCAAGGGGTCTTCGGCGGCAACGCGGGCGACCTGTGGACGGCCAACAAAGGCGCATGCCACGACTTCGAGGATGAGCTTTACGGTGGCGGCGCGCCGGCGTGGGAGACCTCAGGTAGCATGAGCGGCGGAAACGACAATTCCAAGTACTTCGGGTCGCTCCTGCTCAAGCACGAGAACGGGATCATGCCGCGGACGTTCGCGGACAAACACGGGCTCCGACTCGGTCTGGACCAGAACGTTGGCTCCAAGGTCATTTTCTCGATCGGCGGCGACATCCTTCACAACGTCAACGACCGCGGACTCTCGAACAACGAGAACAACGGCTCGCCGCCGCAGGCCGCCTATTCATCGATGCCGAGCTTCATCGATTTTCGTGGTCAGTGCCCGGACGGCTCGCGCGTCACCGATCCGGCCAATCCGTGCGCTAACGTGGTGTACCCGTCCACGGCGCCGTTCGCCTTCAGCAATCCGTTCCAAACGGTCGCCTTGCTTCTGAACAAGGAAGTCGTGTGGCGAGAGATCATGACGGGCCACCTCGACTACAACATGCTGTCGACCCCGAAGAACACGCTTCGGTTCTCGGCGAATGGAGGCGGGGACATCTTCACACAGAAGAATGCGGTCTACTCGCCACCCGAAATGCAGTTCGAGCAGACACGCGGCATCCCGGGTACTTCGGCGACGGGATTCGGTCAGAGCCAGAGCTTCAACGTGAATGGCAACGTCGTCTGGACGTACAACTTGAGCGGCGGCTCGAGGGCCACGACTCAAGGAGGTGTCCAGTACGAGTCATCCGATTTCGACCGAAACAACAGCCTGGCCAACAATCTGGTCGGCGGTCAGTACAACGTGCAGAGCGGGACCGTCATCGCGGTGCAGCAGTACCGCGAACACACGCGCGGGCTCGGGATCTTCGCCCAGGAGGAGTTTCTGACCTTGAACGAGCGGTTGATGCTCACGCTCGGTGGACGGGCGGACAAGAGCAGCAACAACGCGCACGCGGAAAAGATCTACTACTACCCGAAGGCTTCGGTTTCCTACCGCGTCCCGGTTTCCGGGTTCTTCTCGGACGTCAAAGTGCGCGCAGCCGCGGGACAGTCGGGGAACCTGCCGGCCTATGGTCAGAAGTTCACCGAGCTTCGTCCAGCGAACATCAATGGACTTCCGATCTCGTCGATCGCCACGGTTGTCGCCGATACGGGAGTTCGTCCGGAGCGACAGACGGAATACGAAGCCGGAGTGGACGCCACGCTATGGAGCGGGCGCGCGAATCTCGAGCTCACCGGGTACCAGAAACAGATCAAGGACCTGTTGCTCCAGAAGACGCTGGTTCCGACGGCCGGATTCGCTCAGTACGTGTACAATGGGCCCGAGATTCGGAACCGCGGCCTCGAGGTAGCCGTCAGCGTGTTCCCGGTCCAGACGGCACGCTTCAATTGGAACTCCCGGGTGATGTGGTTCCGGAATTACTGCACGGTCATGTCGGGGCTGCCCGACGCATTCCAGCCGATCGCGTTCTTCAACTTCGCCCAGTTCGGCAGCACGGAGCTCCAGAATGGGAAATCGTGCACACAGGTCACCGCGAACGACACCCTGGGACGACTCGGCCCGAGCGACACGATCAGACCGGATGGCACCCCAGGCGAGATCGGTGAGGTCGTCTCCCGAAAGATCGGCGAGAATAGCCCCACCTGGCGCGGCAGCCTTGCCAACGACCTGTCATATAAGCGCGCCAAGTTTTCCTTCCTGCTCGAACGGCAATCGGGCGGGCTGATCACGAACTTCAGTCGGTACACATACGACGCGGTCGGCACCTCGGACGACGAGGTTGTCGCGCAGAGCGGCCTTCCGACGGGCAAGCAGCGGGTGGCTTCCAACTCGGCGTACGGTTCGGCCACGTGGGACGCGAGCTACTGGAAGCTCCGCGAAGCGACGCTCAGCTTCGAGGTTCCACCGAGCATGGTCCACAAGTACTGGGGCGGGTCTCGCTACCTCCGGCTCAATGTCACGGGTCGCAACCTGTACACATGGTCGAAGTATCTGAAGGTCGGCTACGACCCCGAAGTGCAGCAGGTGGCGCGCTCACTGGCTGCGGAAACGACGTGGGAGCTTTGGGCGTACCCACCGAGCCGAAGCTTCTACTTCACCATCGACTTGGGGTTCTGACCATGACCTCACTTCTGAAGATTTGCGCTGCGCGCACGAAGTGCGTGACGGTGGCCGCACTGGTAGCCTCGAGCCTAACGCTTGGTGCCTGCAGCAACTTCGAGTCTCCCGATCTGAACGCGGCGACAACCCAAGACCTCACCGGAACCCCAACCAGACTGGGGATCGCCACGGCCGCTCAAGGGCTTCTGGGATCGGTGCCCGGAACCAACGTGGGTGTACGCAACATTTTCGGCAACAACGCTATCACCATGGGGATTCACGGGCGCGAGGCGTACAATCTCGACGTCAGCAACCCGCAGAACATCCCGATCTTATACACGTCGGTCGGAGGCAGCGGCTTCAAGAACCTGACGACGTGGACGAGCCCGTACGCCACGATGAACCAGGCAAACATCGTCTTCAAGGGCGCGGGAACGGCCACGGGCCTCGAGGATGCGGAGCGGGAAGGATTGAAGGGATTCGCCGAGACGATCAAGGCGCTGGAGCTGTTCTACGTGATTCGCCAGACCGATGAGAGCGGGGCGGCGGTCGACGCGCTCGAGTCTCCGACCATGGACCCGCCGCCGATCGCGTCGAAGGCCGAGGTCTATACCGCGATCCTCTCCTACCTGGACGACGCCAAGACTCACCTCGACGCTGGCGGAGCATCGTTCTCGTTCACGATGCCCACGGGTTGGGCGGCCTTCAATACGCCGCCGACGTTTCTTCAGTTCAACCGAGCGCTCCGTGCGTGGGTGAACATCACGTTGCTGAACTACGCCGACGCGCTCGCCGACTTGAACGCGTCGTTCCTGGACCCGGCGAAGCCCATGTCGTTCGGGGCCTATCACACCTACAGCACGACTCCGGGTGACGCCCTGAATCCCGCGTTTGATCCGACGGGGCGCCAGCTGTATGCGAGCCGCGAGTTTGCGGATTCGGCGCAGCTCAAATCGCCGGGAGGCGCGCCGGACGACCGCTTCACGACGAAGCTCATTACGCTGAATGCGCTCACTGGCGGCGCGACCGACTCGGTGAGCCGTTACGGCTTCAACATTCGCTACGCGTTCAAGATTTACCCCACCAACACCACGCCCGCAGTGATAATGAAGAACGAGCAATTGCTGCTCATTCGAGCGGAGGCGAACATCGGCCTCGGCAACAATTCGTTGGCGATCGCGGACATCAACCTGGTGCGCGCGGCGTCAGGGGGCTTGCCGCCGATTTCCGATCCGTACGTACCTAACGTGGCGCTCAAGCAGCCCGGCGTGTGCAGCACGGCAGCCTGTGCCGCCGCCGCCACCCCGAGCACGGCGCTACTCGAGGAGCTGTTGTACGAGAAGCGGTATTCGCTCATGTACGAGAACGGCGACCGCTGGATCGACGCCAGAAAGTATGGCCGAATTCAGGATCTCGAGCGTGACCGAACGGGTGACATCAATTGGACGTATCTCATGATTCCGGTCAACGAGTGCATCTCGCGGGCGAGTCAGCCGGCGGGTTGCACGGTCACGCCGCCGTTCTTCGCCAATCCGATTGCGGCGTACTGAGGTGACGCCGGTTGGGGTGGCGTAGTGAAGAGCCGAAGTGGACACGGTGCGGCAGGGGCGACGTCGCCGCTGCCGCACCGCCGCGAGGCGTTGAAGAAGTAGTAGGGGGCATTGCCACGATGGGACCAGTTAGGCAACCACTTCGCGATCGATCAAGAATGCTGGGATCAACAATGCTGGGATTTGACGGAAACCCCTCACAGCTCTGCACGAACCGACTGTGTCTTGTTGCGCTCCTCGTCTGTTCGGTCGGCGCGGCGTGCTCACAATCGCAACAACAATACGATCTCGTCATCAACGGCGGCCGAGTGATCGATCCGGAGACGAAACTCGACGCCGTCAGAAGTGTCGGGATCGTTGGAGATCGCATCGCCAAGGTTTCGGAGCAGCCCCTCAAGGGCACCAAGGTGATCGATGCAACGGGGCTGGTCGTCAGCCCCGGATTCATCGACCTCCATCAGCACGATCAGAGTCTGGCAGCGTATCGGTTGAAGGCGCTGGATGGCGTGACGTCCGCCCTCGAGATGGAGAGCGGCGTGCCGGACTTCGCAAAGTTCGTGGCCGTGCGTGAGGGGAAAGCGCTGATCAACTACGGCGCCACCGCGAGCCAGGAAGCCGCGCGCGTGCTTGCCTTTGGCGACACGCTTGCGACGAGCGTGATGGGAGAAGCAGGATCGATCGACGATCCGCCATCGGGGCCGGCGACCAACAACGTCGCCAGCGACGAACAGATCGCCCGCCAGGTCGAGTTCCTCCACAAAGGCCTCGCAGCCGGCGCGTTAGGCGTCGGGATCGGGCTGGAATACACGCCCGGCGCGACGCGGCTCGAGATCATCCGGCTCTTCCAGGAGGCCGCGAAATGGCATCGTCCGGTGTTCGTTCACGACCGGAGCGTCGGCGCGCTCGAGCCCGGGTCCAGCGTTGAGGCCGTCGGCGAAATGGTCGCCGCGAGCGCCGTCTCCGGCGCGCCGGTTCACATCGTCCATATCAACTCCAGCTGCATCCGGTTCGTGCGCGACTGCCTGACGATGATCGAAGGGGCTCGCGCCCGAGGGCTCGACGTCACCACCGAAGCGTATCCGTATGGCGCGGGGATGACGAGCATCGCGTCGGCACTGTTCAATCCCGGCTGGAAAGAACGACGGTCGATCAGCTATGACGCCGTCGAGATTCCCGAAACCGGCGAGCGTTTGACGCAGGCGAGGTTCGATGCGCTGCACGGATCGGGCAAGGCGACGTACGTCCTCATCCACATGAATCCGGACTCGATCGTCGATTTGGCAGCCACATCGCCGCTCACGATGATCGCCAGCGACGGCCTGTCGAGTCACCCTCGACAGGCCGGGACGTACTCGCGAGTCCTTGCTCGTTACGTCCGAGAGCAGAAATCGCTGTCGATGATCGATGCGATCCGCAAGATGTCCCTGATGCCGGCACAGCGACTCGAAACAGTGACCGCCTCGGCACATCGTAAGGGCCGTCTTCAGGAAGGCGCAGATGCCGACATCGTGGTTTTCGACCCGGCAACAGTCGCAGACAAGGCGACGTACCGTGCCCCGCTCACCCCAAGCGTCGGCATGAAGCACGTAGTCGTTAGGGGAACGCCGATCATACGGGACGGTCAGGTAATCGACGGCGTGACTCCCGGCAAAGCGATCATGGCCGACCCGCCGGCGAAACCGTAGATAAGGTCGCGAGGGCACATGCCGGCGCGGTGACGGCTCCGACGGCACGGCCGGTCTCTCATCCCTTTTGTTCAACGGCCTCCGGAAGCCAATGCGCCGCGAGCCCGCTTCCTTCCCTTCCGACCGCGACGACGCTAGATCAAGCGGGGCCACTCCCACTCGTTACTCGCACGGAGGTGCCGTCCTATGCGTGTCGTCGCCCCGCTGTGTGCTGCCGTCGCGCTGTTCGCCGCCGCGTGTGCGCCGAAGGGTGAGACGGCAGTGAAGGACTCCGCCGCGACCGCCGCGCCGCCGGTCGTGGACGTCGCCGCCGTCAGGCAGGCAATCGAAAAGGCAAACGCCAAATTCATCGACGCGATGATTCGCGGTGACAGCGCCGGCATGGTCGCGAACTATGCGGACGACGCGGTGGTCATGGACCCGGGAACGCCGGCATCGCGCGGGCGGAGTGAGATCGGCGCCAGCTTCGCCAGGAAGATTCAGGCGGCGAAGGTCAGTGACGAGAAGGCGACCACCGCGAGCGTCGACGTCGCGGGCGACTACGCGATCGAGACCGGCACCTTCGACGTGACCGCGACCCCGAAGGGCGGAAAGCCGACGCACAGCACGGGCAAGTACCTGACAGTCTGGAAGAAGCAGGCTGACGGCTCGTGGAAGATCTATCGAGACATCAACAACTCCGACGGGCCGGCACCAAAAAGCTGACGACCGGTGACTGTCTAACGATTGACATTACCTCCGGGAGGGCCGTTCCTCGACTCCACGTGTGCATCGCCGCGCTTCCATTCGTCGTGTGGGCGCATGCAGCGCGCGGGCAGCAGAGAGCCGTACCCGCTGGCCGAGGGGCGAACAATCATCCGCGAACAACGCGGCGATGGTCACCACGCGAGGCAAACACGGAAAATAGACTGCAACAACGACCGTTCAAAAACGCCCAAGCGCATCCCGACCTGCTACTTCGTTGTGGCCGATGGCGTCACGCGGGCCGCTCTCGCATGCGGCGCGAGTTTGCCGCTGTCGCCATCGCCGTTCGTCGATCGATCACTGGCATCGCGCGGCAGCGAGAGACCATCCATTTCTTTCGAGTCCAACGGACGGTACCGCAATGCCTCAGCGACGTGCGTCCACGCGACGGCCGTTGCGTCGTCCAGGTCCGCGATCGTCCGCGCGACCTTGAGCACACGATGATACGCCCGGGCCGAAAGCCCTGACCGCTCGGCCGCCGACGCCAATAGCTCGCGTGCGTCGTTGTCCACCGGCGTCCGCGTGTCGAGCCAGCGCCCAGCGGCGTGCGCGTTGCACCTAACGCGATATACGCCACGATACCGGTCACGCTGTCGCGCCCGCGCCATCTCCACACGAGCGCGCACTGCCGCCGACGATTCCCCGCCCTCACGTCGCCCGAGCTCCCGCAGCGGCACCGCCGACAACCGCACCTGCATGTCGATGCGATCCGCGAGGGGGCCGGAGAGGCGCGACTGGTGATGCGCGATCTCTGAGGCGGCGCACGAGCATCCGCCACGCGGGTCGCCGGCGCGCCCGCAGGGGCACGGGTTCATCGCGCCCACGAGCGTGAACTGTGCCGGGAACGCCACCGACGTCGCCGCCCGCGCGATCACCACTCGACCATCCTCGAGAGGCTGGCGCAGCGCGTCGAGGACGTGGCGCGGGATCTCCTGCAGCTCGTCGAGGAACAGCACGCCGTGGTGCGCGAGACTCACCTCGCCCGGCCTCGGGTTGCTGCCTCCACCGATCAGCCCGGCCGCCGACAGCGTGTGGTGCGGCGCGCGAAACGGGCGCACCACGGACGCCGCGGCGTTAGGCGCGAGCAGCCCGGCCACGGAGTGGATCGCCACGACCTCGAGGGCTTCCTCCTCCGTCAGCGCTGGCAGGATGGTCGGCAGCCGTCGGGCAAGCATCGTCTTCCCTGCTCCGGGCGGGCCGATCATCAGCAGCGCGTGCGCGCCCGCCGCAGCGATCTCCAGCGCACGCTTGGCGACGTCCTGGCCGACCACGTCGCCGAGATCGACGGATTCGGCCGGGGGTGGTGTGCTGGTGTCGTTGAGCCCGGCGCCCGGCGGGTCCAGCTCCCCGGCCTCGAGCTGCGCGACGATCGCCCTGAGCGTCGGCGGCGCGCACAACGCGAGCTTCGAGACGAGCGACGCTTCTGCGACGTTAGGTGTCGGAAGTATCAGCGTCGCCCTGCTGTTGGCGTCTCGCTTGCAATGCCCTGCCGAGGCGACACGCCGAGCGACCGAGAGAGCGCCGCGGACAGGCCGCAGTGAGCCATCCAATCCGAGCTCGCCAATCGCGACCACCGACGCGAGTGCACCCGCATCCAGTTGACCCGTCGCGGCGAGATACCCTAACGCGATTGGTAGGTCGAACGCAGTTCCATCTTTACGTTGATCACCCGGCGCGAGATTGACAGTTACACGCCGTGCCGGAACCACGAAGCCCGAGTTTACCAGCGCCGCGGAAACACGCTCGCGACTCTCCTTCACCGCCCCTGCCGGTAACCCGACGATCGTCCACAGCGGTAGGCCGAGCGCGACGTCGACCTCCACGAGCACATCGTAGGCATCGATGCCAAGCACGGCGGCGGATCGAACGGCGGCGAGCATGGCCACAAGCTAGGCAAAGGCGTCTGCCGCTCTGTCATCAAACGCTTGCACACCTGCGCGAGCGCACGCAGCGCGAGCAAGTCTGACCGCTGGAATCCGCCGTCAGTCGTCCAGCGCCGGCAGCGTGTCGAGGACTTCACTCGCGCGAGGCCGATCGAGCACCGGCTCGTCTCTCCGAATCCGACCGTCGCGAAACACCACGATCCGCTTCGCGAATTGCGCGATGTCCGGCTGCGCCTCTCGATTGCTGTCTCAGCGAATGTTCAGGAGGTGAATGAACCCGACGCCGAGCACGATCAGGAGCAGCAGTGACAGCGATACCGCGACGATGACGCGCGAGCCCGCGCGCGCCACCGTGCGCACGTCCGCACTGAGACCGAGCGCCGCCATCGCGACGATCGTGAGGTTGGTCGACACGAGCCGCGTGGGCGAGATCCAGCTCGCCGGCACGACGCCCGTCGCACGCAACGTTGCCAGTGCCAGAAAGCCAACGATGAACCACGGCACGAGCATGGTAAGCGACGGCGCCGCCTGCGCGAATCGATCCCGCTCGCGAAGCGAGAAGAAGAGGACGACGGGGCCGAGCATGAGGACTCGCACCAGCTTGACCAGCGTCGCGACCTGGCCCGACAGCATGCTCACCGGGAACGCCGCCGCCAACACCTGGGGCACGGCGTACACGCTCAATCCCGCGAGCACGCCGTACTGATAGTTCGAGAGGTGGAGCGGACCGACAAGCAGCGGGAGCCCCAGAACGACGATCACACCGAGAATCGCCGTGAAGGCGATGGACGACGCGACGTCATCCGCATCCGCCCCGATGACCGGCGCAACCGCCGCGATGGCCGAGTTGCCGCAGATCGCGTTGCCGGTCGCGACGAGGATCGCGAGGTGCCGCCCAAGGCCAAGGCCGCGCGCGATGAACAAGCCGAGGACGAGGCCCAGCACGACGATCGACACGATCGCGACCCCGAGCGCAGGACCCGCTCGCAGTAGGAGCGGGAGATCGACCGAGATTCCGAGAACCGCCACCGACAGCTCGAGCACCTGCTTGCCGGCAAAGCGAATGCCGGGGTCGAATTGCAGGCTCGGTCGCCAGACGAGCCGCACGAGCATCCCGACCAGCAGCGCGACGACGAGCGCCTCGATGACCGGCGACCCGAACAGCCGCGTTTCGACACTCGCGATGGCGATGGACGCCAGCGCGACCACCGCGGCGGCGAGAACGCCGGGGACTACGCGGCGCAACGCGCGCGACGCGCCCGACCGACTTCCAGCGCGGCGGGCGCTCGCCGCAGGCGCACGAGCGTCACTTCCGGAAACGCGCCCAGACGGAACGGGATGCCCCAGTACCCCGTCCCCGGGCTGATGTAGAGCAGCGAATTCTCGTTGCGGTACGCGCCCATCGCGTGCTCCATGAAGGGCGACGCCAAACTCCATCCCAGCGACGGCAGGGCGAGCTGGCCCCAGTGCGTGTGGCCGCTCAGTGTGAGGGCGACACCGTGCTTCGCGAGCGCGGGCCAGAGCGCGGGATTGTGCGCGAGCGCGACCACCGTCGCGCCGTTAGGCGCTCCAGAGAGCGTGCGCTCGACATCCGGTGCCACCCGACTCTGCCCGCGACGCCCTCCGGCCGGATCGCCCGTCCCCGCGAGCACGAGGGTCGCGTCGCCGCGGCGAAGGATGTGGGCCTCGTTGAGCAGCAATCGCGCCGGCACATCCTTCCGCAGTCGATGCTCCACGGAGTCCCAACCGGCATACACGTCGTGGTTCCCGGGGATCATGAACACGCCAAGGGGAGCGTCCAATGCGCCTAACGCCGCGGCGTACGCGTCCACATCCTCCGCGCGGTCATCGACGAGGTCGCCCGTCACCGCGATCACGTCGGGCGAGAGGTCGCGAATCGTTCGTACCACGCGGTCCAGAAACCGCCGCGACGTGTGCGGCCCGACGTGGAGGTCGGACACCTGCGCGATGGCCAGCCCGTCGAACTCCTGCGGGAGTCCGGGAATCGATGCGTCGACTTCGCGGACAACGAGCCGACGGGTTCCGAGATACCCCGCAGACAGTATCGCGCCGACGCAGGCGAATACGATCGCCGCTGCAATTCGTCCGCCGACGAGTGGCTGCCCGAAGGCAGCGCCGATCAGCACACCGACCGTACCCGCGACGCTGACGAAGGGCAGCATCAGCTGCGTATACCAGAATGGACGGACGACGAGCAGGCGGAAGGCCGCCTTAGGGTAGAACGGCCACCCGCGCCAGCGCGCGTAGACTGCGAGCGGCAGCGTGGTGTAGATGGCGAGCGCAATGACGAGCGTCAGGGCGTGCGGGAAGAGGCCGTTCACCAGCGCGCCGACGATGAGCCACGACGCTCCGAGGTAGAGCCCGAGGCGAACCGCGATGAGGAGCCGTTTCATGCGCGAAAGCTAACCGCGCCCCGTCACGCAGCCGCGAAGCCCTACGCGTTCTGGTTTTGCGCCGCTCCCGATGAAGCCGTCGCGAGGTGACTGCGGAAGCGCTCGCGCAGAACGCTCTTGAGATACTTGCCGGTGCCCGACCGCGGGATGGATTCCACGAGAATCACGTCGTCCGGCAGCCACCACTTTGCGAAATGCGGCGCCAGATGTTCGCGCACCGACTCGAGCGTGGGTACCCGGCCGGCCCGCGCCACGATCACCGCCACGGGCCGCTCGCACCACTTCTCGTGCGGCAACGCGATGACGACCGCTTCCGCCACATCCTGGTGCGAAAGCAACGCGCCCTCGAGCGCAACGCTGCTGATCCATTCGCCGCCTGACTTCACCAGGTCCTTTGACCGATCCTGAATCGTTATGCACCCCCGAGAATCGATGGACACAATATCGCCGGTGCGGAACCACCCGTCGTCCGTGAATCGATCGGCGGAGTCCGGCGAGTTGTAGTACGCCCGCGCTACCCACGGTCCGCGGACCTCGAGCTCGCCCATGGTCTCGCCATCCCATGCCGCGAGATCACCGTCGTCGCGACGCGCGCGAATCTCCACGAACGGCAGTGGCAGCCCTGCCTTCGCGCGATACGCGAACTGCGCGTCGCTCGATGCGCTTTCGAGCTCGCTCGTCACCTTGCTCACCGAGCCGACCGGGCTCGTTTCGGTCATCCCCCAGCCCTGCTGGATATACATGCCGTGCCGGTCCTGAAACGCGCGAATGAGCGGTTCGGGAACGGCGGCGCCGCCGACGAGCATCCGCCGGAGCGGCGTGAGGTCGTGCTTCGTGGGATTCGCGTCGAGATACTGGAGGATCCCGAGCCAGATCGTCGGCACGCCCGCGGCCATCGTCACGCGCTCCCGCTCGAACAGGTCGACGAGGCTCGCAGCGTCGAGGTGCGGCCCCGGCATCACCTGCCGTGCGCCGGACACTGCCGCCGTGAACGGAATCCCCCATGCGTTCGCATGGAACATCGGCACGACGGCGAGGACCGTGTCGCGCTCCGTGATCCCGGTGACGTCGGCGATCAG
>Ga0136846_1226773_pt1 | contig 12811 bp, 6 predicted proteins | sample HopSoiMetagenom2_FD_96841 | JGI IMG/M metagenome (GOLD analysis project Ga0136846, IMG submission 96841) | Grasslands soil microbial communities from Hopland, California, USA - 2 Assembly 2016 (version 4) | ecosystem: Environmental > Terrestrial > Soil > Grasslands | place: USA: Hopland...
CCATTGGGTTCATACTTTTTATTGAAAACATTGTTCACCTGGCCAATGAAGGTGATGTCTTTAAACAGGGATTTATGCAGCGTATAACTGATCCGCGCGTCCTGTACATAATACGGGTCAAGACTGCGTTTTTTGTTGGAAGTATTGTCGAGGTACTGCCGGCCAGCATATTTTGCCGGCAAACTGATCTCTACATTGTTGCAGGGAATAAAATTCAACATGCCCGATGCAATGATCGCAGGTGAAAAGGCAATGTCGGTATTGCCATGCGGAACGGCTTTTTGACCGCCATTATCATAGTCATCGTAATATTCGGTAAAGTTCCTGATCTGGTTTTTACTGAACGTAATATTACCCGCCGCATTCAACCAATGCGTGAAACGCATGGCGCCCTGCAATTCAATACCCATTCGATAGCTGTCAGGAACGTTTGTACGGGTATAAGAACCCACATTATTGATCTTGCCGGTTAATACCAACTGATCCTTATACATCATATAATAAAGCGTAGCGCCCCAGTTGTATTCGCTGGTTTTCTTTTCTACGCCTAGTTCAAAATCATGCAGCTTCTCTGGTTTTGGTTGCTGGTTAATGCCCGCTTCAAAATCATCGCGGTTAGGTTCTTTATTACCTTGCGAATACGAAGCGTACAACTGGTAATTGTTCTTTGAGTAAGCAAGACCAACTTTGGGGTTGAAGAAATTCCAGGTATTATGCAGCAGTAAGCCGGGGTTATTTTTAAAGCCGCCAATGTAATAAAGTACGCGACGATATTGCAGATCAACAAAGCCCTGCAGGTGACTGGTCAATTGTAACTGATATTTGGCATAAGCGTTCACATCCGTTTTATACGCGTCGTTATTATACCATTGATAATTGGTGGGAATGCCGCCAAATTGCGACCAGATCACATTGCCGTAGTGTTTGCCATCATAGCGGTTCCAGCCACCACCCACAATCAGCTGGCTGATATCATTTTTATATTGAACCGAAAATACCTGTCCGTAGAAATAGTTATCCAGCCATTGTTGCTGAACCAGGTCGGTTGCGCTGATCGTGTCTGCACCGACAACCGGGGCGTTCAACCCATAATCGCTATAGGCAATTACCGGTTTGTATTCTTCATAATAACCCTTGCCACGCGTTAACCAGAAGGCGGTATTGAACGTCAGCCTTCCATTGAGATCATGGTTGATGAACAACTGGTAATGGTCCTGTTGGTAATTATCGGTTTGATTGGCGTACGTGAAATAATTATACTTTCTGGGGTCAGCTGAAAACAAATTAGTTGAATCCTGTGGCGTAAAATACAACGAGCCAACGTTATTGTTGTAATGATTTTCGAGATCAGTTTTGCTGCCGCGCAATTTGGCTTCAGGAATACCATTCCAGGCCTGGTAGGTTTTTTCATTGCCGGAAAATACATTCACGCGAACAGAAGTGTTCTTGTTTATATAGGCGCCTGACAAATAAAACGACTTCAACGAACTGCTGGCCCGGTCAATAAACCCATCGCTCGATACTTTTGAAATGCGGGCATCGAGCGTAAAGTGATCGTCGATCAATCCACTACCAGCTTTAACCGTATGTTTCCAGGTGTTGAAGGAACCATAGGTATTATTTATTTCAGCATAAGGCGTCGTATTGGTTTCGTTGGTGCTTAAATTAATAGTAGCGCCAAAAGCGCCACCACCGTTCGATGAAGTACCCACGCCGCGTTGCACCTGTATACTGTTTACAGATGAGGTGAAATCGGGCAGGTCCACAAAGTAAGTGCCCTGCGATTCCGCATCGTTATAAGGAATGCCGTTGAGCGTAACGTTGATCCGGGTTGCATCACTACCCCTGATGCGAATAGCCGTATAACCAACGCCATTACCGGCATCGGAATTTACTATTACTGAGGGTGTTTGATTTAAAATGAAAGGCAGGTCCTGTCCCAGGTTGAGTTTTTCAATATCTTTTTTAGAGAGATTGTTTTTGGTGAAGGGCGCTTTATCGCCGGCGCGGGTTGATTTTATTTCAACCGGTTGTAAAAAAAGATTCATTCGCTCCAGCTTCACATCTAGAGTATTACCCGAGGCAACAGCCTGATTTACTGCCTGAAAACCTATTGAAGTAACATGCAGGGTATAATTACCCGGTTTAATTTTCCTGAACTCAAACGATCCGTTTTCGGTGGTAAGCGTTGACATTCCATTACTCAATTCTACTGTAGCGGAGGCAATAGGAGTTGAGGATGCAGCATCTGTTACTTTACCGCTGATCTGTGCAGTAAGACTATGAGTCAATAACAGGTAGCAAATCCCCAAAAGCATTTTTTTCATTTGTATCATGTTTGTTGAAAAAATGATTTAAGAGAAATGCTGCGAAAGTGAAGTGTAGACAAATACGGAGCTACCTTCCCTGCGCAGGCATTACCCTGATCAGGTTCTACGGGTCTGTTCTCAGCCTTACCGCTGTTGGCGGGAAAGCACCCCGGGAAACTGAAAATCTCTGATTTTTAAAAGAGTCTGCAAAGATACGAACATTATTTTTTTAAGAATATTGTAACATCTGGGTATCGTTATCCGTCACACCAGCATATGAGTACTATGAAAAAGCATCTTTTAACTCCTATATTATTATTAATCAATATCATGGCTATTAGCCAGGAAAAAATTATATATGATGCCAATGCCGAAAAACGTGAAGTAGGCAGCTTTCAGAGTATCAGGGTGTCTGATGGCATCGATCTGTATCTTATTCAAAGCACAGAGGAAGGGTTGGTAGTAAGTGCTACAGAAATAGCTCAACGCGACAAAATGCGGACTGTTGTTGAAAATGGCGAGTTAAGGATATTTTTAAATGGCGGGGGATTTAACTGGAAAGGCAGGAAGTTTAAGGCGTATGTGTCGGTAAAGACGCTTAATAAATTGAGGGCTACAGGCGGAAGTGATATAATTATTCAGGGAGAATTGAAGCTTGATAAATTAAACCTGGAGTTAGCAGGCGGAAGTGATTTTAACGGGCAGGTAGCTGTGACTGATTTAACGGTTGATCAAAGTGGGGGCTCCGATGTTCATATGAAAGGGAGTGTTGTTAATTTAAGAATAGATGCCCACGGCGGCAGTGATTTCAAAGCGGAGGAGCTGGTTGCTGAATATGCTATTATAGATGTAAGTGGTGGAAGCGATGCCACTTTAACGGTTAACAAAGAAATGGCAGCTGAAGCCAGTGGCGGCAGTGATGTGAAGTACAAGGGACATCCCGTGATCAAATATAAATCAGCTACTGGTGGTGGTAGTGTTCGAAACGTGGATAAGACATTATCGATTTAACATATTTATTATTTAGACATCTTTAAAGAACTCTTCCGGTTTTATATCCAGGCCATGCAATAATTTCAGGAAGGTGCTTAAATACATATCCCCACCGGATTCATACCGGGTCATGGCGCTTCTTGAGATATTGATTTCATACGAAAAGCTTTCCAGTGTTGTTCTTGCCTGGCGTTTATTCTTCAATGCTTTCCCGATTTTGTTTAACATCTTCTCTGTTTCGGCAGCTGATAATTCCTGGGCTATGGGCCTCCGTGCTGACGGTCTAGTTTTTCGCATGTACGCAATTAAGATAGGATTCCCTTATTTTAAAACCCTTGAATAGGGGGCGCTAAGATAAATGTCTTATAATAAATGTCCTTAAAAAAGTACAGCAATGTAAAAAAATAGTAACTTCATTGACAGGTAACCGTTGTTAGTAATGGTTGATTTATTTAATATCAACTATGCTATACTGTTTGCGATAGATACCTTATCTCCACGCTGGCACATCAGACTACACATAACGCTTAATTCCGGAAAGGTATTGGGGAAGTATTGTTCCCCCGATGATGTTCGATGTAAAAAGGAAAGGCGATGACGACCCGTCCCTGTGGGGCGGGTTTTTTGTTTTTGGGCAGAATATTTTCTAAAAGGGAAAAGTTTCTTTTTAAAAAGGAGGAACGATATTTTCAATACAAGAAGTTTCTACTTAAAAAGAAGAAGTGTTTACTCAAAAACAAGAACTGTTCATTGAACTGGTAGAACCTCTTTTTCAGTCAGAAGAAGATTCCTTTTAATGACATGGTCAGGTCATATAATGGATCGTTTGGGTAAATGAAAGGAATAGTCGGGTATTTTAAAAACCGGAACTGCTTTTTGAAAAACAGAGTCTGGTTTTAGAATAAAGTGAACTGTTTTTTCAATAACAATTCTTGATTGAATGGATTGATAGAGTAGGGGCATAAAAAAAGGCCTCTTTTCAGAAGCCTTTCCTAAGTTGCGAAGGGTGGGATCGAACCACCGACCTTCGGGTTATGAGCCCGACGAGCTACCGCTGCTCTACTTCGCGATGTATTATTTTCAAATATCGCTACTTAATTCACGATATAAAGTTTTCTTTTTTTATAAGAACTAATCCGAATCAACCTCTTTTTCACGCCTAACCTCTTCATTTCCACCCTTTCTTCACCAACCCTTCTTCGTTAATTGGGTTGCAAAGATAAAGGTATATATGTTTGCCACCAAACTTATTTTAATCTTTTACCTTTGCAGGAATTTTAAAATTGATGAAAGCGGGTTTTGTTAGCATATTCGGACGCCCCAACGCGGGCAAAAGCACTTTGCTCAACGCTCTGATGGGCGAAAAGCTGGCTATTGTGTCGCCTAAAGTGCAAACTACCCGCCATCGCATCAAAGGCATTTTAACAGAACCTGAGTACCAGATCATCTTTTCCGATACTCCCGGCATCATTGAACCAAAGTACAAACTTCAGGAAAAAATGATGCACGCGGTAAGGCAGGCACTGGAAGATACCGATGTGGCCCTGCTGCTGGTTGATGTGAACGAAAACCACGAAGAGGTAAATACCATTTTCGAGGCATTGCGACTAAAAGTGCCCGCCATCATTGTGATCAATAAACTGGATGAAGCGTCTGAGGCAAAAAAGAAAGAAGTGTTCGAACTGTATGGGGCCAAACCCTATTGCAAAGGACTGGCAGGTATTTCGGCCCTTAAAAAAACAGGGTTGAAAGAACTGTTAGATGCCATTCTGAAATTTCTCCCCGAAAATCCGCCCTTCTTTGAAGGCGATGAAATGACCGATCTGCCCACGCGCTTTTTTTGCGCGGAAATGATCCGGGAAAAGATATTTTATTTATACCAGGAAGAAATACCTTATCATACAACCGTTATTGTGAATGAGTTCAAAGAGAAGTCATCACTCATAAAAATTGCTGCTGATATAATCGTGAACCGGGAAACGCAAAAAGGCATTTTGCTGGGCGTTGGTGGTAAAATGATCAGACAATTGGGAACGGAAGCAAGAAAGGATATTGAACAGTTCCTTGGACAAAAAGTGTTTCTGGAACTGTTTGTTAAAGTGCGGCCAAAGTGGCGCGATAATGAGTACATGTTAAAAGAATACGGCTATCACTAATAATTTTTAGAGCAACATTATGGCAGGTTTTACAGTAGCAATAGTTGGAAGGCCCAACGTAGGGAAAAGCACCTTTTTTAATCGCTTGCTTGAAGAGCGTAAAGCAATCGTGGACGATGTAAGCGGCGTTACCCGCGACCGGCAATATGGTGTGGCCGAGTGGAATGGTAAATCATTCAACGTTATAGATACCGGTGGTTTTGTACCGCAAAGCGAAGAGGCTTTTGAAAAAGAGATCAATAAACAGGTAATGATCGCTGTTGAGGAAGCGAACGCCATGTTATTCATGGTTGATGCCGCCACCGGTATTACCGATCTCGATGAATCAATGGCCGATGTATTACGTCGTACCGCCAAACCGGTGTTCCTGGTAGTTAATAAAGTAGATAATCACGAACGTCTGCTGGAAGCTACCGAGTTTTATGGCTTAGGCTTCGATAATATCTTTTTCCTTTCTTCCATGAGTGGCAGTGGCACTGGTGAATTACTCGATGCGGTGGCTGATTTAATTACCGAAGACGATGTGGCTGCCATGGAAGCCGAAGGCGCGCTTCCTAAATTTGCCATCATAGGTCAGCCGAATGTAGGCAAGTCATCCTTGCTGAATGCGCTGATAGGGAAGGAGCGTACTATTGTAAGCGACATTGCCGGTACTACCCGCGATACCATTCATACTCATTATAATTTATTTCAGAAGGAATTTGTGCTCATCGATACTGCGGGTCTCCGCCGTAAAACCAAAGTGCATGAAGACCTGGAATTTTATTCCGTGATCCGGGCTATTAAAGCCATGGATGAGGCGGATGTATGTCTGCTGATGCTCGATGCCGAAAAAGGCATTACGCAACAGGACCTGAGTATCTTTAATTTGGCGTCGAAGAAGGGCAAGGGTATTGTGCTGCTGGTGAATAAATGGGATACCATGGCGAAAGAAACCAATACCGCCCGGGATTATGAAAATGAATTGAAGAAGCGGATCGCGCCTTTCTCCGATGTGCCCATCCTCTTCATTTCTGCCCAGGAAAAAGTGCGTATTCATAAAGCGATAGAAATAGCACTGGAAGTGTATGAAAACAAACAACGTAAAGTGCCAACTTCTGAGTTGAACGATATCATGTTAAAGGCAATTGCTTCTTATCAACCGCCGGTTGTCAGGGGTAATCCTATTCGCATTAAATATGTAACGCAGTTGCCAACGCAGGTGCCGTCGTTTGCTTTCTTCTGTAATTTCCCCGATGATGTAAAGCAACCTTACAAGAACTATCTCGAGAACCAGTTACGCCAGAATTTTAACTTCACCGGCGTACCGGTACGTTTATTCTTTAGAAAGAAATAATACTTCGATACATCAGCAAAAGCCCCGATAGCAGTAGCTCGTCGGGGCTTTTGCTTTACCGAAGTGAGTACAAAATTGTATCCCTGTTAGTTCAGATTTATATCACACTAACAAACATTCGAAAAAATGATAATTTTTATTTGGATGGAATAATTTATTCTTTACCTTCGATTTACAAGGCTCTGTAAAGTGGTATAAACTTTACTGGTATGAATAGTATAAAACTGTTGCTTAATTGGCAACCACTGCTTCTTTTTGCACTGCTTGTGTATATTCCTTCCTTTTCTCAACTCCGATGGGATGGCGAAGCCGGAGACGGCCAATGGATGACGGCCCGAAACTGGTCCGGTGATGTTCTCCCGGGTATTACTGATGATGTTATTTTAGATAATGCATTGATGACCGGCAGCTTTACCGTCACCTTACCTGGCGGCAATAGCAGCGTACAAATCAGATCGATCACTATTACTCCTGGTTCAGGCAATACCATTGAATTGATCCTGCCTGTTACCAATTTAGCTACGCCAGCATTTAAAATGTCCGGTGCGGTGTATGGAATGGCGATCGGGAATGGCGGCATCTTTAAAAATGCCTCCGGCGCCGATAACGGTTCGCCAATTGAAATAGCCGATTCGCTAAAAATTTATAATGGCGGCCGGTATATCCAAAACAGTTCCAGCAGCCATGCGCCTGTTGTAGCGGTACTGTCAAAAGCGACAGGTACGGAAGAAGGGATATTTGAGTTTGACATTCCTTCCGCATCCAACACCATTTCACTGAGTGGTAGAACCTATGGCAAACTGGTATTTTTATCCAACGCAATGAATGGCACCATTACCTACACCGCTTCTGGCACCAATACGATTACTGTAAAAAGCGATCTGCAGGTAGGGGCCGGCGTAACGCTTAGCTTAAACTTAGCCGATACGCTTTTTATAGAACGTGATCTCATTCAACAGGGTGGAACCATCAACCTGGGTAACGCCGCCCGTAAGCTGGTAACCGTGATTAACAGGCATCTTGTACAATCTACCACAGGGGTAATTGGTGAAACAGGAACGGCTCTGCCTGAACTGGTATTAGGCGGCACCATCAATCAGCAGATAGATTGTAAAGGCATTTTAAAAGATAATGTTGCTGTAAAAATAAACAATGCAGCAGGCGCCACGCTTACATCCCCGTGGTCATTACCTTATAAATTAAGCCTGGTGAATGGGAAAATAACCACCTCGGCTGTTGATCTGCTTCGGCTGTTGCCTGGCTGTAGTATGGTGGCTGACAGCACTTCTGAAAACAGCTTTATCGATGGTCCGCTGAGAAAAGAAGGGCTGTCCGGCGTCGCCGGGTTTTTATTTCCTGTTGGAAAGAATAGAATTATGCGCTGGCTGGAATTGAAAAATGTCAGCGGTAATTTCAATGTGGAGTTTTTTGACAGCAATCCTGTACAAATTAGTAATACCTATGGTTCCGGCATTGTTCAACTTTCGCCAACTGGCTATTGGACTATTAAAGGAGATGCCAGTCCAGCGCCTTCCGCCTCCGTTGAATTATCTTTTAATGGGATCAGTAGTGGAATGGGGACAGATCTTTCTTTCGGAAGGGTAGCCAAACTCAGTAACAACGTTTGGATGAATTACGGGAATACCGCTTTTACCGGTACTGCTGGTTTTCGTGGTTCAATAGTAAGTAACACAATAACCTCCTGGAGCCCGGTAACTGATTCTTTTGCGTTAAGTGGCAATGTACAGGCTAATGGCCCGCTTGCCCTGGTTGATGACACCATGCCGCATAACACGGTTACAACCATCAGTAATGGCGGCCCGAGAATACAGTTACTGGCCATTACTTTCCCCAACGCCCTGATGCTTACTTACAGGAGTATTGAAAAAACGCAGGCAAAATTGTGTATCGTGGATAATAGCGGCAGAATAGTAAAGCTGATGAATACAATACTTGAAAAAGGAATGAACCGCTTGTCTGTGGAAATGCCGCAGTTGCCGGCAGGGATCTACAGTATTCAGGCGTTTATACCTAAAGGGCCTTCGAATGTATTAAGGTTCGTTTTTATCAGATAGCAACTTTCATAAAAAAACAAAGGAGTGATTTTTTCACTCCTTTGTTAGAACCGTTATGCCGTTTTTAATTTAGCGCCTGGTTTATCCAGTTTTAGTTTGGTAACCAGTTGATATATATCTTTCTTGTATTCTTCCAGTGCTTTTTGTTCCTGTTTGATAAAGCTGTTGTCTTCCAGTTTACCTATCACTTTATTCATGGCTTCGGGTGTTTCATATACCATTTTGCGGAAAGGATTGCGATAATCCTTGGCGCGTGATTCGTATATTTCTTTCACCATCCACTCTTTGGTAGTGATGCTTTGGTGCAACAGGCTTTTCATAATGCCCGGACTGGCTTTCTTTACATTGATATCGAACACTTCTTTTACGGCAGCCATGGCATGGGCGAGCTTCTCTATGGAGTAATTCTTACCTTGTTGTACGTAGAAATTATGTACAGCATCCCAGTCTTTGATTCTGCCGGCAACGATCTGCTTATTCAGCTTGTCAATTTCTGAGCGAAGGATTAACTGTCCGCCAACGTTCATCCAGGGAGCCAGGGTTGCTTTTGAGGGCAGGCTTTCGATCAGCTGTTCATGTGTTTTTATGTTGTTGGTGCGAATGTGCTCCAGCAACTGCTGAACCAGGTAATACATCACCATTTCTTTAAACAGGTGATAAGCCCTCATTACTTTTATGATGCGCACGGGGCGTTTGCTGTTCTCAAACCCATCTGCCAGTACAACCAACTCGTTCACTACCGGGTCTTTGGTATCGAGTAATACCTGACCAATAGCAATGATCTCCTCATCGGTCATTTTTTTAGTATTGCCTTCGCGTTTCAACCAGGCTTTACCGGTGAACTTCGCCAATAATGGCAATGACTGCAACAGATCATTTACTGAGTCCGGCGCCAGGAAGTTGAATTCCAACTCCTGGATTTTATCTATGCGTTTGTCGCGGTCGATATACTTCCAGGAGTTACGGGCCAGTGCATACATGTTATACATGAACCAGTAACCGGGCATTACCACCAGCTGGTCTTTGCTCAGATCGTTACTGATAAGCGAGAATGGGAAAGGAATATTTAACTCCATTGCATAATCGCCTTTAGCCAGGATAGTATAAGAAGCAAATTTTGAATTATGCTTCAGGCTAACACATAAGCCAGGCCAGAAACCACGACCAGCAATGATTTCACCATCCGGACTGCGGCTGTTGTGGTTTGAACCCACCGTGGCGCCAGCGGCCATATTACTTTGTCCCTGTATCAGGGCAGCGCATAAAAATGAATTATTATGGTGCTGTTCGTGCGAAGGGAAAATGAGCGAATTCAATACCTCACAACAGGAAATGGTAGAGTTTTCACCCAGGTAAGAGTTGATCAACCGGGCTCCATATTTCAATTGTGAGTGGGAGGCCAGCACAAAACGTACAGCTTTTACGCCATAGAACAGCCGGCATCCATAACCGATGATCCCATTCACCAACTCGCAGCCTTCCCCCACCTGGGTATTGGCTTCGCTGGAAGAATTAATGGTTACATTCTTTATTTTATTGGCGCCTTTCAAATAAGCGTCGCTGCCGATCTTTACATCTTTAAGGATCCTGCAATTCTTAACTACAGTTCGGTCGCCGATGGTGCCATAATAACCACGTAACGCATCGAATTTCTTTTCGGTAAATTCCTTGAAGCGGTTCAACAGTTTATCATCGTCGCGAAAGTAGGTCCATAAGAACGCATCACCCGGTAAAATACCATCGAAGGCCAGGATCCTGCGGCCGGCATTTTCATTGCATAATTCCATCCAGATGCGAACGCTCTCGGGCTCACCTTCTTTCAGGATGCCATTACCAAATTTGGAGTGATCGGTGGTAGCAATTTCATTACAGTTCACCAGTATCACCCCATTACCGATAATGTAATGGGAAATGTAATTAACGTTATCAACGACTACGTTGTCGCCAAAGTCGCAACTGATAACGGTGCTGTTGTAGAACCCTACCGGCCGGCGCAAGTTGTGGTACTCGAGGTAATAAGGCTCCAGCTTACCAATACGCACCAGGCCAAAGAATTTGCAATTCTGCACCAGTTCCGGGTTGAACGCATCTGACACCAGCAGGTTGTTCCAGTTGTCAGATGTGTTGCGGTTGCGTACCAGTACTTCAATTTCATAGGCCGAAAGATGGCGGTAGTGAATACCGTTCTTGACCTGTTTATTACGCAGGTAGTATTCATCCTTCCCCTTAGGTAAAGAAGTGGAAGGAATGAAGTCGTACCCTAACGAATTAAGCGGTTTGCGGTTGATTTCATTCATAACCGGGAGATAATTATTAATGAAATGATAGTTATTCTACTGTTACTGACTTAGCCAGGTTTCTTGGCTTGTCAACATCCAGTCCTTTGGCAACGCCAATGTAATAGGCCAGCAGCTGCAGCGGAATAACGCTGAGCATAGGCGCAACCAGTTCATCGGCAGGTGGCACAACAATTACATCATCGGCCATTTTTGCAATAACATCGTCGCCTTCCGTGATCACCGCAATTACTTTTCCCTTACGGGCTTTTATTTCCTGAATGTTGCTGATGATCTTTTCGTGGTAAGAGTCTCTGGTGGCCACAAACACTACGGGCAGGTTTTCATCAACCAGCGCAATGGGTCCGTGTTTCATTTCAGCTGCAGGATAGCCTTCAGCATGAATGTAAGAGATCTCTTTCAACTTTAAGGCGCCTTCCAGGGCAATGGGGAAGTTGTAACCACGACCCAGGTATAAGAAGTCACGGGCGTCTTTGTATTTATAGGCCAGTTGTTTTACATGCTCTGCCTGATTTAATGCTGCTGGTATTTTATCAGGAATATCCTGTAATTCGTTCATTAAATGCAGGAAGCGTTTGTTATCGAGCGTGCCTTTTTCATAACCCAGTTGCAGGGCAATGATGGTCAGTACAGCCAATTGTGCAGTGAAGGCTTTTGTACTGGCAACGCCAATTTCAGGTCCGGCATGGGTGTAAGCACCGGCTTGGGAGATGCGGGCGATAGAGGAACCTACTACATTCACAATACCAAAGATCAATGCGCCCTGCTCTTTTGCTTTTTCAATAGCTACCAGGGTGTCGGCTGTTTCACCACTTTGCGATACCGCAATAATTACATCGCCTTTATTTACTACCGGGTTGCGATAGCGGAACTCTGAAGCATATTCTACTTCAACGGGCACCCGGCACAATTCTTCAAAAATATATTCAGCCAGCAAACCGGCATGCCAGCTTGTTCCGCAGGCAATGATGAGAATGCGGGAGGCATTTTTAAGCACTTCGATGTTGGCTTGTACACCTGCCATGGTAATAGTGCCTTTGGCGGCATCAACACGACCGCGTAAGCAATCGAATACGGTGCTGGGTTGTTCAAAGATCTCTTTCAGCATAAAGTGATCGTAACCACCTTTTTCAATAGCTGCCAGTTCCAGGTCGAGCTGTTGAACAAACGGCGTGATCTTTTCATTACCCAGATTTTTCAGGATCAGCTCATCTGGTTTTATGATGGCCAGCTCATAGTCGTTCACGTATACTACGGTCTTGGTGTATTCAATAATAGGCGAGGCGTCAGAAGCGAGGAAGTGTTCATCGCGGTTCTTACCAATACCAATTACCAGCGGGCTGCCTTTGCGGGCGGCAATCAGCGTATCTGGATTGTCCTGGTCGATGAGGATAATTACATAAGCGCCTGTTACACGTTTTAAAGCAACACGTACTGCTTCTTCCAGGCTGCATTGGTTGTTCTGCTGAATGTCCTCAATAAATTTCAACAGTACTTCGGTATCGGTATCACTGGTAAAAGTGTAGCCTTTTTTCAGCAATTCCCCTTTTAACTGGTTGTAGTTCTCAATGATCCCGTTGTGGATCATGGCCAGTTTACCATTTTCTGATAAGTGGGGATGCGCATTGCGATCGCAAGGTTCGCC
>Ga0136846_1238987_pt1 | contig 12810 bp, 7 predicted proteins | sample HopSoiMetagenom2_FD_96841 | JGI IMG/M metagenome (GOLD analysis project Ga0136846, IMG submission 96841) | Grasslands soil microbial communities from Hopland, California, USA - 2 Assembly 2016 (version 4) | ecosystem: Environmental > Terrestrial > Soil > Grasslands | place: USA: Hopland...
ATGGGTGGCGTCGTGACCGATCTCGATGGCCGGACGACGATCCCCGGGCTGCTCGCGGCGGGGGAAGTGGCCTGCACCGGCGTGCACGGGGCGAACCGTCTCGCCAGCAATTCATTGCTCGAAGGGCTGGTGTTCGGCGCACGTGCCGGAGCCGCGATGCGCCGCTCGAGCCGGGCGCCCATCGAGGACCTTGCGCTGCGCCGCTTCGAAGAGGCACCCGTCGAAAGGAAGGGAACGCCCCCTTCGGTGGCTGGTACCGCCGACAGCCTGGGCCCGGCCGCGATGCAGGACCTCATGTGGCGCCACGTGGGCCTCTTCCGGGACCGGGACGGATTACAGGCGGCTCTCACCAGGATCGAGCCGGCGTGGCACGCAGTGGCCCGACAGCGTGAGCGCGAGTCGCTCGGGGGGCTCGCGTCCGACGACCTGCAGGCAGCCAGCCTGCTGACCGTTGGCAGATTGATCGCCCGCGCCGCATTGCGACGCGAGGAGAGCCGCGGCGGCCACTTTCGACTGGATTTTCCCGAACGAGACGACCGGCACTGGCAGCGCCGTATCCTGGAGAGACGCGTCTAGCACGCGCCGACACACTATGACCGACAAGGTGGACGCAAAGGGCAGCGTGACCGAGATCACGCCCCAGTCAGAGAATTTTTCCCAGTGGTATCTCGACGTGGTGCGCCGGGCGGAGCTTGCCGACTACACCGAGGTGAAGGGCTGCATGGCCATCCGTCCATATGGCTATGCGATCTGGGAGCTGATCCAGCAGGCGCTCGATCGCCGGATCAAAGCCACGGGCCACGTGAACGCGTACTTCCCGCTGTTCATTCCCTCCAGCCTTCTGATGAAGGAGAAGGAGCATGTCGCGGGATTTGCTCCCCAGGTTGCGTGGGTCACCAGGGGCGGCGACGAGGAACTCGTGGAGCCCCTCATCGTGCGTCCGACGTCCGAAGTGATCATCGGCACGCTGTACGCGAAGTGGATCAAGTCGTGGCGCGACCTGCCGGTCCTCATCAATCAGTGGGCGAACGTCGTCCGATGGGAGAAGGTGACGCGGCCCTTCCTGCGGACGACGGAGTTCCTCTGGCAGGAGGGGCATACGGCCCACGAGACCGCCCAAGAGGCGCAGGAGGAGACGCTGAAGATCCTCGCGCTGTACAAAGAGTGCCTCGAGACGGAGCTCGGGATTCCGGTTATCGACGGCCAGAAAAGCGAAAGCGAAAAGTTCGCGGGCGCCGCGCGGACCTATTCCGTCGAGGCACTCATGGGCGACGGACGCGCGCTCCAGGCGGGCACTTCGCACAACCTGGGTCAGAACTTCGCGAAAGCGTTCGGGATTCAATTCCAGGGGCGTGACAAGACGTTGCAGCACGTCTGGACGACGTCGTGGGGCATGACGACGCGCCTGATCGGCGCCGCGATCATGGTGCACGGCGACGACAACGGGCTGATCCTGCCGCCGCGCATCGCCCCGTATCAGGTGGTGATTATCCCGATCCCCCGCGGCAACTGGCAGGAAACGGTCCTCCCGAAGGCTCGCGAGATCCGCGACATTTTGCAGGCCGCCGGCGTGCGCGTGATGCTCGACGATCGCGACGCCTACACGCCTGGATGGAAGTTTGCCGAGTGGGAGCTGCGTGGAGTGCCGCTCAGGATCGAGATCGGTCCCAAGGACATCGAGAAGTCGGCCGTGATGGTCGCGCGCCGCGACACACGCGAGAAGCAGTCGATGCCGATGGACGGGCTCGCGCCGGCGATCGTGGCGCGACTGGAGGAGATCCAGAGCGCGCTCTACACGCGCGCGCGCACGTTCCGCGAGGAGCATACGACGCGTGTCACGACTTACGACGAGTTCAAGAGCATCATGGAAGGCCGCCCGGGCTTCGTGATTGCCGGCTGGTGCGGGAGCGCGGACTGCGAAGCACAAATCAAGGCCGACACGCAGGCGACGCTGCGCAACATTCCATTCGGGGGGGCGCACACGAGCGGCACATGCGTGATCTGCGGCAGCCCGTCGCCCGCCGAAGCGTGGTTCGCGAAGGCGTACTGAACCGGGCGAGCTTCGAGCGGTCCCGTGCTCCCGGCGCTCGCGGGATACCTCACCGTTTGCCGCCTCCGACGCGCGCGAACGGATTGCGCGTCTGGCGGTGTTCGCGCATCAGCGACGAACCGCGCGTCAGCTTCTTGCCATGAGATCGGCGGTGGCGTCGGGCCACCGCGCGAGCGCGCGCTTCACGGCCGCATGACGCCGGGTCAGTCCGTCACGTCGCACGATGGCGCGAAAGGCGGCAGCCAGGTGTTCGCGCCACCACGCGTCGCCGCTCCGCGAGGAGGCGTCGTAAGCCGCGGCCAGCGGCTCGAGGCACGTCGCATCACCAATCTCTTCGATGGCGGCGAGAAACGTCACCGGCAGTCGCTCCGGCTCGAGCAGGCTGTCGCGCAGATCGTAGAGGGCCAGCCTGCTGCCGCGCGCCGCGAGCGCCTGGTGCACGATACCGCGGACTGATCGCCACTCGGCGCGCCGGAGCGCGTCCGCCTCATGCGCCTCATGGAGGCGAATCGCATCCACCACGTGCTGCAGTTCGATGAGCCTCGCCGCCCCCGCGAACGCGGCCACCGCAGCCTTCATCATTGCCGGCGAAGAGGGCAGACGGCCTTCGACCGCGTCCCTCCAGACCATTGCGGGTTGCCCGGGCTGCTCCGGCGGCGACTCGACGCGTTCGCGCACGAGGACGTTTGGATCCCTCGCGAGCGTCTGACGCATTGGCTCGACCACCGATGCGGGAAGATCGCGCATGGCGTCGACCGCGGCCGTCCTGAGCTCTGCGGGCTTCGCGTGATCGAGCGCCACCGTCAACAGCGCATCGAGCGCATCGCGCGCGACATCGCGTTGATTCGAGCCGAGGAACGCGCGCAGCACGCCGATCGTGGCGCCCGCGATCTCGGGTGACGACAACGGATCGTCGAGTGATTGACGCGCGAGCGGGAGGACTCGGGCGTCGCCGGACGCTTCGAGTGCGCGCAGCATCCCGGCCCGCCCTCGTGCGGTTGCGGCCGGGTACTGCTGAAGCAGATGTTCAACGGCGCGCGGTCCGATCACGGCCAGCCGCGCCACCGCGGCCTCCCGGCGCACATCGTCGGCTCCTCCAAGGGCCTCGATCAGCTGGCGGATCTCGGCCGAGGAGGATGGACGAATCGGCATGGAGGAATTATCCCTTCGGCGCATGGACACGCGAGGGCTGCGAGCGCGGCCCCCCGCGTGACCTTCAGTCCGACGATCGTCACAGCGCGTCGGCCGGACGCTTCTTGCCGAAGATGAATGCGATCGCGATGCTGATGATGTACAGCCCCAGCATCGGCACGGCCATGATGACCTGCGACATCATGTCGGTCCCCGGGCTGATCACCGCGGCGACGATGAAGATGATGAGGAAGGCGTACTTGAAATACCGCAGCAGGAATCCACCCGTGACCACGCCCATGCGCGCAAGGAAGAACACGAGCGTCGGCATCTCGAAGATCGCGCCGAAGCCGAGGAGCATCTTCGTGTAGAGGGAGAACGCTTCATCAATCTTCGGCATGAACACCATGTACTCGGTGCTGAAGCTGATGAAGAACTGCCACGTCCAGGGGAACGCCACATAATGGGCGAACAACCCGCCGGTCACGAAGAACACGGTGGAGAGAAAGACGAAAGGAATTGCGAATTTCTTCTCGTGCGTGTAGAGCCCGGGCGAGATGAACTTCCACACCTGCCAGAGCACCAGGGGGGACGAGATGAAGATCCCCGCGATGAAACCGATCTTCACGTAGAGCATGAAGGGTTCGGCTCCGGCGGTATAAATCAGCTTGTTGCCGCCCGGCAGCAATTTCTGCATCGGCTTCATGATGAAGTCGAAGATCTTCTGGATGAAGACGAACGCGATGAGGCAGCCGCCCAGGACCGACAGGCAGACGTAGATCAGGCGTTTCCGGAGCTCGTCGAGATGCTCCAGGAACGACATCTTTCCGCCGGCATCTGCTTCAGGATCGGGGGGCTCCGGGTCGTGGGCGACGGCACCGCCGGGGAAGGGAACGAGCGCCATTTCGGGCGGTTACGCGTTGCCGTTCGGGCGTCGCTGCTGCTCGTCGGACACCGCCTCCGGCTCGACCGGTGTCGACGCCGTATGGACGGGTGGTGTCTGGATCGTCTGCGGTTCGGGCGCGCGTGGCTCGGCAGGGCGCTGCACGGATCGCTGGTCTTCGAGCCGGATCTCCTCGTCGAGCGTGTTCTTCAGTTCGTTCGAGGCGCGCTTGAACTCCGCCAGGCTCTTACCGAGCGATTTGCCCAGTTCAGGCAGCTTTCGCGGCCCGAAAATGATCAGCGCGATGGTGAAAATGATGATCAGTTCGGGAACGCCCACAGAGCCAAACATATTGGGATTATACACCTCCGGCCGGGGCCACCATACTGGGTCGAGCCGGGGCCGGATCTCGTTGCGGCACCTGCACTTGTCTGTTACGATCACATCCATGCGAACTCCGCGGTTCTTCCCCGTGATGCTCCTGGCCGTGCTGTTGTCGGCCGTGGCCGGCGGGTTTTTCGGCAGTACGGCACTCGCGAGACAGGACGAGGTCGCGCAGCAGTACAAAATTTTCACGTCGGCGCTGTCGGCCATTGAACGCGAGTACGTCGAGGACGTCCCGTCCGATCGGCTCGTGTACGGGGCGATCGACGGGATGCTGAAAACGCTGGATCCGCATTCGAGCTTCTTCGATCCCAAGCAGTACGCGCAGATGCGCGAGCGGCAGGAGGGGCGCTACTACGGCCTCGGCATTTCGATCCAGGTGATCGACGGCGACATCACGGTGATGTCGGTGTTTGAAGCCTCGCCGGCGTACCGCGCCGGGCTCCGCCGCGGCGACGTGATCGCGCGGATCGAAGGCGAAGACACCAAGGGGTGGCTGAGCGACCAGGCGGTCAAGAAGCTCAAGGGGCCGAAAGGCACGAAGGTCAGGATTTCGATTCGCCGTCCTGGGTACGAGAAGCTGATCGACATGGACGCCGAGCGCGACGAAGTGAACATCACCACGGTGCGCGGCGCGTTCATGATCGACGCGCAGACCGGCTACATCAAGCTCGGTGATTTCTCCGAGACCTCGGACAGAGAAGTCGGCGACGCGCTCGAGAAGCTGCAGGGGCAGGGGATGAAACGGCTCGTCTTCGATCTGCGCGACAACCCTGGCGGTCCGCTCGATCAGGCGATTCGCATCGCCAACCGGTTCCTGCCGCGTGGCGACATGGTCGTGTACACCCGGGGCCGCGTGGCCAACGCGGACCAGGACTACCGCGGCACCGACCAGGCTGATTACACGGGTCCGATGATGGTGCTCGTCAGCCGGCAGAGCGCGAGCGCGTCGGAGATCGTCACAGGCGCGCTCCAGGATCACGATCGCGCGCTCGTGGTCGGCGAGACGACGTTCGGCAAGGCCCTCGTGCAGTCGGTCTATCGAATCAGCGAAGGCGCCGGCCTCGCGCTGACGACGGGCCGGTACTTCACGCCGAGCGGCCGCATGATCCAGCGGCCCTGGGATACGGCATTCGACGAGTACCTCACCTACACGCTGCGCGAGCAGACGCCTGAACGCGAGCACGCCGCCTCCGCGCTGAAGTACACGGACGCGGGACGCAAGGTGTACAGCGGCGGCGGGATCGATCCCGACAAGTTCTTCGCGGGTCCGGTACAGGGCTTCAGCCCGACGAGGTTCGGACGTTCGCTGGTCGTGCGTTCCGCGTTCGCGAACTACGGCGAGAACTTCATGGCCGAAGGGGACACCCGCATGGGCAGCGCGTCGCAAGGCAAGACCCGCCTCGCGCGCGGCTTCACCGTCACCGACGCGATGGTTGCCGATTTCAAGAAGTCACTGCAGAAGGAAAAGGTCAAGATCGACGAGGCCGCGTTCCAGAAGGACATCGACTTCATCAAGGCGATGATCCACTACGAGATCGATGTGGCGCTCTTTGGCATTTCCGAGGCGCAGAAGAATTTGATCGGGAAGGATCCGCAGGCGCAGTTCGCGCTCACGCAGTTCCCCGATGCGGTCAAACTCACGGAGCTCGCGCGCAATCGCATGACGTCGCGCGGAGGGAACCATTAGGGCATTCGGCCCTACATTTAGTGGCTGTAGTTTGCTCTTGCCCCTAGGTATGGGGGCTTGTTAGACTGACCGCCGTTCTCCCGGCCCCAGGGGCCATCCTGTTTTGTGCAGGATGTGGGCTGCCGGGACCACGGTAGCCAGTCATCGTACCTTCAGACAATCCGTATTCGTTTGCGGGCCCGTGTGGGTTCCGCAGAAGCGCCCCCAGCCGCTTCCCGGTCGTGCTCTATCAGCACGCCCGGTGAGCGGCTTTTTTGTTTGTAGGGCGAGTCTTTAGACCCGCCCGGGATGCGGGGTCCGACAACCCGGCCTGCCAGCACGTCGGGCGGGTCTTGCGCCCCGCCGAGGATCATTCACTATGCGGCTCCAGCGTCTCGAGATTTCCGGTTTCAAGAGCTTCCCCGATCGCTCCGAACTTGCGTTCGATCAGGGGGTCACCGCCATCGTCGGCCCGAACGGCTGCGGCAAGAGCAACGTCGTCGATGCGATTACGTGGGTGCTTGGCGAGCAGAGCGCGAAGACGCTGCGCGGCGAGCACATGCAGGACGTGATCTTCGCTGGAAGCGACGCGCGGAAGGCGACGGCGGCGGCGGAAGTCCGCATTCGACTCGGCGGCGTCGCGTCCCGGGTTCCCGGGAATGGCAAGACGCGACCGCCGGAACACGCGCTCTCGACCGGTGGGGCCGACACGCTGTCGAGTGGGGGCGCCGTCGCGGCGGCAGCCGCAGGGGAATTGATGGGCAGCGGCGACGCCGTCGCGGTGCTCGAGGAGCCGCCGCTCATCGTCCGCGACATCGAGGTCTCGCGGCGGCTCTATCGGTCCGGCGAGAGCGAGTACCTGATCGACGGTGAGGTCGTGCGCCTGAAGGACGTACAGGATCTGCTGATGGATTCCGGGCTCGGCGTGCGCGCGTATGCCGTCATCGAGCAGGGGAAGATCGGTCAGATTCTCAGCGCGCGCCCGACCGATCGTCGTCAATTGATCGAGGAAGCCGCCGGCGTAACCAAGTACAAGAGCCGCCGGCGTGCCGCGGAACTGAAGCTCGAAGCGGCGCAGCAGAACCTCACGCGCGTCGACGACATCATCTTCGAAGTCGAGAAGCAGCGCGGCACCCTCAAGCGGCAGGCGGCAAAGGCCCGTCGTTACCGGCGGCTGCGCGAGGAACTGCGGCGGTGGGAGAAGGTGCAGTTCGCGAAGCGCTATCGCGTGCTCGGCGAGTCGATCGAGGCCTTGCGCGCCCGTCTGTCCGATGCGCGCGCGCGCGAGACCGCGGCGGCCGCGCATCTCGCGGAAGTCGAGACCGTCTTGGAGCGCCTCCGGCTCGAATTGACGGAGGCCGACGCGCGCGCGACGGCCGCGCGGGAAGCGGCGCATGCGCGCGAGCTGTCAATCGGCCGGCTGCAGCAGCAGGTTGCGTTCGACAAGCAGCAGGTGGAATCGCTCTCCGCCGCTGCAACCGCGATTGCGGGGGAGGTTGCTGCCCTCGAAGCGCGCCGCGAGCCGGCGCGCGAGGAGCTGGAGGCGCGCAGGGCGGCGGCCGCTCGGGCCACGGGGGAACGGCAGCAGGCGGCGGACGCGCTGGCGGAGCAGGAAGAGGCGTACGCCGCCGCGCACCGCGACATCGAAGGACTCGAAGGGGACGTCGAAGCGGCGCGCAGCGAAGTCTTCGCGGCCGTGAATGCCGCCACGGCGCTGCGTCACGCGGTCGAGCACGCCGAGGCGGCGCGCGCGAGAATCGGCGAGCAGCTCGCGAAGCTCGACATCGAGCGGCGCGACCTGGAGGTCGAAGCACAGCGGGCCGCGGATGAACGCGCGAGTGCCGAAGCCGCGCTGGGCCGGGCGCGCGAGGCGATGGAGACGCTGCACGTCGATCGTGCTGCGCGGGAGTCAGAGCTTGCCGTCGCCAGGAACAGCCGCGACACGGTCGGACGGGAGCTGCGGACCCGGGAGCACGACCTGGCCGGCGTCCGCGCCCGCCTGCAGTCGCTCGAAGAGCTCGACGCTGCACGCGCGGAGTACGGCGAGGGTGCGCGCGCGATCCTTGCCGAATCCGGCGGCGCCGTGCCCAACCTCGGGTCGGTGGCGGACTACCTCGAAGTCGATCAGGCATACGAACGCGCCGTGGAAGCCTGCCTCGGCGACCTGCTGCAGCACGTCATCGTGCGCACGCGCGCCGATGCCGACGCGGCGCTGGCGCTCGTGAACGACCGCAACAGCGGCCGCGTCGGGTTCATGATCGTCGAATCTCCGCTGCTGACGGACGGATCGCCTGCGCCGGCAGGGCGCGCGCCATTGACCACGCCGCCGCGGCTCGATCGGGCGATCCCGGTCTCGGCTGTCGCGCGCATCAGCGGACCGGCAGCCGAGACGATCCGTTCAGCGGTCGCGGACGCGTGGATCGTGGACAGTCTCGAGGATGCGTACGGCGCGTCGCAGCGCACGAACGGGCCGGTCGCGACCCTCGAGGGAGAGGTCTTCCGCGGCGCGCATCGGGTCGAAGGGGGAGTGCGCGCCGAAGCGCGGAGCATTCTCACGACCAAGCGCGAGATCAAGGAGCTGCGCGAGCGCGCGGATCAGGACGAGGCCGTGCTCGGACGCATGCGCGAGGAAGTCGCGAATCTCGACATGACGATCGCGGCGGCCGAGTCCGCGATCATGGCGCTGCAGCAGGAGCTGCACCGCCAGGAGAAGGCCGTCGTCGGCTTCGACCTGCAGGTGTCCACCGCCAGCGATGCGTCCGATCGCGTGGCGCGAAAGCAGGAACAGATCGCTGTCGAGCGCCGGACAGCCGAAGAAGAGCTCAAGTCGCAAGAGCGGCGGCACGAAGAGGCGCGCGAATCAATCGCCCGGATCCAGACGGAACAGCGGACGGCCGACGAGCAGCTCTCGACTGCGCAGCGCCGGCTGTTCGAAGCGCGCGAGGCCGCCGAAACGGAAGCTCGCCGCACCTCGGAGGCAAAGGCGGCGCACGCAGCGCTCGTCGAACGGACCAGCGCGCTGGCGATGGAGGTGCACCGGCTCGAAGAGGCGGCACGCGAGCTCGAGGACCGCGTCGCGACGCGCACGGCCGAATTGACCCGCAACGTGTCACGCCGCGAGGAGCTGCGGGAAACGATCGAACGATCAGAACGTCAGCTGGACGAGGACCTGCGGACCTTCGACGAGCTGCGTGACCAGGTGCGCGCCGCAGACGACGCGTCGCAGTTGCTGCGCTCGGAGTTCGAAGCGCAGGAATCCACGATTCGCGACGCACGGAAGTCGCTCGAATCAATCCGCGGCGACGCGGGTCAGCTGGAGGTCGAGCGGGCGACCGCCGAATCGGATCTCGCGCATCTCGCATCGTCGTGCGCTGAGGCCGTGCAGTCCACACTGGACGAAGTGGCCGCCGAGGTCGATCAGATGGAGCGCGACGGGCTGCTCGCCAGCCCGAGGGCCGTTGAGGATACGCCGGAACCGGCCGAAACGGAGCCGGAACAGGGAGTCGAGGTCGGTGTCAGCCGGGCGGATTCGGACGAACGCGTCGCTGACGCGGCATTCGCATCTGCGTCCCCGGCGCGCACGCTGACGCCTGACGAAATGGTGGCGGACCTGCGCGCGAAGATCGAGCGCATGGGCGCGGTCAACATGATGGCCATCGATCAGTTCGACGATCTCGAGTCGCGGCACACGTTCCTTACCGCCCAACGCAAGGACCTGGTCGATTCCATCGCCGCGACGAACGAGGCGATCAAGAAGATCGACAAGACGACGCGCGAACGCTTCCAGGACGCGTTTACCGTGATCAACCGCAACTTCGAGGGAACGTTCACGACGCTGTTCGGCGGCGGGCGCGCCGGCCTCGTCCTGCTCGACGAGAGCGATGCGCTCGAAAGCGGGATCGACATCATCGCGCAGCCGCCCGGCAAACGGCTGCAGAGCGTGCAACTCCTCTCGGGCGGGGAGAAGGCGCTGACCGCAATGGCGTTGATGTTCGCCATCTTCAAGTATCGTCCGAGCCCCTTCTGTCTCCTCGACGAGATCGACGCGCCGCTCGACGATGCGAATATCGGGCGGTTCGTGGACATGCTCCAGGGCATGCAGGAGCACACGCAGTTCATCCTCATCACGCACAACCGCAAGACGATGGAGATTGCCGATCGTCTGTACGGCGTCACCATGGAGGAGCCCGGCGTGTCCAAGCTGATTTCCGTGCAACTGAACTAGGCGGTTATGCGGCGTCTCGCGACAGCGTCGGTCCCGTGGCCGGGCGGAGTCCCGGTATGAATGAGGATCGGGCGTCGCGGTACCATCGCCTGAGGCGCCGTGCGGTGATCGCGTCGACGGTGGCCGGCGCCGCATGGCTGATTGTGCTGATCGTCACCGGCGCCTCACCGGTTCTGGCGAATGCGATCTCCGACCTGACGGCATCCTGGCGCGCGCCGTTCGCCCGCGCTGGAGCGATCGTGCTGTTCGTGGCGCTTCTGGCGATCGGCTACGAAGCCGTCACGCTTCCGTTCACGCTGTTTGGCAGCTTCCTGCTCGAACGACGCTACGGGCTCTCGTCGGAGCCGCTCTCGAGGTGGGCGTCCGATCACGTCAAGGCACTTGTGGTCGGGTTCATGCTGACAACTGGTGCCGCGCTCGTTGTCTCATCGACCATTGCAATGGCCGGCCGCCTCTGGTGGGTCAGCGCAGCGGGCGTGTTCGCGCTCGTCGGCATCGCCCTCGCCAATCTGGCTCCAGTCGTGCTCATGCCGCTCTTCTACCGGTTCAAGCCGCTCGACCGCGAGGCGCTGCGCGACCGTCTGATCACGCTGTCGGGCCGTGCAGGCGTGAGGGTGCTGGGCGCGTTCGAGTGGGGGCTCGGAGAGAAGACGTCGCGTGCGAATGCCGCGCTCGTCGGGCTTGGCCGCACGCGGCGCATTCTCGTGTCCGACACGCTGCTGAAGGACTACTCGGACGACGAGATCGAAGTGATCCTGGCGCACGAAATCGCGCACCACGTTCATTACGACATCTGGTCGGCACTGGCCGTCGAGTGCGGCGCGGTGGCCGTCTCGCTCCTTGCCGCGGATGTGGCAGTGCGACGTCTCGGCGCGGTCTTCGGCATCGCCGGTGTGTCCGACATGGCAGCGCTGCCGGCCATGGCGGTCAGCGGCGGCCTCGTGTCGATGGTCCTGACCCCCGTCGCGAACGCCTGGTCGCGGCACAATGAGCGCCGCGCCGATCGCTTCGCTCTGGCGCTGACCGGTCGGCCGCAGGCCTTCATCTCCGCGATGCGACGGCTCGGCTCCCAGAACCTGGCGGAAGCGCGCCCTTCATCCGTCGTGTTCTGGTTCTTCCACACGCATCCAACGATCGACGAGCGCATCGCCGCGGCAAAGGAGTTCCGCCCAGCCTGACGGCGAGCGCATCCATCTCGCACAGCCCGTGCGACAGTTCCCCATTGCCAGCCCGGCTAGAATCGACGTCTCTATGCGAAGCGCCGCTACGCTCGTTCTCGTCCTGACATTCGGCATATCGATTTCGCCACTGGCCGAGTCCCGGTCGTCGATCCCGACGCCCGCCTCGGTATTCGGATTCGAGCCCGGCGCCGACTACAAGCTGGCGACCTACGATCAGTCCATCGAGTATTTCAGGAGGCTGGCCGCATCGAGCAAGTACATCCGGTTGGTGGAAGCGGGGAAGACATCGCAGGGGCGCACGATGTACTTCGCGCTGATTTCTACGCCTGACAACCTGTCCCGGATGGAGCGGAACCGCGAGATCTGGCAACGGCTGGCGCACCCGCAGGGACTGACCGATGCGCAAGCCGAGCAGCTCGCGCACGACGGCAAGGCCCTCGTCCACATCGATGGGGGGCTGCACTCGACGGAAGTCGCCGGTCCGCAGCACACACCGCTGCTCGCGTATGACCTGTTGCGCACGGCGAACCAGCCGGCGACACGGGCGATCCTCGAGAACGTCGTCCTGATGCTCTGGCCGACGATCAATCCGGACGGCCAGCAGATGGTCGCGGACTGGTACATGAAGAATGTGGGAACGCCCTCCGAATTATCAGGGCTGCCGCAGCTCTATCAGGAATACGTCGGTCACGACAACAATCGCGACGCGTACATGCTGAACATGATCGAATCGCGTGCGATTGAGCACACGTGGCGCCAGTGGGAACCGCAGATCATCTACGTCCATCATCAGTCCGGCCCGTTTCCAACCCGCATCTGGCTGCCGCCGTTTTCAGACCCGGTCGGGGTGGAAGCGCCGTACCTGATGTCGCGCGAAGTGAACATGGTCGGTATGGCCATCGCGAAACGGCTCGAAGAGCACGGCCAGGTTGGCGCCACTCACATGGGCACGGCGTTCGACGCGTGGTACCCGGGGTACATCGACTACGCGCCGAACTTCAAGAACATCGTCGCGTTCTGGACCGAGACCGCGCTCTATCGATACGCCACACCGCACGAATACACGATCAACGACTTTCCGCAGAACATGCGCGACCTGCGGCCGGGCAGCCTTTATGCGAGCCCGTGGCCGCCGGGGCCGTGGCGCCTGCGCGACGCGGTTGATTACATGGAGACCGCCTCGCTCGCGGTGCTCGAATACGCGTCGAAGTACAAGGACTCGCTCCTGTTCGATCGCTACAAGGCGGGCCGCGATCAGATCGCCCGCGGGAGGCGTGAACCGCCCTA
>Ga0136846_1218583_pt1 | contig 12809 bp, 5 predicted proteins | sample HopSoiMetagenom2_FD_96841 | JGI IMG/M metagenome (GOLD analysis project Ga0136846, IMG submission 96841) | Grasslands soil microbial communities from Hopland, California, USA - 2 Assembly 2016 (version 4) | ecosystem: Environmental > Terrestrial > Soil > Grasslands | place: USA: Hopland...
CGAAACTTAGTTCATCAATAACAAACAGGGCAACAACAATACAGCAGGCGAGGCCGATCGCCAGTCCCGCTATATTGATAAAAGAAAAGCCCTTAAACCTCAAGAGGTTTCTGACTGCGATTTTGAAATAGTTTTTGATCATGTGTTTGCATTAATTTGGGCGATGGATCAATGGGTGTGGTCCGTTGTCCGGAATCTATCGTTGGTGTTACTCATCACGTAACGAATCAACAGGATTAGCTACCGCAGCTCGTATCGCCTGGAAGCTTACCGTTAGCAGCGCAATGACGAATGCAATGATTGCCGCTACCACAAAAACCCACCAGCTGACATCAACCCGGTATGCAAAATCCTGTAGCCAATAGTTTATTCCCCACCAGGCCAATGGAAATGCAATGACGGCAGCAATCAATACCAGTGTCAGAAATTCTTTCGATAACATCGCCGTTATATTTTGAACCGACGCACCTAATACTTTCCTCACACCGATTTCCTTAGTCCGTTGCTCAGCCATATACGTGGCCAGGCCGAATAAGCCAAGACATGCGATAACTATTGCGAGGATTGCAAAAGAGATGGCAATTTTTCCTACTCGTTGTTCCTGTCGATACATATCGTCAAATGAATCATCAAGAAACTGGTAACTAAATGGAAATCCTGACGCCATCAACTTCCATTTACTCTCTATTTTGCTCACGAGTGCCCGGATATCAGTTGTGGCCACTTTGAATGCCATTGACCAACTGGTGTGACCCAGGCGGAAGCAAAGTGGGCCAATATTTTGACGAAGCGATGCGAAATGAAAGTTTTTTACAACACCGATTATCGTATACGATACCATTTGCTGTGAATTAAGGTTATCGTTGGTATAGATCTTCTTACCTATCGGGTCAGTATATCCGAGGACTTTTTGTGTTGATTCGTTAATGATGACAGCCGATGAATCGGATCCAAATTCCCTGGAAAAATTTCTTCCCTTGACGATTTCCATTCCAAGAGTGTTGACGTAATCGTAATCAATGGTCCAGGTTTGCATATTGAATCCATTCTTACTGTCCATCACTGCCTGGCTGGAATAAGTATTATCATTCCTTGAAGAATTATCAACAGGAAGATATCCGCTGAAGGCTGCGCTCTTCACCCCACTCATTGCCGCTACTTCATTCTTAAACGCGTCAACATTAGTACCGAGGGCGTTCGTGCCATTCACAACCATCACCTGCTCTTTGTTAAACCCAAGATTCTTTGTTTGTATATAATCCAGTTGCCGGTATACAATGATTGTCCCAATGATGAGGAGGATCGAAATAAAAAATTGAAATACTACCAGCCCGCTCCTGATACTGCTTCTCCTGAAACCGGCATTGATCTTTCCTTTTAGTACCGCGATAGGCTGAAAGGCGGACAGGTAGAAGGCGGGGTAACTGCCGGCAAGTGCGCCCACAACTAATGGAATCAGGAGAATCGCAATAATAATTTTCGAGGTAAGAAAATCCTTAACTAATAGCTGTTTAGCGGCTAACTGGTTAAATAAGGGAAGCACCAGCCAACACAATGCAATTGCCAGTACAAGCGAAATGAACGCGAGCAGCGTTGACTCAGTGAGGAATTGGCCGATAAGAAATCTTTTTTCTGTTCCGAGGACTTTACGGATGCCTACTTCCTTTGCGCGACTCGCAGACCGGGCTGTGGAAAGATTCATGAAGTTGATACAGGCAATCAGCAAGATGAAAATTGCAACAGCAGAAAAAATGTAGACATATTGCGCATTGCCGTTTACTGCGAGTTCTGGGAAACGGGCTGAATGCAAATGAATGTCGGTTACAGGCATCAGATGATACTCAAGCTTATTGCCCGCTTTCCTGAACTCATCAATTGAACCAATCTTCATGAATTGCTTCGCCTGCGGCATCACATACCGTTCAATCACCTCCGCAAAATTTTTGTCGAAAGCTTTGTAGTCGGTGCCTTTTTTCAGCACCACATAAGTTTGAAAATTATGACTGAGGTAATTGCCAAATTGATATTCCACATTGTCCATCGAGAAAAGGAAATCAAAATTGAAATGTGAATTCTTTGGAATATCCTTAATAACGGCGGTGATCTTGTAAAGCACTTTCGTGGGCCCGCTTGTTTCAATTGTTTTACCTACAGCATCAGTAGTGCCAAAATATTTTTTTGCCGTCGATTCCGTGATTACTACTGTGTTTGGTTCATTGAGCGCAGTTTTGGTATCTCCGGCAATAGCCGGAAGTGTGAACACATCAAAAACGGTGGAGTCTGCGTGTACTACATTATTCTCATTGATCCACTCATTTCCTTTTTTAACCAGTTTGGAACCATTAGAATTGTAGAACCTCGTGTATTGTTCCACCTGGGGATAATCTTTCTTTAGCGTTGCGCCCATCGGATCCGAGCAAACAGCAAGAGCGAGATTCGTGCCTCCAAACTTAATATCTGAATTCACCCTGTAAATACGGTCGGCTTTTTCATTGTACTTGTCGTAACTCAATTCATCCAGCACGTACATGGTGATCAGCAGGAAGCAACATAATCCAATGGCAAGTCCCACGATATTTAAGATCGAGAATGTCCTGTTCTTAAGCAGGTTTCGCCATGCAGTTTTAATGAAGTTCTTTATCATAGTCGATTAGAATTGCTGTCAATTTTGATAATTGTTTGCGGGCACTTTAAATCGTTACATGTTCAAAGCCTCTTCAAATTTCGACCTCGTTTGCTACTGCTCGCGAAGCTCCGATGGCTCTTGCCTATTCGGTGCGCAAGCTCTTGACCGGATTCGCAATGGCCGCTCTTACCGATTGAAAGCTTATGGTGATCAAGGCAATGATTAACGCAATGCAACCAGCCAACAAAAAGACACCACTACCCACGTTTATCCTGTAAGCGAAATCATTCAACCAGTTATTCATGAAATACCACGACATAGGCGTGGCGAGGACGAATGCGATCATCACCAGTTTCACAAAATCCGTTGAAAGCAAGCGAACAATACTGGGTACACTTGCGCCCAGTATTTTCCTTACTCCTATTTCTTTTACTTTCCGCTTTACAATGAAAGTGGAGAGTCCAAAAAGCCCAAGGCATGCAATCAGCAATGAAAGGCCAGCAAAACCATAAAATGTGCCTTGCATTTTTTCTTCATTCTGGTATTGCTTTTCGATCTGCTCATCCACGAAACTGTATTGCAGCGGGATTTCAGGCGCCACTATTTTCCAGGTTGCTTTCAAATGCGCAATCGCTTCATCCAGATGATTAGCATCCACTTTAAGGGATAGACTGCTTCCTTCTTTTGAGTAACCAACCAGTAACGCTTCAACTGGTTTGTGCAAACTTTCAAAATTGAAATCCTTCAGCACGCCAATGACTCTCCTTTCATCCTTCCCCTTGCCAAATCTTTTTCCAATAGCGTTGCGAGGATCTTTCCAGCCAAACGTTCTTACTGCCGATTCGTTTACAAGTACAGACTTTGCAGTATCAGAAGGAAAATCCCTGGAAAAAAATCTGCCTGCCACCAACTGCATACTATAGGTTTCCAGGTAAGTGGTATCCACAAGTAATTGATATAAACTCGTTGAAATTTCCTCTCCTTTCAAATTCTCTGTGGTGGTCCAGCCGTTTCCCAAACCACCAACAACGTTTTGGAAATGTTTTGTTACATTTTTAATGTAAGGGCTGCGCATCAATTCGTTCCGGATAGCTGAATAGTGAGCAATCACAACATTCTCCCCGTAGAATGGTACTTCAATAACTGCATTTCCTACAAAGCCGAGTGATTTATTGCGGATAAAATTCATTTGTTGAGTAATGATCAGGATAGATGCAATCAGCGCGATGGTCATGGTGAATTGAAAGACCACCAGGCTTTTCCTGATAAAATTTCCTTTAGCGCTGGTTGAAAAATTACCTTTTAAGGTCGTTACAGGTTTGAATGACGAAAGCATCGCAGCAGGGTAGAATCCGGCAATGGCGGAGATGACGAGTATAAATCCAATAACGAGTAAACAATTGGAGAAGCTGAACACTAGTTCATATGGCTGACCAATCCATGCCGAGAATGCAGGAAGTAATATTTTTACAAGCACCAGTCCCAGTACAACCGCAACTGAACAGATGAAGAAAGTCTCAAGGAAGAACTGCCGAATCAATTGCAGTTTAGTTGCACCGATCACTTTGCGCACTGAAGTTTCCTTCGCCCTCTTCATTGCGCCCGCTGTAGTGAGGTTGATATAATTAATGCAGGCAAGTAACAGGACGATGATTCCGACTATTGAAAATATCTTTACTCTCGCAGCGCTTCCGTTGTTTGGCGCATCATACCGCAAATGTGATTTCAAATGAATATTGGCGAGTGGTTGCAGGAAGTATTGGTACGTCATTTTATTTTCCTTGCGTCCCTTCTCCTGGAATCTTTCGGCCACCTTGTTAATTAAGGTTTCGGTTTCTTTCCACCTGGATTCGTCATTAAGTCTTACATAAACAAACGGCCAACCGCCCATCCACATCTCGTCCAAATCAGACTGCCACTCTTCTTTCGCTTTTTTTCGAAGGAAAGAATATGGAACAAGGAGGTTGAATTGAATATGGGAATTCAATGGAGGATTTGCAACTACCCCTGAGACAACCATTGGGTAGTGGCCGTCCATTTCGATAATTTTTCCAACAGGGTTTTCCTTTCCAAAATATTTTGTTGCTAATCTCTCTGTCAGCACTACCTGGTTAGGAGAATTTAATGAGGTTGCGGGATCTCCCTTTATGAGATTGAATCCAAAGAATTGAAAGAAATTACTGTCTACTGTTGCGCAATTGGATTCAATGAATTGTATAGGGCCATATTGTAGTTTACAATCATCGTTGAAAATTCTACAGGTTGAAGCAACGGCTGGGAGCTGTTCTTTCAAATGCGCTCCAAATGCAACACCGGAAATAGCTTGTGAGAATGATTCACTTTCGCTGGTGAATGTATTGGTGAGGCGGAATATTTTTTTTCCGTTCCGATGGAAGTTGTCGAAGTTGAGTTCGCGCTGCAGCCAGATGCCAATCATGATGCATGTGCTTATGCCAATCGCTAGACCAACAACATTCAGGAAGGTTGTGGTTTTATTGATCACCAAATTCCGCCACGCGATCCGAACAAAATTTTTAAACATTGTTGAGTTTTTTAATTTCCCAATTTCCAATTTCAAAATTCCAGCTCATTCTGTTCTTAACGACTTCACCGGGTTCGCCATGGCCGCTCTCACTGCACGATATCCAACCGTGATCCATGCGACTAATATGGAGAACAAAATGGCGAGGAGAAATATTCCAACGCCCAAATTCACCCTGTATGAGAAATTCTGCAACCACGCATGCATGAAATAATATGCGAAAGGTGTTGCAATCACAAATGCAATTCCGATCAACAGGGTAAACTCTTTGGAAAATAGTAAGACAAGCCTGCCTGCACTCGCACCCAACACTTTCCGGATGCCCACTTCTTTTGTTCTTTGAACGGCCATAAACGACACTAATCCATATAGACCGAGACAGGAAATGAATATGGCAATACCTGCAAAAATTTTATAGAGTTGTGAAAGCTGGTTTTCCTGTTTGTAAAAGCTTTCAATTGTTTTATCGAGAAACTGAAACTGGTACACATAATCAGGGAACGTCCTGGTCCACAGTTTTTCAATGGATGATAAGACCGGTTTTTCTTTCCCGGCAATAATCTTAATATTAATAGTTTGATAAACTCCTCTCCAGGTGCTCATCACCACGGGAGCCATAGGTTCACGCAATGAATAAGAGTTGAAATCACGGACCACACCAACAATATTGGCTACCTTACCGCCATCCCAAAAATTGATTTGCTTTCCTATCGCGTCCTTTGGATCCCTGATACCTAGCTTCTTTATGAGCGTTTCATTTACTACGAACTCCCTAACCGAATCACTTTTTTGGTACGCACGGCCTGCTACAAACTGCAGTCCAAATGTTTTGAAATAATCCGGATCGGCCCATTTGAGGTTAGCACTGAAGTTTGTGGTCTTGCTGGAATGATCGAATTTGAAATCGCTTTGCCAGTTGCCGTCTGCGGAAGGACTTGCAAAACTGTAACTCACATTTCTAATCCCCGGGTTTTGTAATAGCTCGTTTTTCAAATGATCAATCCTGGTCAAGCTGATGCTGTCCGATGGCATAGGAACATTTACCACTGCGGCTTTATCAAAGCCGAGGGAGGCATTTCGAAAAAAATCCATCTGCATCACTACAATCAACGTCCCGATGATGAGCGCATGCGCAATGGAGAATTGAAGAACAACCAGCACTCTTCGCAAGGAAATTCCACCAACCATCTTCGCACTGATCTTGCTTTTTAGAGCGGTGATTGGATTGAACCCCGATAAGACAATGGCTGGATAGAATCCAGACAGAAGACTCACTGCAACTCCAACAATGATCATCACTGCCAACACTGCAGGGTTGGTGAAAATGTTCATGGACATTTTTACTTCCAGTAGCTTATTTAAGAAAGGAAGAGTAGCGAAGGCAATCCCAACTGCAGCAATCAATGAAACTAATATGATAATAGCGGTTTCACTCAGGAATTGAGTCCGCAATTGCAATTTATTGCTGCCTAAAACTTTTCGCACGCCCACTTCTTTCGCTCGATTGACGGCCTGTGCTGTTGCAAGGTTGATGAAGTTGACAGATGCAATAATCAACAGAAAAATTGCAATCAGGGAGATGGCTTTCACTAATGACTTGCTGAATGTGTGATTGCGATAATTTCCGAAATCCGGATTATAATGTATGTCGGCAAGGGGCTGTGCTACATATGAGTCACTCGAGTATTCGGCGGGCTTATGTTTCTTGGCGAAAGGCGTCAGCCTTTCATTAAATTGTTTTGCAGAAAGTTCAGGCGGCAGGATTACAAATAGCGATGCTCCTCCATAAGTGCTGACCCAGTCTTCCAGGTTTCTTTTGAGACCGGTTGCCTTCAGTGATGAATAAGAAGCCACAATGGTGAGTGGAAAATCGGAGTTCGCAGGGATATTTTTTAGAATTCCATTTACCTTATAAACTTCCTTGCTGTCATTATTTCGCTTGAAAGTTTTGCCCAATGCAAGCTTCCAATTGCCAAAGTATTTTTCTGCTATTGATTGGGTAAGGGCAACGGACATTGGATCTGTCAACACTGTTTTAGGCGATCCGGATAACCATTGGAAATTGAAAATTTTAAAGAACTCGGGTTCCGCAAAATAGTAATCCTCATTAAATTTTTTTGCTTCACCATTGCTTCCTGCCTCAAGCGTTACCTGGTCACCTCCACTCTTGTAGATGGCAGCGACCTCTTTCAATTCCGGGAAATCCAATCTCAAGGCATTAGCTACCGGGAAGGCAATCCCGGATGAGTGAGACACACCATCTTCGGTGTGAAATTCTGTGCCTACACGGTAGATCGATTCTCTGTTTGAATGAAAGTTATCGAAGCTCGTTTCGAATTGAATCACGAGGAAGATAAGTAAACAAGCTGCAATGCCTACGGCCATTCCCAGGATGTTGATCAGGGCATAGCTCTTGTTTCTCTTCAAATTTCTTATCGCTGTCTTAAAATAATTCTTAAACATATACACGTTTATTAAATGCTAATCAAATTGCTTTCGAACTACTCCGTTCTGAGTGACTTCACCGGGTTTGCCATTGACGCTTTTATTGATTGAAGACTTATAGTTATAACTGCAATCAATAGCGCAACAATTGCTGCCAGGAGGAATATCCACCACGACAATGAAGTACGATAAGCAAAATCTTGTAACCACTTATTCATGATCCACCATGCAACCGGGAAGGCAATCACGTTTGCAATGATGATGAGTCGCATAAAATCTTTTGAAAGCAGCAACAGTATACTCGATACCGATGCGCCTAGCACTTTCCGTACGCCAATTTCTTTTGTGCGCTGCATAGTTGAAAACAAGGACAATCCAAACAAGCCAAGGCATGCAATAAAAATTGCGAAGCTGGCAAACAACCCAAATACTTTTCCGAATAATTGTTCGTCCTTGTACTGGCGGTTAAATCGTTCATCAAGAAAAGTGTAGTCGAACAAGTTGCCTGGGAAAAATGCATTGTACTTTTTCTTTATCGATTCTAGTGTTGCAGGAACATCGGCTGGATCAATCTTGACGCTGATATCACTATAGGTACTATACGCCGGAAAGAAAATAATTGGCTCGAGAGGATATCTTAGTGACTTTTGATGGTAATCGCCAACCACGCCAATCACTGTCCATTTGTGACCGCCTCTAAGAATTGTTCTTCCAATCGCTGCTTCAGCGGATGCAAAGCCAAGCGTTTTCACCGCTGATTGATTAATAATAGTATTCTTCAGTTTATCAAAGTCCTGGTCATAGTCAGTGCTGCTGAAATTTCGTCCAGCCACTACTTTCACCTGGTAGAGATCCAGGAAATCGTAGTCGATGCCTGTATGTCTCACAGTGTTCCTTGCCGTTGATCCTGAATCAGCCTGGCGAACATCGAAGCTTCTTCCCAAGTCACCTCCTGGCACACTCCATGATGTTGCTGCGCCTTTAACGAGTGCTAATTGCTTCAATTCTTCTTTGAACTGGTTTGCTTTATCAATAAAAGCGGAGTCGAAAGAAGCAAGTACGGGAGGTTTGATGACCATGATCTGGTCCATATTAAATCCCAACTCCTTCTTATGCATGAAACGAATTTGCCTGTAAACCACAAGCGACCCGATCATCAGTGCAACGGTTATTCCGAATTGGGCAACTACCAACGCTTTTCGTAATAGAACCCCTCGTTTGGATCCGCGGTAATTTCCTTTCAGAACAAGTATTGGCTTAAAAGACGAAAGCACAAATGCTGGATAAAATCCGGAGGCGATGATTCCTATTATTAAAAGAAGTAAGAGTCCAACGGAAATCGCGTAACCACTTAATCCTTTTGCAAAAAGATAGGAAAGTGAAAGGTCATGCTGGAGCATGCCGTTGAAGGCGGATTGCAAAAGAAACACGAGGACAAATGCTAATGCCAGGCTAAACAAGTTTGCCAGCAATGATTCAGTCATGAATTGACCGATCAGTTGCTTCCTCATGCTACCCACTACCTTCCTGATTCCGACTTCCTTTGCTCTTTCCAGCGAACGCGCCGTTGCCAGATTGATATAATTCACCCACGCGATGACAATAATGAAGATGGCAATTACGAATAAACCCCACACTACAGTAGCACTACCCGTCTGGCCAATTTCATATTCGAAGTCAGAATATAAATGTGCCTTTGAAAGCGGTTGCAAATAGAATTTTTCATCACTCCCCGATATTTTGTTTCCATCAAAATGCCGTTGACTAAATGCGGAAAATTTTGCTTCCAGTTTCTTGTAGTCGGTTCCATGCTTTAACCGCACATAGTGCCAGAAATCAGAATCGGTAAAATCATAATCCGCCTGTGTCCATTGGTAAGTATGAATAATCGTTTGATAGGATTTTAAAAGGTTAAACCGAAGATGGGAATTCTCGGGGACGTCCTTACAAATGCCCGTTATTTTATAGGGCGTAGACTCTCTTCCCATGATTATCGGCTTATTGATAAACTGGTTGAGGTCTTTACCGTTGTAGGAAAACAATTTTCTTGTAAGCCGTTCACTAATGACGATCGTATTCGGATCTTGTAAGGCAGTTCGCGCATCTCCTGCAATTAGTGGGAAAGAAAACATGGTAAGAAAATTGGAGTCCACAGCGAAGGCGTCATCCTCCGAAAATCTTCGATTGTTGTACGTAAGTATTTGCTCTCCCTGTGGTAATACCCGTACATTCTCCACCACTTCATCGAAATCATCATTCATTGCCTTGCCAACGGCCGAATAGGTAATAGTGCCATGTTGAATCAGTTTCCCATTCTGATACCGGTCATTGTATACCCGGTATATGTCCTGGATGTTAGTGTGAAACTGGTCGAAGCTCAACTCGAAGCTCACGTATTGAAGAATGAGCAGGCAGGCCGCCATCCCGATGGTGAGCCCGGCGATGTTGATGAACGAAAAAGTTTTATTCTTCATCAATTTCCGCCACGCGATTTTGAAATAGCTTATCAGCATTATTGAATATTTTTCAAAATATTCTCAGTGACTGAAATCAACGGCAACCTAAACGCAATTCAACAATCAATTCCCGAATTCGGAATCATCCTCACTCGCTTCTGAGCGACTTGACGGGGTTTGCTATTGCCGCCTTGATTGCCTGGAAACTCACCGTTAACATGGCAATCGTTATCGCAACCAGGGCAGCGGCGCCGAATACCCACCAACGAATATTTATGCGATACGCGAAATCCTGTAACCAGTTATTCATGAAGAACCACGCAATAGGTGAAGCGATCAATAATGCAATAATGACCAACCTCAAGAATTCTTTTGACAGCAAAAAAACCAATCCATTCACACTAGCGCCCAACACTTTCCTGATGCCGATTTCTTTAATGCGTCGTTGTGCAGCATATGTTGCAAGACCAAATAATCCAAGACATCCAACAAAAATGGCGATGGCAGTGAAAGTCCATACCAGTGTCAATAGTTTTTCTTCAGACAAGTACATCTGTTGAAAGTTCTCATCCATGAATTTGTATTGGATTGGAAATTCAGGTGAGAATTTGTTCCACGCTTGCTTAATCTGATTGATGACACTTTGCAGGTTGGCGGTTTTCAACTTCACCGCAACCTTCCAATATGCCGGAGGATAAATCTGGATAATCGCCACCTCCATTTTGTCGTAAAGGCTTTTATAATTAAAATCCTTTACAACGCCGATGACGCGACCATCTTTCATGGAGTCGGGATCCTTAGCATCCCATGTATGCCAGAGCAATCGTTGCCCGATGGCTTTTTGCGGATCGCCAAAACCAAGCTCTCTCACTGCTGTTTCATTAATGATGAAAGCCGCGTCCTTATCAGTGGAGATTGATTTGGAAAAATCGCGACCTGCAACTAACCTGAGGTTCAAGGTTTTTAAATAATCGTAATCGGCCATCAGGTGCGTGGCGCCATGCGTTTCTCTTTGGCCGTTTCTCGGAACAACGATTTCATCGCCGGCAAATATGTCGCCAGGGAATCCATATCCAATTGAAACGGATGAAACGCCGGAAGCCGACTGTAATTCATTCTTGAAAGCTTCATATTCTTTGAACATCCTGTCACCTTGCATTGGAAAGAACATGATCTCTTCCTTATTAAAGCCGAGGTCTTTGTTGTGGAGATAACGAACCTGTAGGTACACAACCATTGCACTTACTATCAGCAGTGCAGATAAGCCGAATTGAACAACCACCAAAGCATGCCTCAACCAATCCACTCTGCCTGGCTTGTTGCCTGATGCGATAGAAGTTTTTAGTGCACTGATAGGTTTGAATCCCGACAAGACCAATGCAGGATAAAAACCGGCAAGTACCCCAATGATAAGTGCTGCTACCAGCAGAACGATTAATAACAAAGGGTTTGACAGAAGGTTAAACTGAATTTCTTTGTTGGTGAAATGATTTAATGCCGGTAGCACCAGCAATACAATTCCTATAGATACCAACATGCTCAATAAGGTGAGCAACATGGTTTCCGAAGTAAACTGGAATAGCAATTGTTTACGATTGGCGCCGATCGATTTTCTTACGCCGACTTCTTTTGCGCGTTGCAGTGATTTTGCAGTTGCCAGGTTAATGAAATTGAAGCAAGCGATTACGAGGATAAAAATTGCTATTGCGCTCAAGCCTTTCACGTAAAGGATGTTGCCTCTAATAGCTATATCCATTTTAAAATCCGCCGAGTATAGATGAATTTTATTTAAAGGTTGGAAGTAAGGCAGGATAGTAAAACCGGCGTCTTTAGTTGTAGGCTGAATTTTTGCTTTTACAAAATCCTGGAATTTTTTCTGGACCAATTCAACATCTGTACCTTTTTTCAATTTTATGTACGTAAAGAATTGCTGCCAGTTCCAACTCTCCATTCTCTTAGGTTCAATGCCAGCGGCGGCAATAGGCAATGCGTAGTTAATTTTTAAATGAAACTTTGCGCGCTGATCAGCGAGAACAGCCTTTACCATGAAGGGCTGTTTGTTCATGGATATAGTTTTCCCTACCGGGTTTTGCTTTCCAAAAAATCGTTCAGCCAATCCTTCCGAAAGAATGATACTCGAGGCGTCATCCAATGCTTTGGTGTATGATCCAAATTTTAATTTTAGTGGAAAGATTTCAAAGAAGCTCGTCTCTGTCATCACGCCATTCTCTTCGTACGATTGTTTACCTGGAGCTTCAAAGAGAACCTTTAATTGTGTCATCAGTATTCTCGCGGTCTTCTCGGTCTCTGGGAAATCCAGTTTCAGGGTAGTAGCGAACATTGGTGGGGTGGGTGTCACCTTTGTGATTCCTTCTGGCGTGCTGCGTTCGTCATACATGCGAAATACCTGGTCCTGCTCAGGAATGAAACGGTCATATTGTTTTTCATCCCAAACAAACAACCCAATTAGAATGCACGCAGTTAGTCCAAGGGTGAGCCCTGCAATGTTAATTGCACTAAATCCAAGATGCCTTGTGATATTTCTAATGGCGATGATGAAATAGTTTCTGATCATGGTTACACTTTTAAGAAATCCGCAAGCTGCGCGCTGGCGTAATCTGCGCTATTCGGTTCGCAGGCTCTTCACCGGATTTGCTAGTCCCGCTTTTATAGATTGATAGCTCACCGTAAGCAATGCAATCAATAGGGAAAGCAAACCGGCAGCCGCAAATACCCACCA
>Ga0136846_1229052_pt1 | contig 12807 bp, 14 predicted proteins | sample HopSoiMetagenom2_FD_96841 | JGI IMG/M metagenome (GOLD analysis project Ga0136846, IMG submission 96841) | Grasslands soil microbial communities from Hopland, California, USA - 2 Assembly 2016 (version 4) | ecosystem: Environmental > Terrestrial > Soil > Grasslands | place: USA: Hopland...
CATGCAGCTCATCGCCTGGCCTCCGGCCATGGTGCAGGCGATCGCCGACGCGGGTTTTCGGGTCGTGCGCTTTGACAACCGCGACATTGGCCTCTCACAGCACTTTGATCATCTGGGCACGCCCAGCCTGATCTGGGAGGGGCTCAAGTTCCGCATGGGCTGGCGCATTCGCCCGCCTTACAGCATTGAAGACATGGCCGCCGATACCGTGGGCGTGCTGGATGCGCTGCAGATTGGCAGGGCCCACGTGGTGGGTGTCAGCATGGGCGGCATGATTGCACAGCGCGTGGCGGTGCTGGCGCCTTCACGGGTGATCAGCCTGACCAGCATCATGAGCTCAAGCGGGGCCCGCGGCCTGCCAGAGGCCAGCCCGGCCGTCACCCGCGTGCTGCTCAGCCGGCCCGCGGGCAAAGGCGTGCAGGCGGCGGTGGACCATACCGCCAGGCTGCTCAAGGCCATCGGCAGCCCGGGCTTTCCAACGCCGGACGTCGAGCTGCGCGAGAAAGTCGCCGCTGCGGCGCAGCGCAGCTTTCATCCGCAAGGTTTGGTGCGCCAGATGGTGGCCGTTGCCGCCGACAGCGCACGCGCCGCGGCGCTGGCCAAAGTTACGGCGCCCACGCTGGTGCTGCACGGCCGCGCCGACCCGCTAGTGCCCATGGCCTGCGGGCAAGACACCGCCAAACGCATCGCCGGTGCGCGCTTTGAGAGCATAGAAGGCATGGGGCATGACTTGCCGCCGGGCGTTGTTGAGCGTTTGCTGGCGTTCATGATTCCTCACTTCAAGGCCACTGCCTCTACGTAGAAGTGAATTCTCTTTCTCCTTCCCCCGCTGGGGGAAGGCAGGGATGGGGGCCCGGCAGCTTGCGATCTAAAGCCGGCCATTGCATCAGGCGCGGGGTGGCCCCCATCCCAACCTTCCCCCAGCGGGGGAAGGAGCAATACCCGCCGGCCCGGACGCTGGCCTTTGCGGTCATGGGGTCTAGGCAAGTGAATTGCCGGCTGTCTGTACTCAACTGCGAAAATGGCCCCATGAACACCCCAGAACAATCCCAGCTCGGCAAGCAGTCTGCCTACATCGACCAGTACGACGCCTCGCTGCTCTTCCCGATCCCGCGCGAAGGCAAGCGCACTGAAATCGGCATCACCGGCGCGCCGCCTTTCTTCGGTGCCGACATGTGGACGTCGTTTGAGCTCAGCTGGCTCAATATGCGCGGCAAGCCGCAGGTGGCGCTGGCGCACATCACCGTGCCCTGCGAGTCACCCAACATCGTCGAGAGCAAATCCTTCAAGCTTTACCTCAACAGCTTTAACAACACACGTTTTGCCGATGCGCGCGATGTGCGCGAACGCATTCGCGCTGACCTCAACGCCGTGGTCGGCGCCGGCATCGGCATCAAGACACTGGGCCCCGAGCTGTTTGACCGCGAGCCGGTGCATGAGCTGGACGGCCTCAACCTGGACCGGCTTGACGTGGAATGCATTCACTTCCAGCCCGCGCCCGAGCTGCTGTTTGCCGAATTCGACGAAGCGCCGGTGGAAGAGACGCTCACCAGCAACCTGCTCAAAAGCAATTGCCTCGTTACCGGCCAGCCCGACTGGGGCAGTGTGCAGATCCGCTACGCCGGCCCGCAGATCAACCAGGAAGGCCTGCTGCAATACCTGGTGAGCTTTCGCAACCACAACGAGTTCCACGAGCAGTGCGTCGAGCGCATCTTCATGGACATCTGGACGCGTTGCAAACCGATCAAGCTGTCGGTGTATGCACGCTACACACGGCGCGGCGGGCTGGACATCAACCCGTTTCGCACGAGTCATCCGCAGGCGCTGCCGGTGTCAGTGCGAACGGCGCGGCAGTAGGTCCGGCACTGAATTGCATCTGGTTTTCAATCTGCGTAAATCTGCGTAATCTGTGGATGAAGATTTTTATCCGCAGATTACGCAGATTTACGCAGATTTACGCAGATTAATTCAGAAATTCGATTGGCAAGAGGGAGCTTGTTGCTATTAAATTAGTAGCTAGAGGCCAATGCCCTGATTGGGCTAGAGCCCGAATTCATTGAAATTTTTGATGGGTGACAGCGCCGGAAAATTCGCCGCACGCTTTTCCTTCATCGCCGTCACCGCTTCGCGCACATGCGCGTTGCTCCAGATCGCGCCTTGCAACCAGCCCATCTGCTTGAGTGCATCGTCCACCGAATGGTCGCGTGTGTAGTGAATGGCCTGCTTGGTGCCCCAGATCGCCACCGGCGGCTTGGTGGCGATCTCGCTGGCGCACTGCATCGCCGCTGCCAGCATGGCTTCGGCTGAATCAAACACCTCGTTCACCAGGCCGTAGCCCAGCGCCTTGGCGGCCGGCAGCCGGCGCCCGGTGTAGGCCAGTTCCTTGACGACGGCCAGCGGCACCAGCTTGGGCAGTCGCTGCAGTGTGCCCACGTCGGCCACCATGCCGATGTTGATTTCCTGGATGCAGAAAAACGCGTCGGCCGTGGCGTAGCGCAGGCAGCAGGCCGTCACCATATCCACCGCGCCGCCAATGCAGCCGCCCTGGATGGCGGCGATCACCGGAATGCGCAGCGTTTCCAGCTTGGTGAAGGTGGCCTGCATGTCGCCCAGCATGTCGAAGACGGCGGCGCGGCCCTCGGGGCTGCTGTCGTCCAGGGCGATCTCGCTGCCGAAAGTTTCCAGCGCCATGCCGGCGCTGAAATGTTTGCCGGTGCTGGAGATCACCAGCACGCGCGCCTCGCCGGCTTTGTGGATATGCGTCAGCACCGCATCCAGCTCACGCCAGAAGGTCGGGTGCATGGTGTTCATCGCCTCGGGGCGGTTCAGCACCAGGTGGGCGACGTGGCCGGTGGTGGAGAGCGTGAAGCAGGTGAGGGAAGGTGGGGTGGTGGCGTTCATGCCTCCACTCTAGTTCAGGCTACCAGGTCAAGCCAGTCACACCTGAGACGCCCCGCCGCATGCGCCCGCGCCCGCGCATACACATACAGCCGCGGCGCCAGCGTGCCCAGCAGGCACAGCGGGTAAGCCCAGGCCGCCTCAAAGGTATAAGCCGGCAGCCAACCCATCCAGCCCATCAGCCAGCCCGTCAGCACCAGCTCCCAGACCTGGCACTCGACAGGGTGCTCCGCCCGCCGCGCCTCGCGCCAGTCCTTGACGCGGTGCAACTGCTCCAGCGTGATGTGGTGCCATTGCGGCGGCCGGGTGTGGGCGTCAAGGTTGCGAGGGTCAGCTGACATAAAGCCTCCGTGCGGAAACTTCAATGTAAGTTTCGTGAAAGCTTCTGTCAACGCCTTATCAGGCTGGAAGTGGCCCTCGAAACGTGAAAAAAGCGTCAAAACGTTCCGGCGATCAGATACAGCACGGCAAGGCGGCGCAACAACGCCAGGAGGGTTTTGGAGTGGCTCTAGATCCGGCGGCGGCGTGGCACTACGCTCAACTGCAAAGTCAGCGTACCGGGCGAAGCCGTCACCGTATAGGCCTGCGGCGCAATGTCGATCAGCTGGTCGGCGTGCCAGACCTTGATTTGCGCAGCGCCTTCGGGCAATTGCTCAAGCTGCGCCACACCGTCGGCATTCGTCAACACAGCCCAGGGCGATTCGCTCACATACACATGCCCGCGCATGGAGCCATGGATGTGGCAGCCCAGCAGCACCGCGCCGGCCTTGGTGAAAGTGGCGTCGGCCGTCTTGGCCGGCTTGCCTTCGGGCTTGCCGTCCAGGCGCAGCTCAAAGCCTTCGCCGGCACCCGCGTTGAATTGCGCCGCGCCGGCTGCCGAGCCACGCACATGGTGTTCCCACGGGTCGTTGTTCACAAACTGGGCCTTGGCACCCACGGCCACCACGCTCACGGCCGGCACAAAGCGCATCTTTTCCTGGTAGATCGTCACCTGCGCCGGCAGCGGGTTCCTGGGCGTGCCGGTTTTGGCGGCGGGAACGACCACCACCACCGCGTCGGGCGCCGGCCTGCCTTCCTTGTCGAGCACTTGCACTGAGAGATTTCCGGCTGCAGCCCAGGTGGATATTGAGCAAGCGGCTATCAAAAACAGAGCAAACGGCAGAAGCCGCGAAGCGGGATGTGTCATGGAATTCTCTCCTTCAGGCATCGCGTGGCGTCAGCCAAGCCAGCACCGCCGCGACGACGAACAGCGCCAGCACATCGCCCCACAGGTGGCCCATGTTGTGGTGGCCCTCAAACGACTGCACGGCCATCACGCCGCCGTGCACGATGCTGGACCAGACGACGAACCAGATAAGGCTCAGGTGCGCCTTGGGGTTACGCGATGCCAGCATGAGGAAGACCCCGAGCGTTGCGTACAGCGCGAGGATCATCTCAAGGTAGTGCGAACGTCCCTCGGTGTGCCACGACCAGCCGGAAGGCCAGAGCACGGTGAGCGGGTACAGGCCGAAAGTGAAGATCAGTCCTACCGCGATCAGGGCGATACGCAGGTATTTGATACGGCTGGTTTGAGTCATTGTTGTTGTCCTTGAAGTCATCAGCGCTCGCGCATTTCAGGCGTCATGACCTGATCGTGAACGGCAATAAAAAAACCATTGCAGCGCGCGGCACCGCAATGGCAGCGAGTCACCGCTTATTTCGCAGCAGGCTTGTACTCAGCCACGGCCTTGGCCAGGTCGCGGGTTTCTTCGCAGCCGGCGCAAATCGCCTGCAGCTTGGCCAACTGCGCGTCGGCCTTGTCTTTCTGGTTGGTCTTCAGGTAAGCGATGCCTGAGTACTCCAGCGCGCCCTTATGCTTCGGGTCCAGCGCCAGCGCCTTGCCGTAGGCGGCAAAGGCTTCGTCGTACTTGCCCATCCAGCGGTTGGAGTAGCCGAGGTAGTTATAGGCATCGGCGTTCTTCGGGTTCTTGGCCACGACCTTGTTGAAGCTGCTCACGGCTTCAGGCCAGTTCTTGGCATCAATGGCTTTTTTGCCGGCCGCGAAGTCGTCGATCTGGGCGTTTTGCGCCGGCGTGGTCTGGATGTCGGCTGCCACCGCGGCGCCGGCCAGGGCCAGGGCGATCACAGGCAATGCGATGAAGTTGCGGATGGAAAAAGTCGTCATGTCGGGCTCCTTGAATATCGGTTGATTGAGATGCGCTGCAAGTCAGCACCTTATACAAACGGAATGACAGCGATATTGGATGCAGGGGACTTCGTATTTATTTGTAATGGCGGCAATGGGGCGGGCCGGACGAAGTGCAGCACTCTGCGCCAGCTACTGCCCTGGACTGCCTTTAATCTGAGTTCATCTGCGTAATCTGCGGATAAAACTGAATCCGCAGATTACGCAGATTTCACAGATGGAACGCAAGAAAGAGAATCGTGAGGCAAAAGCGGTTGTGTCGGCGTGCGGTGACGGGCTCACCACAATTTCGCGCAGTTGCCGCTGAACACCACCGTCTCGCCGGGCTTGGCCGGGTTGGCGTCTGTCTCCAGCGTCACCACCAGCTTGCTGACTTTGGACAGCAGTTTTTCCGACGTATCGGGCAGCATGGAAACCGCCGAGCCGCTCGTGGGCATGGCACCCAGCGAAAATGCCGGACCGCTGGCCGGCACGGCCCATAGCACCAGCCGGCCCGTGGCGGGCGGTGTGATCGGGCCTATGACCTTGACCGTCATGGTCTTGCCGTGGCGCAGCGAACTCACCAGCAACTTGCCGTTGCCTTGCGCGTCGGTCAGCAGGCCCACATAGCTTTGCGGCAGCCTTTCACCCGAACGCATCGCGAGCTGGTCGCTCGACAAAAACAGCGTGGGCACGGCGATAAAGAAGGCGCTCGCGGCAATCACCCCGGCGGCCAGGCCGCCAAAGCCAAACCCTGCAGGCTTGAGCCAACCCAGCCAGGACGGTTTGGCAGCTTGTTCTGATGCACGTGGCTGGGTGCGCGCCGCAATCGCAGCCCACACCTTGGGTGACGGCGTGTGCGCCGGCACCGACACAGCCAGTTGGCCCAGCCGTGCCTCCCACTGCGTGACGAGTACGCGTACATCGGCGCGGTCGCGCTGCAGGCGTTCAAAGCGGCGGCGCGCGCCGCGCGAAAGCGTACCCAGCACATAGCTCGATGCAAGGTGCTCGAGCAATTCAGGGTGGGTGTATCTCATGCCACCACCCCTTGCGCGGCCAAACAGCCCTTGAGCTTTTCCAGCCCGCGCCGTATCCAGGCCTTCACCGAGCCCAGCGGTGCGCCCATCTGCGCGGCCACCTCGGTGTGCGACAAGCCCTGGTAATAGGCCAGCGCCAGGCTTTGCCGGTGGCTGCCTTCCAGCGCGTTCATGCAGCCTTCTATATGCAGCGCCTCGGTGGCTTGCTCAAACAGCTGCGCCGCGCTCGGGGCGGGGGCGGCCGTGGTCTCGGTGTCTTCCTCGCCCACGTCGCCGGACTCGGGCAATTCGGTTTCCTTGCGGCGCGCGCGTGAGCGAAAGGCGTCAAGCGCCTTGTTGCGGACGATGGCGATCAGCCACGTCATGGGTTGAATGGGTTGGCCGTCCACCTCGCTGCGGTAGCCGGCTGCGCTTTTCCAGATACTCACATACGCCTCTTGCAGCACATCTTCGGCCGCCTGTCCTTGTCCCAATATACGTACGGCAACGCCAAACAGATGCGTGTGGGTGCGCTCATAGATGCGGGCGAAGCTGGCGTGGTCCCCCTGCGCCGCAGCAGCGATCAGCGCCTGCAGGCTGCGGGTATCGGCGTCAAGGTCCGGTTTCATGCGGCTGAGTATAGGGAGTTCCGCCTGCGCGGCATATGCCGGGGCAGAAGAGACATTTTTTTCAAAAGCCTGCATCCAATCTGCATCCGCCGGCGTTTGTCCCGGGTAGGCCGGCCTCAGACCGGCCCACATCCCCCCGTTCATCGGCCACCGGATTAAAGGTTTTTTTACCGCCTTTTTTGCTTCTTTTTTACTTTTTTTAAAACCGGAGGCCTGTCAGTATGGGCAGGACTCCTCCCAGGAGATCGCCATGAAATCGATTCAAACTGTCGCTCAATTCACCAGGCTCAATGCCGGCTTTGTGGCCGCCATGGTGTGCACGGGCTTGCTGAGCGCCTGCGCCACCGGCCCGGCTGCCCAGGCCGATTCCAAACCGGCGCCCGCCGCGCTCCAGCCCGCCGACAACGAACGCGCCGCCTTCACCTGGCATGCCGTGGGTTCGCAGATTTATGAATGCCGCGCATCCGCCAAGGGCGGCTGGGCCTGGGTGTTTGTCGCACCCGAGGCGGATCTCTTCAACCAGAAAGACGAAAAAGTCGGCACACACGGCGCCGGCCCCAACTGGGCAGCCCTGGACGGCAGCAAGACGATAGGTACCGTGAAGGCCCGCGCCGATGCGGCCCGCCCCAGCGACATTCCGCTGCTGCTGCTCACGGCCAGGTCCGCCGGCACACCCGGCAAGATGGCCGGCGTCACCAGCGTGCAGCGCCTGAACACTGAAGGCGGCAACGCACCGGCCGGGGGTTGCGCCGTAGCGGCCGATAGCGGCAAGCGCATCAAGGAAGGCTACACCGCCGACTACGTGTTCTTCACCGCCAAAAACTCTTGATCCACCACCGCAGTATGACCGTGCTCAAAAATCTTTTTAGCCCCAGCAAAACCCCCACACCCGGCGCGGCCGGGCCCGAGACCGCGCCCGTCAAGATGAACCTGGACGAGCGCATGGAGTTCAGGCGCGAGATGCTGTACGAGGCCGTCAAGGTCACGATGCAGGCGCACGGAATCCTGTCGGCCAGCTACAAGTTCCGTGTGATGCGCATCGACAAGCGCGGCCACCAGTACCTCGTGATGGTGGACCTGTCGACTGATTTCCTGCACAACCGCGAAGGGCGCCCTGAGCAGCTGGCCGCGTTGGGCTCGGCCATCGCCAAAAACGCCGCGGTGCGTTATGACCTGCTGGTCATGGGTGTTTACTGGAAGGTCAACGAGCACATACGCGGTTTTGAGCCCAGCCGGCCCGCAGCTTTGCGCAGCGAAGAGGCAGTGCCTGCGCCTGCGCCCGCACCCTCGCGGCCGCCGCCTGTGCGCCGTGAGCGCGCGACGGCGGAGGAACTCGCCGCGTTCGAGGACGCATGGCAAAAGGGCCGGGCGCTGCAGATCGGCGACAGGGTTTATTCATCCGAACTGGCGCCGCTGGAGGATGGCTCGCAGAAAGACTAAGGCTTGGCCACGTTACTCAAGATTGGCGAAAAAAGCCTCAGTAGCGAAATGCACCAGCTGGAACAGAAAGAATTGCCTGCCGGGGCGCAACAGTTGATGTATGTTCTTTCGCCGAACCAGGCGGGCCGGCTTTCACTGGAGCTTGGGCATCAAGCGCTCCGCCAGGTACATTGAGCCATCAACCCCCAGGTGTCCTGCATCGCGATAGAGCAGCTTTCCATCCCTCAATGCCCAGCAGTTGTCGCCGTCGCATAACTCCTGGGCGGAATCGACGACCGTGACCTTGGGGAAGTCCCGCGCAACTTTATTGACAATCAAACCAAATGATTTGCCCCGCGCCTTCGCCTCGCTCTGTGGCACTGCGCACGGGGTTTTCAACTGGAGGGGCGTAATACGCCAGGGCCGGGAAGCCACACAAGTCCGGGGATTAAAGTCCAGCATCGGCACGCTGATCAGGAGCACGATTTTTTTGTTCGCGGCCGACAGGCGGGCCAGCGTCATCCGCATCGAGTGCTCCAGGACGGCGAGGTTCGTGCTCAAGGCTGGTTCGGTGATGCTGGATATCCGGATGAAGCCGGGATTGGTAGGTGTGGCGGACCGACGGCCTTCGGCGTAGCCCTCTCCCATCATGGAGAGGACAACGGTCCTGATCGACGGATCATTGACCGCGTGCGCGATAGCTTTTTCGGCGACGGCGTTGCAAGGCATCTTGTTGTTCCCGGCGGTGACATTTATATCCAGGAGCGGGGGACAGAATCCGTGCCCAAGATTCAGCAAGTTGTCTCCATCCTTGGCATAGGCAAGGGAAAGCCCGGGAAAGAACTGGTTTGCATTGCTGTCACCCAGCAAGAGGACGGTGGGTCTTTTGTTCGAATCGTAGATGGAACAGAAATCCCAAAATTCTTCGCCGAATGCCTTCTGGCATTCACGGGTAGGCGCCCATTTGCTTCCCCATTTTGTCGGGTCCGATTTCGGGACGCCCGAATGTGAATGGATCTGAAAGCCGGCAAATCCTGTGAAGGCCAGGGCTGCACCCAGTCCAGCGATCAGTTTCCGGGTTTTCCCGTCTCTGACTGGCTTTTCTATAAATCGATACGTACCCCAAGCGAGCGCCAGGCTTAGAACGATGATCGCCACCCGCACTTCTTCGCTGACTGGCCGTTCTTCCACGATTCTGGCGAACGACAGCAAGGGCCAGTGCCAAAGATAAAGCGGATAGCTGATCAAGCCGATGAATACAGGCAGTCTTGCCGCCAGTATGCGGCGGTTAATCCAGGCTTCGTTGCCGCTGGCGATGAGGCAAGCCGCTCCAATAGCCGGGAAAAGCGCCTGCCACCCTGGAAGCTGCATTCCCGCGTGAGACTCGACCAGCGCCCAGGCAATCAGGGCGGCTCCGCAGAACGCTACAAGATTGGGATTCTTAGTCGCCCAAACTTTCTTTTGCAGATGAAGGTGGGCCAGAAAAGCCCCGACCAGCAATTCCCATGCGCGAGAAGCCGGGCTGTAGAAGGTAATTGTCGGCCATCTCTCGACCATTGCCACATTCAGGGAAAATGATGCAATGAGCAGTAGCAAGGTCAATTTCTTCGTGTCAAATTTTTGACGCGATGCCAGCATCAGGGCCAAAGGCCAGATGAGGTAAAACTGCTCTTCAATACTCAGTGACCACAGATGCAGAAATGGCTTGCTTTCGGACGAAAAATCGAAATATCCTGCTTCAGTCGACAGCAGGAAATTTGAAACATAGGCTGCCCCTGCCAGCGCGTGCTGGCCCAGGCGTTGATACTCCTGCGGCATAAGCACCCACCGGCCCACTAGCAGGCAGCAGGCCATCACGACGATCAAGGCCGGGAATATCCGCTTTATGCGGCGAGAGTAGAAGTCAGCAAGCCTGAAGCTCTCTCTCGCCTGGGCCTCAATGATGATGCCGGTGATGAGATAGCCGGATATCACAAAAAAGATGTCGACTCCAACGAAGCCGCCAGGGAACAGCCCCGGAAAGGCATGGAACAGCACCACCAAAATGATTGCCAGAGCTCGCAGGCCGTCGATGTCGGGTCGGTATATCAAGCGAAATTTTGTGATTGCTGGAGGATCGTGAGACTGGGCCGATTTTCAATCGGGCGGCCAGATTAACAGATCGGGGTTTGAGCTAAAACCCCATTGCTGGTTGGCGTTGTTTATTGACACCTGCTGCACGTTCACGACCTGCGCCGCCTTGGCACCACTGTGAGCTGCATCACATTCTTCGCCAGCACGGCGCCCACCGTGACCTGTTGCGGGGCGATATCTACCAGCTGGTCGGCATGCCAGACCTTGAGCTGCGCGCCGCCTTCGGGCAGGTCTTCAAATGTGGCGATGCCTTCTGAGCTGGTTTTGGCAGTCCAGGGAGATTCGCTCGCATAGATGTAGCCGCGCATTGAGCCGTGGATAAAGCAGCCCAGCAACGTAGCGCCGACTACGCCGGCCTTGTTCAGCGTGATTTCAGTGGACTTGGCAGGCTTGCCGTCCGGTTTGCCTTCCAGCCGCAGCTCAAACCCCGCGTTCGTCGCGCTGAACTGGCCCATGCCCGCAGGCGAGCTGCGCACATGGTGGTCCCACGGGTCGTTGTTGACGAAATTCACTTTCGAGCCCACAGACACCACGGTGACCGCAGGGATGAACTGCATCTTTTCCTGGCTGATGGTGGCCTGCGTTGCCAGAGGCGTTTTGGGCAGGGCGGTTTTGTTGGCCGGTGCCACCACCACCACGGCGTCCTGCACAGGCTTGCCGTCCTTGTCGATCACCGACACGACGAGGTTGCCCGCATGGGCCGATGCGCCGAAGGCCGATAAAAGCGCTGCAATCGCCGTGAGCCGTACCAGTGCTTTCATGGCTTGGCCGCTGTTTCAGGTGGTGTGATGATGTCGCGGTTCATCGGCGCCAGCAGGGCCAGCATCTCGTTTTGCTTGCGAAACGGAATGCCTTTGGCGTCCATGCTTTGCTGCAGCACTTCCACCAGCGCATGGAAGTCAGACTTTTTGATGTCGAGGTTGGCGTGTGAGCTTTTCATGTCGGCGCCCTTGTAAACACACGGGCCGCCGCTCAGGGCGCAAAGCTGGTCCACCAGTTGCTCTTTCACGCGCTGCTGGTTGGCGGGCTTGAAGTGCGGGCCGGTGCGTGGGTCGGCCAGCAGCCGCACCATGAAGTCGTCCATCAGTGAGACGAGGCCGGGCTTCTCGCCAAAGGCTTTGTAGAGCTGGTCGTCTTTGGGCGCCGTCTGGGCCAATGCGGATCCGGCCCCGGCCATCAGCAGGCCTGCTGCGAGGGCCAAAGAAACAAAAAGGTTTTTCATGACTGTTCCCGAAATAAATGAAGAAAGGAATGGAAGCGGTGTTTAGAAGGCCACCTGGGCCGACACGTAATAGCCGGTCTGCTTGCGGCCGACCGTGGTGGCCGGGACGATCACACCCAGGTCCACATAGGCCAGGGTGAGCGAAAAGTTTTTCGAAGGCGCCCAGGCAATGAAGATGTCTTTCCAGTCTTCAGAGCGCAGGCCATTGCCCAGGCCGGCGGCCCGGCCCGCGCTTTCAAGCTTGTTGCGCATGAAGCGGTATTCGGCGCCGATGGCAATGTTTTTGCTCACCAGGTAAGCGATCGAGAATTCGGGTTGCAGCGTGTACTTGTCTTCATTGCCGCCCAGCGTCGCGCCGTAGCCCAGCAGGCCGTTCTGGTTGGCCTTGGTCGCGCGCAGCGTGCCGTTAAGCAGCAGGCTCTGGCCGAGGAAGAGCTTGGTCGCGCTGACATACACGTCCACGCCATGGCGTTTGGCGCCCAGTGCATTGAAGGTTGGGTCCAGCCCGGTCGAGCCCAGCGTCTTGTACTGCACGCCCACCGCCACCTGCGGCATCAGGGTGTCGCTGTCCAGGACGGCGTCGCCCAGCACGCGTACCTTGGCGCCCACGATGGTCTGCTTCAGGTGCAGCCCCGGCAGGCCCAGCGCCACGCCGGTGCCGCGGGTGTTGAAATCCTGCTGCGCGATCGACAGCTCATAGCGGTCGTGGATGCCGACCGCGGCGCCATACACATTCAGGCCGTAGTCGCCGGTGCCGGCGTGGGTGATGTAGGCGGAGCCGCCGATCTCATCCGCCGTGGCATTGCTGCCGACAACAGCCCAGGGCGTGAGGCCACCTCCCGCCGCGCCTTCGATGGTGCTGACGCCGCCGGTCAGGAGCAGCTTGCCGGTGTCGGCGTGGGCGGCTGTGGTGATCAGCAGTGCTGCGAGCAGGGGAAGGGGGTAGAGGGTTTTGCGCATGATTGGGCTGGGGGGTATTAGGAGGTGTGGGAGTTTGGATAAATGTGGGCTTGTGGTTTGGAATACGCGGGGTGGGGTGGGGTGGATTCAGTTTTTTTCGGAAAGTCTTTGGTCGGATTGTTTTGTTTCGGCCTTTGCGCGCTTTGCTGAGGGCGGCTGGCCGGGGGTTGCCCGGCGGCAACTCACTTTTCTTTTGCTTCGCCAAAAGTAAAGTAAGCAAAAGAAAAGGCGACCCTACTTGCTGCGTCCCCTGCGCTTCGCTCCGGGGCAACCTGCGGTGCTCGGTTCAGGCGGGGTCTCGCTAAACTCGCCTTCGGCTCAAACAACGCGATCCCTGATCCGCCTGAACCTCCGCTCCTCGGCGCA
>Ga0136846_1235562_pt1 | contig 12807 bp, 14 predicted proteins | sample HopSoiMetagenom2_FD_96841 | JGI IMG/M metagenome (GOLD analysis project Ga0136846, IMG submission 96841) | Grasslands soil microbial communities from Hopland, California, USA - 2 Assembly 2016 (version 4) | ecosystem: Environmental > Terrestrial > Soil > Grasslands | place: USA: Hopland...
ACGATACGTATCGTCTCGCCCGATCGGACTCCCTCACCCTCGGCGAGACGCTCCGTCTTGTCAACCTGATAAATTGCCGACATGGTCCAGAAGTCCACCCCGGCCGAGCCCACTCCGGCCGAACCTCCCGCCAAACCCGCCCCCGACTCCAGCCGCCGCAGCGAGAAGTCCCGGCGCGCCATCTACGACGCCGCCCTCGCCCTCATCGGCGAGGTCGGATACCAGAAGATGACCATTGAGGGCATCGCCGCACGGGCCGGCGTCGGGAAGCAGACCATCTACCGGTGGTGGTCCTCCAAAGGGGACGTGCTCATGGAGGCCTTCCTCGATCTGAGCGAGCAGGCCGCCGAGGCCGCCCGGCCCGGGGGGCAGTACGTCATCCCCGACACCGGCGACCTCGCCGCCGACCTCAAGGCCGTACTGCGCCTCACGGTCGACCAACTGCTCGACCCCGTGTTCGCGGTGCCCTCCCGCGCCCTCGCCGCCGAGGGCCTCGTCGACGAGGAACTGGGCCGCCGGTATGTCGCCAAGCTCCTCGAACCCTCCCTCCAGCTCTACGTCCAGCGCCTTCGCGCCGCCCAGGAGGCCGGGCAGGTGAAGGCCGGCGTCGACCCCCGTATCGCTCTGGAGCTCTTCGTCTCCCCGCTCGCACAGCGCTGGCTCCAGTACACCGGCCCGATCTCGTACGGGTACACGGACACCCTCGTCGACTACGCCCTGGGCGGGATCGCCTCACCCGGTAACGACAGGGTCTGAGCCCAAGATGGCTGAAAACGGCGGGTGGTAAATCCTGCTAATCAGCAGGAAATCGGTCGATCGGACCCGCCGCGTGCCTCGTCCCACGTACCCCGGATGTCGGCTCCGGCCCCCCACGGCGCAGGATGGTGGGACCATGGAGCAGGCTGTCCGCACAACAGCAGCGAGGCGAGGCGATACATGAGCGCGGAGTTCGACGGTCGTACGACGGGCCGGCAGGGCCGGATCTCGCAGTGGCTGCGTGGACGCCGGGCGGCTGACCGGCAGGACGCCGCCGACCGGGCCGAGCGCGGGCGCCGTGAGGAACTGCTGCTCGCCGCCGCCCGTGCCGGACTGCCCCTCGCGCCCGCCGCACACCCCTCCGCCTACCGGTGTTCCTGCGACCGCGTCGGATGTCCCACGCCCGCCCGGCACCCCATCTCCTTCGCCTGGCAGACGCAGTCCACCACCGACCGCGCCCAGATCGAGCGTTGGGCCAGGCACCAGCCGCAGGCCAACTTCATCACCGCGACCGGCATGGTCCACGACGTCCTCGACGTGCCCCTCGAAGCGGGCCGCTCGGCGCTGGAGCGGCTGCTCGGGGCCGGCATCGAGGTGGGACCCGTCGCCGAGAGCGACGACGGACGGCTCCTGTTCTTCACCCTCACCCGCGGCACCCCCGACGACGAGGACGAATGGTGGCCCTGCGAACTGGACTGCCACCCCGAGACCATGGACGAGCATCCGGGCCTGCGTTGGCACTGCCGGGGCTCCTACGTCCTTGTACCGCCCGCCCAGTTGCCCGGTGACCAGGGCGTGTACTGGGTACGCGGACCGGAGTTCGCCCTGCCCGACCCGCTCAGCCTGCTCGAGGTCCTCACCGACGCCTGCGCCCGGTACGCCGGCGAGGAGCCCGACCAGGCCCCCGCCGCCTGGCCCCACCGGGGCTGAACGACCGCCCGGCCGACGGGAGTTACTCTCCCCGCGCCGCCGTCAGCCCCTGGATGCGGCTCAGGAACTCCACACCCTTGTTCGCGGCGCCCCGGCCCGGGTCCAGCACCGCCTGGTTCGACACGAACTCCAGGGTCAGCGACTGCTTGATCTCGCCCGTCGTCAGCGCCAGCACGCTGTCGCCCGGCGCGGGGATCGACGTGCCCGGTGCGGCCGTCTGCTTCTCGTAGTGGTGCGTGGCGAAGAAGACGAGCGCGCCGCCGTCCGCCGTACGCAGGCCCAGCGGGGCGAAGTCGCCCTTGCCGAGCGGCTCGTCGATGTACTGGGTGACAAGCCCGGGTTTGATCGCGCTCTTCTTGCGCTGCGCCACCCAGGCGCTCGTGTGCACCCCGGGCGCGAAGACGCCACCGTCGCCGTTGCGGAGGAACGTCGCGTAGTCCTTGCTCAAGTCCTCGGGGGCGACGGCCAGTTCGGCCGAGTTCGCGGTCACCGGCTCGGCAAGGCCGTCCTTGTCCGTCCTGAACGCCGGTACGTCGTCGGGGTCGAGGAGCGTCAGATACGCCACCGCCCACGGCTCGGCCACGTTGCTGCGCGTGAACACCAGCAGCCAGCGCGCGTCGTCACCTTTGTTGGCGTCGGCGTTCGCGACGAACCAGCGCGGCCAGCCCGCCTTCTTGGGGATCGTGAACCTGGCGTCCGTGAACTCCAGCGGTACGTATGACGGGTTGCCGCCCGGGTTGACCTCGTGACCGGCGTCCAGCCGCGCCGCGTCGATCGCGCCGAGGGCGCCGGTGACGTAGTCGGCGTCCCGGGCACGGTCGTACGCCCGGTCCGCCTCGTTGTAGGCGGCCGTGAAGTCCTTCAGCGCCTCGGCCGCCTCCGTCGGGGTCGCCGCCGGGAGCACCTCGCGCTCGCCGTGCACCACGACACAGCCGCTCGCGGCCAGCGACAGCACGGTCACCGAGACCGCCGCGAGGGCGCTGCGGCCAAGAAGGCTCCGCGGCGTTCGAGGCCTACGAGGCGTGTGTGGACTTCGCGGGCCGAGACCCCTGCTCACCCTGCTCATCAGCTGGCTTCACCTTCCCCTTCCCGGAGGCGAACCCTACCGGGGCGAGGAACAGCGCGAGCGTCGGGACCAGGTACAGCACCCACACCGTGACCTGGAGGACGGTCGGGTCCGGCTGGAAGTTGAGGACGCCCTTGAGAAGCGTGCCGTACCAGCTGTCCGGCGGGATCGTTCCGCTGATGTCGAAGGCCCTGTCCGTCAGGCCGGGCACCCAGTTGGCCTCCTGGAGGTCGTGGAAGCCGTAGGCGAGGACGCCCGCCGCGACCACGACCAGCATGCCGCCGGTCCACGTGAAGAACTTGGACAGGTTGATGCGCAGGGCGCCCCGGTAGAAGAGGTAGCCGAGCAGGATCGCCGTCGCGATGCCCAACAGCACGCCGATCAGGGGCCCTTCGGTGCCGTCACTGGACGCCCGCACCGACGCCCACACGAACAGCGCGGTCTCCAGGCCCTCCCGGCCCACCGCCAGGAACGCGGTCGCGACCAGCGCGCCCGTGCCCATCCGGAGGGCCGCGTCGAGCTTGCCGTGCAGCTCCGACTTCAGATGCCGCGCCGTACGCCGCATCCAGAAGACCATCCACGTCACCAGGCCCACGGCGATGATCGACAGGGAGCCGCCGAGCGCCTCCTGCGCCTCGAACGTCAGCTCCTGGGAGCCGAATTCGAGCGCGCAGCCGAAACCGAGGGCCAGGGTGACGGCGACGCCGATGCCGATCCAGATCGGCTTCAGGGCGTCCCGGCGGCCCGTCTTCACCAGATAGGCGATGAGGATGCAGACGACGAGACTGGCTTCCAGTCCCTCGCGCAGACCGATCAGATAGTTCGCGAACACGGCGCCCTACGCCTCCTTGGAAAACAGTGCGCGGCCCCACCAGTCGTCCTTGTCCCGGACGCCCGGAGGGATCGCGAAGACCGCCGAACCCACATGCTGGATGTACTCGTTGAGCGCGTCCGTCGCGAGGTTGCGCTGCACGGGGATGAACCCCTTGCGGACGTCCCGCATGTACGCGAGGAAGAACAGGCCCGCCTCCAGGCGGCCGAGGCCGTCCGTGCCGTCCGTGAAGGAGTAGCCACGGCGCAGCAGCGTCGCCCCGTGGTTGGAGTCGGGGTGCGCCAGGCGCACGTGCGCGTCGGGCTTCATCGCCTTCAGGAACGGCTCGTCGCGCTCCTTCGCCTTGCCGACCGGGGCGCCCTCGCCCTTGTCGCGGCCGAAGATGTCCTCCTGCTCCTGCAGCGAGGTGCGGTCCCAGGGCTCGATGTGCATCCGGATGCGCCGCGCGACCAGATACGAACCCCCTTCCATCCAGGCCGACTTGTCGTCGGTGTCCGCGCCGTCCACCCAGACGAACTTCTTCAGCCGGTCCGTCTCGGTGCCCGCGATGTTGCGTGTGCCGTCCTTGAAGCCCAGCAGGTTGCGCGGCGTCTGCTCCTCGGGGGTCGTCGACGACGTCTTGCCGAAGCCGAGCTGCGACCAGCGCACCGAGACCTTGCCGAAGCCGATCCGGGCCAGGTTGCGGACGGCGTGCACCGCGACCTGGGGATCGTCCGAGCACGCCTGGACGCACACGTCGCCGCCGCTGCGGTTCTTGTCGAGGTTGTCGCCGGAGAACTGCGGCAGATCGACGAGCGCCTCCGGCCGCCGCTCCGCCATCCCGAGCTTCTCGAACAGACCGGGTCCGAAGCCGATCGTGAGCGTCAGCCGCGAGGGCTTCAGCCCCAGCGCCTCACCGGTGTCGTCCGGCGGCGCCTCGCCGAGACCGCCGTACGCGCCCTCGCCGACCGCCAGCCCGGCGGTCATCCGCCGGGCCGCCGCCGTCCAGTCCTTGAGCATCTGCGCGAACTCGGCGCGGTCGTCCGTCTCCAGGTCGAACGCGGCGAAGTGCAGCCGGTCCTGCACCGGCGTCGAGATCCCCGCCTGGTGCCCGCCGTGGAATTCGACGGCCCCGCCCGCGTCGGCGGCGACCGTCTGTACGTCGTCGCTGCCCCGGGTCATGGCCACGCCGGCCCCGGCCGCGGCGGCCCCGAGCGCGAGCCCGGCCCCGCCCCAGCCGATGAGCGCCCGCCGCGAGGTACCGCTGACCGGGGATTCAGACGTCTGCGTCACTGTCTTCGGTGTCTGAGTCATGGCAGTCGGTCCCTTCTACTTCACGACGGCGGCGGCGAGCTTGGACAGCGGCTCGGCGAGCGCGTTCACCGCGTCCGAGAGCTGCTTGCGGTCGGTGTCGCCGACCTTGTCGTACGAGGTGAAGTCGTACGAGTTCTTGTCCGTGCGGTACTTGTCGAGCAGCGTGTTCAGGGCCGCGAACTGCTTGTCCAGCTCCGTGACCAGCGCCGCGTCGTTCTCCTTCGTGACCGGCTTCAGCAGCTCGTACGACTGCTCGGCGCCCTCCACGTTGGCCTTGAAGTCGACGAGGTCGGTGTGCGAGTAGCGCTCCTCCTCGCCGGTGACCTTGCCGGTGGCGACCTCGTCGAGGAGTTCCTTGGCGCCGTTGGCCATCGAGGTCGGGGTGATCTCCGCCTCGCCGACCCGCTCGTGCCACTCGGCGAGGTCGGCGATCAGCTGGTCGGCGACGGTCTTGTCCTCGGCGGTGATCTTCTTGTCAGCCCAGAGGGACTTCTCCAGGCGGTGCCAGCCGGTGAACTTCTGGCCGGCCTCCAGGCCGTCCGCGCGGACGTCGACCTTCGGATCGATGTCACCGAAGGACTCGGCGACCGGCTCGGTGCGCTCCCAGCCGATGCGGGAGGGCGCGTACGCCTTCTTCGCGGCTTCGAGGCCGCCGGCCTTGACCGCCTTGGCGAAGGTCTCGGCGAGCGGCAGCGTCGCGTCGGCCTGCTCCTGCACGTACTTGCGGTAGGAGGCGACGGCCGCGTCCAGGCGCGGGTCGCGCTTGGCGGCCTTGCCGCCGGTGGCCTTGACGGCCTGCCGGATGCCGTCGCCCTTCATACCGGGCTTGCAGGCGATCGTGTACTCGCCGGCCTTCATCTCGGCGGTCACCTTCTGCTTGGTGCCGGGGCCGATGTTCTCGCGCTCGGTCACGATGCGGTCGTCCGGGAAGAGGACGTAGACCTCGGTGACCTTGGAGCCCTTGTTCTCTATGGCCAGCTCGACGTGTCCGGCCGGGAACTCCTTCTTGGACACCTCGCACTTGTCGTCCGTCGCGGTGACGTTGATGACCTGGTCGCCGCTCCCGGAACTGCCCTTCTCCGCGCAGCCGGTGACGGCGGCGAGAGCCGCCGCGGTGGCGGCGGCGGTGACGACGGAGAGTCTGACGGCTCGCATGCGGGCTCCTGGGAATCGCGTGAGTGGCGAAAAAACGACGTGTCCGGGCTCACACAAGTTTGGTGAGGCAGCCCTAACTTACCTAAGGCTTGCCTCAGTGATACCCGGGCAATCGGTGATTCACCTCTCATGGGCGGTGTATGGCCACGCCCTGATCACGGCCGATTCATTGGTATCTAAAGTCGACCTAAAGTAAATCCCATGCACAGGCAATGCGCGGGTCAAGGATTCGCGGACCGTCGAGATCAAGACAACTCCGGCGCGCGGACGCGGAAGCAGCGGCGAGCAGTCGCCCGGCAGGCCGGCGGACGGGCGAGGCGCGGAGTTGGTGACGCCTGCCACCAGGGTGTTTGATGCGCGCGTGACTGATTACGACGTACTCCGCGTCTTCTGCGCCCCCAACGGGGGATACGGCAACGAGCTGGGCGTGGTCCGTGAGGGCTCCGTCATGCCGGAGCGGAGCGAGCGGCAGGCGTTCGCGGCGAAACTCGGCTTCAGCGAGACCGTGTTCGTCGACGACCCCGAGCGCGGGATCATCGACATCTACACGCCCACCCTGCGCCTGCCCTTCGCCGGCCACCCCTGCGTCGGCACGGCCTGGCTGCTCGACGTGCCCGAACTGGTCACGCCGGCCGGGCTGGTGGGGGCCCGGCTGGACGGGGAGTTCAGCTGGATCGAGGCCCGCGCGGAGTGGGTGCCGGAGCGGACCCTGCGGCGGTACGGGTCGGCCGCGGAGGTCGACGCGCTGCCGGTGCCGCCGCCGGGGGAGTGGATCTACGCGTGGGCGTGGGAGGACGAGGCGGCGGGCCGGGTGCGGGCCCGCGCGTTCCCCGGCCGCGACGACGGCGTCGAGGAGGACGAGGCGACGGGGGCGGCGGCGCTGTTGCTGACGGACCAGTTGGGCCGGGCGCTCAACATCACGCAGGGCAAGGGGTCGCAGATACTCACGGCGCCGCAGCCGATGGGATGGGTGGAGGTCGGCGGCCGGGTGTTCCTGGAGCGCTAGACAGCGACAAGCCCGCCCCCGAATGGGGGGGCGGGCTGTGCGGGCTGAGTGGGTGGGTCAGGGGAGCGTCAGGATCTCCGCGCCCGAGTCCGTCACCACGAGCGTGTGCTCGAACTGGGCGGTGCGCTTGCGGTCCTTCGTGACGACCGTCCACCCGTCGTCCCACATGTCGTAGTCGTGCGTACCCAGCGTCAGCATGGGCTCGATCGTGAACGTCATCCCCGGCTGGATGACCGTCGTGGCGTGCGGGCTGTCGTAGTGCGGGACGATCAGCCCGGAGTGGAACGACGAGTTGATCCCGTGCCCGGTGAAGTCCCGGACGACGCCGTAGCCGAAGCGCTTGGCGTACGACTCGATGACCCGGCCGATGATGTTGATCTGCCGGCCCGGCCGGACGGCCTTGATGGCCCGCTCCAGGGACTCCCGGGTGCGCTCCACCAGCAGCCGGGACTCCTCGTCGACGTCCCCGACCAGGTACGTCGCGTTGTTGTCGCCGTGCACCCCGCCGATGTACGCCGTCACGTCGAGGTTGACGATGTCGCCGTCCCGCAGCACGGTGGAGTCCGGGATGCCGTGGCAGATGACCTCGTTGACGGACGTGCACAGCGACTTGGGGAAGCCGCGGTAGCCGAGGGTGGACGGATAGGCGCCGTGGTCACACATGTAGTCGTGTGCCACCCGGTCCAGCTCGTCGGTGGTCACCCCGGGCGCGATCAGCTTGGCGGCCTCCGCCATCGCCCGCGCGGCGATCCGACCGGCGATCCGCATCGCCTCGATCGTCTCGGGCGTCTGCACCTCCGCCCCGGTGTACGGCGTCGGCGCGGGCTTGCCGACGTACTCGGGGCGACGGATGTTTCCCGGCACGGAACGGATGGGAGAGAGCTCCCCTGGTACGAGCAGCGACTGGCCAGACATGCCAGCGAGTTTAACTAGCCCTGGTGGGGGACGATGACCCTGGGGAAAGGAGCTCGAACCATGGCCCTGTTCAAGAAGCGCACGGTCGGCAAACCGGGCGAATGGTACTACTGCCTGGAGCACAAGAAGGTCGAGGAGGGCCCGGACTGCCCGGGCAAGGACCGTTTCGGCCCCTACACGACCCGGACGGAGGCCGAACACGCGATGGAAACGGCGCGTGAACGCAACGTTCAGTGGGAGAACGATCCCAAGTGGCACGATGCGGGGGCGCGCGGCGAGGACGAGGGCTGAGGCGGCGCCGTCCGGCGGGGTGGGGCGCTCCGGGGGCGGCGGTGCGGTGTGTTGTCTGCGGGTGCGCTGTGGCTGGTCGCGCGGTTCCTCGCGCCCCTGGGGTGGCTGGGGTCTGGCTGTTGTGTGCGGGTGGGTTGTGGCTGGTCGCGCGGTTTCTCGCGCCCCTGCGGTGGCTCGGGCCTGTGTGGTGTCTGCGGGTTCGTCGTGGCTTGTCGCGCGGTTCCTCGCGGCCCTGAGGGGGTCCTGATCCGGGTGGCTCATTGAGCCGCCCGGTCGAGGGTGGCCTTCTCTCGCTGCTCGCGCAGTCGAAGCGCGTGCTTGTTCGTTCGGACGTCGTAGCGCATCAGGCCCGGCAGGCATACGGCCAGTAGCCCCACCCCGGCCACGCACGCGAGTCCGCCCGTCCACACGGACGCCCGTACCCCGCGCCAGGCCGCCACGCCACCCGCCCTGACCTGGCCGAGCTGGGGGCCCACGGAGTAGGAGAGCAGTTCGATGCCGGCGAGGCGTCCGCGCAGCTCGTCCGGGATCGTCTGGTTCCACATCGCGCCCCGGAAGATCCCGCTGACCATGTCGAAGCAGCCGCCGACGAGCAGGAACAGCAGCACCAGCCACACGTTGCCGACGATCCCGGCCGCCGCTATCGCCAGCCCCCACCCCACCGCCGCGAGCGCGACCATCCGTCCGTGCCGGTGCACCCGTGACGTCCAGCCGCTGGTGAGGCTCACCAGCAGTGAACCGGCCGGAATCGCCGCGTACATCAGGCCCAGTGACCACTCGGCGTCCAACTCGTCGGCGAGGAACGGCAGCACGGCCAGCGGCATCGCCAGGAACATCGCGGCGAGGTCGATGGCGTACGTCCCGAGGAGCTCCTTGCGGTTCCACGCGTACCGGGCGCCCTCCGCTATCGACCGCAGCGACGGCTTCGCCGCCTCGTGGGACGCGGGGGAGGAGGCGAGCCCCACCACGAACAGCATGGACACGGCGAAGGTCACCAGGTCGACGGCGTACGCCCAGCCGAGCCCCGCGTACGCCACGACCACACCGGCGAGCGCCGGCCCCGCGACGCCGCCGACCGTCCACCGCAGGGAGTTGAGCGACGCGGCGGCCGGCAGATGCTCATGGGCGACGATCCGCGGCATCAGCGAATCGAGCGCCGGCCGCTGCACCGACCCGAGGGCGGAGGTGAGCGCGGCGACCACGAACAGCGGCCAGATCAGCGGATCGGGCAGCACCGCGTTCACGAGCAGGACGGCGCACAGCACCCCCTGCCCCGCCTCGGTCCACAGGATCAGCTTCCGCTTGTCCGCCGCGTCGGCCAGCGCCCCGCCGTACAGCCCGAACACGATCAACGGGACCAGCTCCACGGCCCCGATCGCCCCGACCGCGGCGGCGGACCCGGTCAGCTCCTTCATCTGCACCGGCAGCGCGACGAAGGTCAGAAAACTCCCGAAGTTGGTGATCAGCCCCGACAGCCAGAGCTTCCGGAAATCGGCGGAGTCCCGCCAGGGGGAGAGGTCGGGGAGGAGGGCGCGGAGGGGGGAGGTCACGTGGGGTCATGCTGAGCGGTGGGGGAGGCGGGGGCAACTGGTTTTCGCCGGGGGCTTGTGGAGGGGGTTCCGCCGGAGGCGGTGGAGATGCCGAGACGGGTGGGTGGGTGGGGAATGTTTCTACCAGCGGGAAGGGGGCGGCGCCGTCAGAACGTCCGCCAGCCTGGCCAGGCGGTCACGGAAACGCCGGCGCCCCCGGGCGACAGGGACCCCGTTCTCCCCGGCCGCCGCGCTCACCAGGTGCTGGACGGTGTCCAGGTCCAGCTCCAACCCCTCCGGCACCGCCAGCGACTCATGCGCCATCGACACCAACTCCCCCACACCCGACCCCAGCACCAGCACCTTCGCCCCACCCCGCCGAGCGTCATGAACCCGCTGCAGCAGTGCCCCGCCCACCTCCTCCGGCGTCACCACCAGCAACGTCTCACCCCGGCGCGCCGCCTCGATCCGGCCGAGACCGACCGGCAGCCGCCCGGGACCGGACGCCCGCGTGTCATGCCGTACGAGGGTCGGGGCCAGTTCGGGCGTCCCCGACCACGCCGCCTCGTCCACCAGATGCGCCGCCAGGTGCCACGGCTCGTACGCCGGCGTACCGACCAACAGCAAGCCGCCCCCGTACGACACCACGGACCCCCGTAACGCCCCTGCGAACCTCCGTGTGGCCCCCAACCACTCGGTTCCTGCGAGCACTTCGCGCAACAACGCGACCCGTACGGCGTCCATGACCGCGCATCCTGCCGCAACCGGCAACCCAGGGCGCTCCCTTCACCATGATTTCGCCCAACATGGGTAAGAACATGAACCACTGCTCGTACGTACGGTCCCCCACTCACCGTTCTCGCCAAGGAGCCGTTCATGGCAGAGACAAGCATCCCCTTCAGGTCCGGCAAAGAGGGCTACGCCAGCTACCGCATCCCGGCCGTCGTCGCCACCCGCACCGGCACCCTGCTCGCCCTCTGCGAGGGCCGGCGCGCGTCGGCCTCGGACCACGGGCACATCGACATCGTGCTGAAACGGTCCACGGACGGCGGCCGCACCTGGGGCCCGCTCATCGTCGCCGCCGACAACGGCGTCAATCTCGCCGGCAACCCCGCCCCCGTCGTCCTCGACACCGGCCGCATCCTCCTCGTGCACATCCGCGCCGCGGCCACCGCCACCGAGAAGGACATCCTGCTGGGCAAGGTGCCGGCGGCCAAGGGGCGCCGCGTCTGGGTCAGCCACAGCGACGACGACGGCCTCACCTGGTCGTCCCTCGTGGAGATCACCGGGCAGGTGAAGAAACCGAACTGGCGCTGGTACGCCACCACCCCCGGCCACGCCGTCCAGCTGAGCACCGGCCGGGTCGTCGTCGCCGCCAACCACACGATCCCGCCCACCGGGAAAGACCTGGGCAACGAGGGCCAGTACAACAGCGGCCACTGCCTGCTCAGCGACGACCGCGGCAAGACCTGGCGCATCGGATACATCGACGAGAACACCAACGGCTACATCAACGTCAACGAGACCACCGCCGCCGAACTCCCCGACGGACGCGTCTACTTCAACACCCGCAACGACTCCCCGTCCCCCGGCAACCGCGCCGACGCCCACTCCGCGGACGGCGGCCAGACCCTCACCAAACCCTTCCGCCCACAGGCCGGCCTGACCGCCCCCATCTGCCAGGGCAGCGTGCTCCAGCTCCGCGACCCCGACGTGCTCCTCTACTCCGGCCCCGCCGACCCGGAATTCCGCGCCCTGATGACCATCCGCGTCTCCACCGACGCCGGCACCACCTGGCGCCCGGCGCACACGGTGAACGGCCTGCCCGCCGCCTACTCCGACCTGGTCCGCGTCGACGCCGACACCGTCGGACTCCTCTACGAGACCGGCGACTTCAGCGCCTACGAGACGATCAGCTTCCGGCGGGTGCCCGTGACGGACCTCACCTGAGCCCATGGGTGCCCGGGCACGGACGTAAAGTCGGCCCATGACCTCTACCGACAGTGCACAGACCCCCGCCGAGACCCCCGCGAAGGCTCCCGTCAAGGACCCCTGGGACCTTCCCGACGTCTCCGGGCTCGTCGTCGGCGTGCTCGGCGGGACCGGGCCGCAGGGCAAGGGCCTCGCCTACCGGCTCGCCATGGCCGGGCAGAAGGTGATCATCGGGTCGCGCGCCGCCGACCGCGCCCAGGCCGCCGCCGACGAACTCGGCCACGGTGTCGAGGGCGCCGACAACGCCGAGACCGCGCGCCGCAGCGACATCGTGATCGTCGCCGTGCCCTGGGACGGACACGGCAAGACCCTCGAATCCCTGCGTGAGGAACTGGCCGGCAAGCTCGTCGTCGACTGCGTGAACCCGCTCGGCTTCGACAAGAAGGGCGCGTACGCGCTGAAGCCGGAGGAGGGCAGCGCCGCCGAACAGGCCGCCGCCCTGCTGCCGGACTCCCGGGTCACGGCCGCCTTCCACCACCTGTCGGCCGTACTGCTCCAGGACCCGGCGATCGAGGAGATCGACACGGATGTGATGGTCCTCGGTGAGGAGCGCGCGGACGTGGAGATCGTGCAGGCCCTCGCCGGCCGCATCCCCGGCATGCGGGGCGTCTTCTCGGGCCGGCTGCGCAACGCCCATCAGGTCGAGTCGCTGGTCGCCAACCTGATCTCCGTGAACCGCCGCTACAAGGCCCACGCGGGCCTGCGCGTCACCGACATCTGAGCGGATGGGGGACACTGGACGCCGCCGCAAGCCGGTGTCCCCCCGACCGGCATCCCTGACAGGAGTTCACCGCCATGCCTCGCCTCGCCCTCTACGCCCTGATCGTCTGCGTCCTCGCCGTGGCCGCAGCCGTCGTGTCCTTCGTCCAGGGCAACTGGCTGGGGATCGTGTGGGTACTGCTGGCGGGCCTGGCGTCCAACATGGCCTGGTACTACCTCAAGCGGGCCAAGCAGGCCAAGCAGGACGGGGCCCGGAACTCCGTCACCGGCTGATGGAGCAGAACTCGTTCGTCCCCTGCCAGAAGCGGAACAGCTCCTGACC
>Ga0136846_1236524_pt1 | contig 12807 bp, 11 predicted proteins | sample HopSoiMetagenom2_FD_96841 | JGI IMG/M metagenome (GOLD analysis project Ga0136846, IMG submission 96841) | Grasslands soil microbial communities from Hopland, California, USA - 2 Assembly 2016 (version 4) | ecosystem: Environmental > Terrestrial > Soil > Grasslands | place: USA: Hopland...
ACGTATTTTGAAACAGCGAAATACCATTTCGGCCTGGGAGATGAAGACAAACTTTTAGGTTTTTTTTATATCGGACATGTGGCCATTCCTTCGCCTTCTGCAAAAAGGGCTCCTTTTGAAGAGAAAGTAAGCTGGGTATTATAACTAACACTATTCCTACAGTTCCAAACAGACGTTAATATTCCACTCCTGTATGACCATTTCCAGTTAGTTCCTCTTTCCGTAAATGCGAATTCCTATTAATGTAAACCGGCTACCGTAACCGTGAACGTTATTTGCCATTGAACGGCCTGGAAAATAATACTCTTACTATGCAGGAAACCAAACAAGGATTTTCTTCGATACATAGATAGTAATATTCAAACGGAATCCTGATTTTAATTGAATACTCCCTTCAATAAAGGACTGACTTTCGGAATTACTATTTACTTACGAATAGCCAAAGCCTGGAAACCTTTTCCCTTAATAAACGATAACACTGAAAAGAAATGATCGTGGTCATTTTCTATATTGATTTTTATCATAATGGTTGTCATTTGTCTGTAAAACAATTATCGAATACTTCTTATTGACAATTTCATGATAAACATTTGTACTTACAAAAGGAACTTGCATCCGCAATCAAAATTTATGAAGAAGATAGTATTGAATGTCCTCGCTCTTTTAATAGCAGGAATGGCATTGGCGCAGGAAGATTCAACCAAAACTAAACAATTAGGCGAAGTTGTAATTACCGGTCAATATAAACCCCAATCTCTCAAGAACTCCGTTTACCAGGTACGTGTGATCACCAAAGACAGGATACAGAAACAGGGCGCTACCAAACTCCAGGATGTTTTAAACAATGAACTGAATATTCGCTTTTCACAGGACCTTGCTACAGGTGGATCCGATATCAATATGCTCGGACTTTCCGGTCAGAATGTAAAGATCCTTGTAGATGGTTTACCGATGGTAGGAAGACAGGGAACTTCCAATGAGATCAATATTAACCAGATTGATATTAACACTATTGAACGCATTGAAATTGTCGAAGGCCCCATGTCTGTGATATATGGCGCCGATGCATTGGCAGGTGTTATCAATATCATTACCCGCAAAGGCGGTCCCGGCAAATTTTCTGTTACTGCCCGCGCTACTGAAGAAACTGTAGGCAAAGAATATGGTGTGAAAGGCGGCATCCATAATCAATATGGCGGATTAAGTTATCGTCATAAGCAATGGGAAATTGGTGGAGGCATTGGCTATAACTATTTCGGTGGCTGGAGAGATACTGCTGTAGACAGGGAACTGGTATGGCACTGGAAAGACCAGATCACCTCCAATGGTTTTCTTGCTTATAATGGAGAGAAACTCAATTTGCGTTATCGCTTTGATGGCTTTGATGAAGTGATTACCAATCCGGGAAATTTCCTGATCCCTTATTCAGAAGCAGATGATACACTTGCACAGGACCAGGAATATCTTTCCAAACGCATGATGCACCAGGTACAGGGGAATTATTTTGTGAATGGTAATCTGTCGTTTCAGGCACAAACCTCCTATAGTGATTACCGCCGTCAGGTATATTCCACAACTGTAAGTCATAAGACCGGCGAGAGCCATCTGGATGCACCTGAACGGCAAGCCCTCGTTCGTTTCCAGGGATTTACCTTCCGCGGAATGGCAGCTTATAAAATATCTTCCGTCGTTGCCATACAACCTGGAGTCGATATCAATATTGAAACTGGAAAAGGTGAGCGACTTACATCCGGCCTGAACCAGGTAAATGACCTGGCCTTTTTCATTAGCTCAGAGATCACGCCGAGTTCAAAGGTGAATATTCGGCCGGGTCTGCGCTTCATCCATAATTCAGTTTATGATGCGCCACCCGTGGTTCCTTCACTCAATACCAAATTTGTATTAATGAAGAATTTGGATCTGCGACTGGCTTATGCACATGGATTCCGTTCCCCTTCATTGCGTGAACTTTATTTCAATTTCTTTGATGCCAATCACCAGTTGCAGGGTAATCCTGAGTTAAAAGCGGAGACTTCAAACAGTTTCACCGGTTCTTTGGTTTGGAGAAATGGAGTGCCAGCCACCGCTACCAAAGCCATCTTTACAGCTACGCTGAGTGGATTCTATAACGATGTAAAGAACCAGATCGATTTTGCGGAATCTCCCATTGATCAAAATATTTTTATTTATACCAATATTGACAATTTCAAGACCAGAGGTGCAAGCCTTACAGGCACAGCCCTTTATAAAAAATTAAATGGATCACTGGGTTTTTCATATACCGGTCGCTTTAATAAGTTATCTAATGATGATAAATCCCTTCCAGAATTCAAATGGTCGCCGGAAGTGAATTCGAATTTAGGATACAGTTTCATAAAGGTGGGACTTAACCTGAATCTCTTTTACAAATTAACCGGCAAACTTCCATTCTATCAGTATGCGACTATTAATGGTCAGCAGCAACTGGTACTTGCTCAAACTGATTCCTATAACTGGATGGATTTTACAGTAACTAAAAAAATGTTCAATTTTTTTACGATCAATGCGGGCATCAAAAACATATTTGATGTAACAATGGTAAATAATACTGCTGTGGGTGGTGTGCATGGAACAACCGGCGCACAGCCTATCGCTTATGGCCGCTCGTATTTTGCGGGGCTGTCATTCAACTGGGATAAAAAATAAACGAATTAAATAAAACGATTAAATTTTCGAACGATGATACGGGCAACTATTTTACGGGCTTTTATGCTTTCACTCGCTGCCACCATTTTATTCAGCGCGTGCAGAAAGAGAGATGATGTTTCTTTGCCAGATACTCTTGTTGTGTTTACATCCACTGCGCAAGGAATTGCTGCGACCGAGAACTCAATAGGTATTAAAATAAAATTGACAAGAGGAACAACTACTGCAGTGCCTATTACTGTAAAGTTCACACCTCAGGGAGTAACCTATGGAACGGATTTCACTACAACACCTGCCGCAACAAACGGACAGTTTGTAATTGATATCCCGCAGGGTAACAATGAAGCCACCTTCACGGTAAATAAAGTAGCAGGTGCTTTATTCGATGGTGACGAAAAAGTCACCTTTGATCTTTACAGTTCCGGTAATCCGATTCTGATCGGCACCCCTAAAGAACTTGTTTTAAATTTTTCAGAATTGGTTGCCAGTGCATCCAAGTACACCATTAATGGTGGAGGTGTAACTTATCCCAATAAAGTGTTTCTCGATCTGAGTGCCAACCGCCAGACCGCCGTATTGCGTACCAACTGGGATCTTGGTTTTTATACTGGTGCTGGTGGGGACGACTGGAGAGTGATCCTTAACCCTACCGTAGGTATGATGGCAAATGTGGTTAACAAAACAGATCTCAGTCAGGTAACTGCACTTGATACAATTGGATTCAGTGCCACAGTAGCCTATAGCCAGTTTGATCCTCAACCAACACAAATGGCGTTTGTGGATCTTCCCAATGGTGATCTTACAAAGACAGCCATAGGCGCAATATCAGCTACTGCGGCAGATAACAAAGTATATATCATCAACCGTGGCACCGGCGTTGGAAATCCCGGACCTAACCGTGGATGGAAGAAGATCAGAGTCATCAGGAATGCAAGTGGTGGGTATACTTTACAGCATGCAGATATTGCAGCAACAACATTTTCTTCAATCGATATCCCGAAAGATGAAGCATACTTCTTTAAGTATATAAATTTTGAAACTGGTATGGTTCCGGTTGAACCAGAAAAAACAAAATGGGATATAGCCTGGACCTATACGGGATTTGCTACCAATTTCGGGTTTGGTGATGCGCCGTACATGTTCCAGGACATCATCGTTCAAAACCGGAATGTACAGATAGCAAAGGTCTTAAATACAACCAAGGCATTTGATGCTTTTGGAGAAGCGGATATTGCCGGTCAAACGTTTAATAGCTCACAGGTTTCAATTGGTTCCGACTGGCGCGCCGGTGGGGGGCCCACTTCATCTCCTGCTGCCCGCACAGACAGGTATTATATCATAAAGGACGGTAACAATAACTACTATAAAGTCAAATTCAACTCCCTTACTGAGGGCGGTGTAAGAGGCTTCCCTGAAATAGAATATAAACTCGTGAAAAGAGGATAAATAAATAGGCGTAAATCCCCCGCAACAGTAAGGAATTAATTCAGCCCGATTCGAAGCCCGGATGCGTTAGATACACTCAGGCAATATTGTGCTTCAGCCAGAAATTGAAGGTATCCGATAATATCTCTTTCATTGAATTCAGGCTATCCGGTTTAATAAGGTACGCGTTCGCCCCAAATTCATAGGATTTCTTAATATCATTATGATCATCAGAGGAAGTGAACATGATGACGGGAATATGTTTGTAGGCTGTATTATTCCTGACATGCTGGAGTATTTCAAAACCATTCATACCCGGAAGATTGATGTCCAGCAGGATCATTTCCGGTTCAAATTCCCTTTCTTCCTCCAGCAGTTTTATTGCTGAAGCTCCATCCTCAGTGGTCTTGAAATGGTAATCACCCAGCTTGTTTACGATGCAGTTAAAAAAAGTAATTGCATCCGGGTTATCCTCTACATATAAAATCTTCTTAGGCATTCTCCCTTGTTTTACTGGTAATCTAAATAAAATCTTGTGCCATTATCCGGCCTGCTTTCCAGCCAGGGACTGCCATTATCCTGCACTCTGTAAAAGTCAAAATCATCCTTTACCGACCATCTATTTTAATAATCGAGTTATCGTTTGGGGAATATTTTTCCGTATTTATAACCAGGGTGATGAACCGGGAGCACCAGCTTGCTTGCGAAATAGTACCCTGACAGCCCCGTTTTTCCAATTACCCTTTGTACCTTTGCACCCTCAAAATTGAGAGGAAAACGGGCCATGGGCGCTAAATACCGCGAATTTACGGTACTGAATCTGCCAGGTTTTGAGCAGGAAATTCTTCAAAAATGGACTGAAAAACAGGCCTTTGAGAAGAGTGTGTCCCTCCGGGAAGGGGCTACCCCCTTCGTTTTCTATGAAGGCCCTCCCAGTGCTAACGGAATGCCCGGCATTCACCACGTTATTTCCCGGACTTTGAAAGACCTGGTTTGCAGGTACAAGACCATGAAGGGTTTCCAGGTTAAGCGAAAAGGCGGCTGGGATACTCACGGACTGCCCATTGAGCTGGGCGTGGAAAAGGAATTGGGCATTACCAAGGAAGATATCGGGGTAAAGATCTCTGTGGAAGAATACAACCGAAAATGCCGGGAAGCGGTATTACGGTATAAAGACAAGTGGGATGATATCACCCGCAAAATGGGTTACTGGGTAGACCTCAAAGATCCCTATATCACCTTCAGGAATGAATACATAGAAACACTCTGGTGGATACTGAGTGAACTATATAAGAAGGGGCTTTTGTATGAGAGCGTTAGCATACAGCCTTATTCACCTGCTGCAGGAACAGGTTTGAGTTCTCATGAATTGAACCAGCCCGGTACCTATAAGGATGTAAAGGATACTTCTGCAGTGGCAATGTTCAGGGCAGTGAATGATACGATTGTCACAAGACCTTTCTGGAAAAAGGTAGACCCAAAAGAACTGGTGAATGAGGAAGTTTTCTTCATGGCATGGACCACCACACCGTGGACCCTGCCTTCCAATCTTGGATTGACTGTTGGACCAGCTATCGATTATGTACTGGTTAAAACGGTTAATCCCTATACACATCTTCCCGTAAATGTGATTCTTGCAAAAGCGTTGTTGGGGAAATACTTCAAACCAGAAGGAGAGAACGGAGATTTTGCCAGCTATTCTCCTGAAACAAAACTTTTGCCCTGGAAAGTACTGGCAGCGTTTAAAGGAAAGGACATTGAAGGCGTAAGATATGATCAGCTGCTCCCCTTTGAGTCCAATTCCTTGCAGCGGATAAAAGAGATCACTCCTGATGCTGATCCATTCAGAGTGTTGCTGGGAGATTTTGTTACTACTGAAGATGGTACCGGTATAGTGCATACTGCACCCGCCTTTGGTGCAGACGATTTTAAAGTAGGCAAGAAGTATAATATTGGAATACTCACCATGGTTGATCGCCAGGGAAAATTCATTGACGGATTAGGCGAGTTCAGCAACCGGTATGTAAAGAATTATAAGGACGATCCCAAATACGTTGATGTGAATGTTGACATCAGTGTAAAATTGAAGAAAGAGAATCGTGCATTCAAGGTTGAGAAATACGAACATAACTATCCGCATTGCTGGCGGACTGATAAACCGGTATTGTACTATCCATTAGATGCATGGTTTATCAGGACAACTGCAGTGAAAGACAGAATGGTAGCCCTGAATAAAACCATCAACTGGAAACCCAAATCAACCGGTGAAGGAAGATTTGGGAACTGGCTGGAGAATATGGTTGACTGGAACCTGAGCCGCAGTCGCTTCTGGGGTACACCATTGCCCATCTGGAAGAGTGAAGATGGGAAGGAAGAAAAATGCATTGGAAGTATAGCCGAACTGAGAGCTGAAGCAGAGAAAGCAGATAAGCAGCTGGGCCTTGCCAATAGTGCAAAGCTGGGCGCTGGCAACATTGACCTGCATAAACCATATGTAGACGAGATCATATTGGTAAGCGATTCCGGCAATCCCATGAAGCGCGTGCCAGACCTGATTGATGTATGGTTCGACAGTGGTGCAATGCCCTATGCACAATGGCATTTCCCCTTTGAGAATAAAGAAACATTCAAACAAAGTTTCCCGGCTGATTTCATTGCGGAAGGAGTGGACCAGACCCGTGGCTGGTTCTATACGCTCCATGCAATTGCTGCCATGCTGTTTGACAGTGTAGCCTATAAGACCTGTGTATCCAATGGACTGGTGCTGGATAAGAACGGGAACAAGATGAGCAAGCGCCTGGGCAATGTGGTGGATCCGTTCAGCACAATAGAAACCTTTGGCGCAGATGCAACACGCTGGTACCTGGTTACCAATGCATCTCCCTGGGAGAATATGAAATTTGACCTGGATGGTATTAAAGAAGTGCAACGAAAATTCTTCGGCACTCTTTATAATACTTACCAGTTTTTTGCACTCTACTCCAATGTGGATGGATTTGCTTTCAAAGAAAAATACATACCGCTTGATGAGCGGCCCGAAATAGATCGCTGGATATTGTCAAGCCTTCATTCACTGATAAAGAACGTGAATGAATACATGGATGATTATGAACCAACACAGGCTGGCAGGGCAATCGAAGATTTTGTAGATGAACATTTGAGCAACTGGTATGTTAGATTATGCAGAAGAAGATTCTGGAAGGGTGAATATGAGCAGGATAAGATCTGCGCCTACCAGACCCTGTATGAATGTTTGGAAACGGTAGTGAAGCTGGTTGCGCCGGTTTCTCCTTTCTTCAGTGATGTTGTTTTTCAGCAGCTGAATGAAGTAACAGGACGATTCCCAAACGCAGAGTCAGTACACCACCTGGATTTTCCCATAGCCAATCCCGACTATATAGATGAATCACTGGAAGAGAGAATGCAGCTGGCACAGGACGCTTCTTCGCTGATCCTTTCTCTAAGGAAGAAAGTAAATATCAAGGTTCGTCAGCCTTTGCAGAAAGTACTGATACCAGTGTTGAATCCAGCAATGGAACAGCAGCTTAGAAAGGTGGAAGACCTTATAAAAGCGGAAGTGAATATTAAGGCGATTGAATTCCTGGACGCGGGAAATACGTTTATCCGTAAAAAAGTGAAGCCAAATTTTGTGGCACTGGGTAAAAAGCTGGGTCCGAAAATGAAAGCAGTATCCACAGCTTTGGCACAATTCACGCAGGAAGAAATTGCCCGGTTTGAAAAAGACGGACAATATAGCTTGCTAATTGAAAGCGATCCCGTAATATTACAGATAGCCGAAGTTGAAGTTAGTAGTGAGGATATTCCCGGGTGGACGGTAGCCAATAAAGGTAGCCTGACTGTGGCCCTGGATGTGACCGTAACCCCTGAGCTTGAGGCAGAAGGAAACGCAAGGGAGTTCGTGAACAGGATCCAGAAAATCCGCAAGGACAGCGGTTTTGAGCTGACAGACAGGATTGTTGTTAAAGTGACTGCCGGCAATGGAATGAAAGAATCTTTGACACAGTTTAAAGACTATATTTGCGCCGAAATTCTGGCAGATAAGCTGGAAATAGTGGCAGAAATACCTGATGGAACCGTTCCGATGCCGATCGGAATTGAAGTAAACGACGTCTCACTAAAAGCGATTGTCTCAAAAAAAGGCTAATTATGGCTAACAAAAAACACAAGGCGGCACCCAAAAAGCCCGCTAAGAAAGCGGCAAAGCCAGCAGCCAAGGCACAAAAGCCGGCTGCAAAGCCTGCTAAAAAAGCGGTTGCTAAACCTGCGCCTGTAGTTAAGAAAGCGGCTATTCCGGCCAAGAAACCGGCGGCACCCGCTCCGGCTAAACCTGTTGCGAAACCCGAGGTGAAACCGGTTGTAGCAGCAGTTCCGGCACCAGTTAAACCTGTTGCAAAAAAATCCGGGGCATTTGACCCCAAATCTTTGGTATCCATAAAACCTGTAGCGAAGCCTGTGATCAAAAAAGAACCGCCTAAACCAGCAAAGGTTACGATACCGAAGACAACAACGAAGAGTGCAGTTAAATATGAACCTGAATTTACTAAATCTGTATTAGACACCCCTATGTTTGATCAAACCGGACCCACGATGCGATACTCAGATGCCGACCTGGCCGAGTTCAGAGAAATCATCAACAAGAAGCTTGATGCAGCGAAAAAAGAGTTAGCCTATCTGCAGGGACTGATTACCCGCAGAGATGAAGGCGGTGATATGGACGAAGCGCGTTACATGACCATGGAAGATGGTAGCGTAAGTATGGAAAGAGAACAGCTGAGCCAGATGGCCAGTCGTCAAATAACTTTCATCGATCACTTGGAGAAAGCGATCATGCGTATTGAAAACAAAACGTATGGTGTTTGTCGCGTTACAGGAAGATTGATAGATAAGGCCCGTCTTCGCGCAGTTCCTCATGCTACTTTGAGCATTGAAGCAAAGCAGATGATGAACAAATAAATGCGTTGATTGCTGCAATCAATAAGTGTTACTCCTGAATTAAAATAATAAACAGGCGATCTGGTTCCTGCTTAGATGAACCTGTTTTGGTAGAATCGAGTTTTCCGTTTACTTTTAAAAGGAAAGTTATTTTTAAACTGCCAAAACAATTCATCATGAGAAAGTATAGGTCAATCTGCCTGTTATTCATTTCCATTTTATTTATTGTTAGTTGTACGAAAGAAGGCCCTGAAGGTCCTGTTGGTGCAACTGGTCCACAAGGTGCAACTGGTTCAACGGGTCCTGCTGGTGCTGCTGGTCCTCAGGGAGCACAGGGACAAACCACTGTTACTTACTCTCCATGGTTTTTAACTGGTGCCGGATGGACATCAACAGGAGCCGGAACTTATTTAGCCCGATTTCTTTTTGACAGGGCATCTACAGTAATTACACAAAATATAATGGACCAGGGCCTGGTGCTTGGATATATAAAAGGTGAGCCCAATGCGCCTACTCTTTCTACACAAACCTTCTCATTGCCTTATTCTATCGGTAACGGAGCAGGTTTTATGGATCAATACGAACTGGTTTTGAATGCTCCCGGTAATGTAAGGTTCCTCTACAAAAGTGATGCTCCATGGACTGCGGCAGAGCTGGCCGTTATCTCATTCCGGTATGTAGTGATACCCGGCAGTGTAGCAGGTGGAAGAGGAGTCAACAGTATAACTACCTATGAAGGCTATACCGCAGACCAATTGAAAGCAATGTCTTACTCCCAGGTAAAGACTTTGTTCAATCTGCCTGATGATGGAACTAATATACAATAGCTGTATTAACAAACAGACTGGTGACCAATGACCAAACATTGTTGGGCCATAGTCTATGATATAAAAAGTCAAAAACCCGGCAATTGCTGAAATGCGTTGCCGGGTTTTTGACTTTTTCATTATGGATTCATACATTCACACTATAGGCTAAATTTGTAGTATGACCATTCATTTTGGATATGAAAAAGGGCAGGTATTGCAGGCGCTGCGTTATCATTTTATCAGCCGTCCCGAGATCCGCATCATGATCATCCTGGTGAATGTATTTGCGCTTGCATCATTAGTGCTGTATGCCTTGCACAAGATCACACCATGGGCATTTATGACCGGTTCGCTTTTATGGATCGTGTTAATGATCAGTTTCTGGTTTATTCTACCTGGTATTGTTTATAGAAGAGCAGAAACTTTCCGTCATGAATTCAGTATGAACTTTGAGCAGAATGGATTTTCTCTTCGGCATGAAAGAGGATCACGTGAATGGCAATGGGAAGCGTTAAGCAATTTTGTAGAAAGCCCGAATTTCTTTCATTTATATTTTGATGCACGATCTTTCTTCCTCGTTCCCAAAAGCGGATTTAAAGACAAAGATGAAGTTTATGAAATGAGACAGTTGCTGAAGCAGAAAGTAAAAAAACTTTAGTTCCGATAGCTATTGGATTATAACTTCTTCTCCATTAAATAGTGTGGGATCGTGATCTCGATGAATTCATTACCGATCACTTTGTAGTCCATGCGTTCATAGAAACCTACTACGTTTTTGCGGGCATGCATGGATATGATCCTGTAGCCACGGTCCCGGGCGATATTCTCGGCAAAATGCATAATGGCGCGCCCTATGCCTTTCCCCTGGAGATCGTTCAAAACGGCCATCTGGCGAAGGCGTACCGTATCAGGCCGCATTTCCACCAGCATGCAACACCCAAGAATTCGCTCATCTTCAAAAGCTGCGATGAGAAGATTATCCTTCTCCTCTTCCAGCTCATCCGGAGTAAAGCCAAGGCCCAGTGGCTTCCGCAGAATATCATCCCGCAATTTGACCATTTGCTGGTATTCTGGTGACCCGTGATCAATGATTTTCAGCGCCATGTAAAAGGAGTTCCGTTGAGGGCTTTCAAATTACAAATAACTGGTTACACTGCCAACGGAAGGGCTTTATAATTTTATTGGTAAAAGGACGGGGCCGGTCAAACAAAAGCTCCTATTAATGGTTAGTATACAGGTTATTAATGCAAAACCGGAAAAAATGACGTTTCCGATGTTGGTTTACCCAAAAAGTATATTTTTGCACCCTATAAACTAAACTTATACGACATGTCAGACATTGCATCAAGAGTTAAAAAGATCATCGTTGACAAACTGGGTGTAGAAGAAGCGGAAGTTACCAATGAGGCTTCATTCACCAATGACCTGGGTGCCGATTCACTAGACACCGTAGAACTGATTATGGAATTCGAAAAGGAATTCAATATATCCATTCCCGACGAGCAAGCTGAAACCATTACTACAGTTGGCCAGGCAGTGGCATACCTGGAAGAGCATGCTAAATAATTAATGGGTATAGTTTATCCGCCGGTGGTGGACAAATACTGTAAGAATACTTAAATTCCGCCTTCTGACTGTCAATTGCAGCGAAGGCGGTTTTTAGCTTATCACCGAATACACGAAATTGGCTTTATGGAACTAAAAAGGATAGTTGTTACAGGAATGGGCGCTCTTACCCCCATGGGTAATTCTATTGATGAATACTGGGACGCTCTGATAAATGGCGTATCCGGTGCTGACATGATCACTCAATTTGATGCATCCAAATTCCGCACAAAATTTGCCTGCGAGGTAAAGAACTTCGATCCCGTTAAATTCCTGGACAGAAAAGAAGCCCGTAAAATTGACCGTTTCACCCAGTTTGCCCTTGTTGCTTCTGATCAGGCTATGGCTGATGCTGGTCTGAATAAAGAAAATATTAATCCAGACAGGATCGGTGTTGTTTTCGCCAGCGGTATCGGTGGTTTGATCACCTTCCAGCATGAGGTGACTGATTTTGCAAAAGGTGATGGTACCCCACGTTTCAATCCTTTCTTCATTCCAAAAATGATCCTTGACATTGCTGCCGGTCAGATCAGCATGCGCCATAATCTCCGCGGACCCAATTTTGCCGTGGTCAGCGCCTGTGCCAGCAGTACCAATGCCATTATTGAAGCCCATAACCTGTTACGGCTGGGTAAAGCTGATATTATAGTTACCGGCGGTAGCGAAGCGGTGATCAGCGAGGCCGGCGTGGGCGGATTCAATGCGATGAAAGCCATGAGCGAAAGAAATGATGACCCAAAAACAGCCAGTCGCCCTTATGATAAGGACCGGGACGGCTTTGTAATGGGAGAAGCAGCAGGTGTGGTGGTACTGGAAGAACTGGAACATGCTAAAAAGCGTGGTGCCAAAATATATTGTGAAGTGGTTGGCGGCGGTGCAACAGCCGATGCCCACCATATCACTGCCCCGCATCCTGAAGGGCTCGGAGCCAAAAATGTAATGCTGGTTGCGCTGGATGACGCCAATATGCAGGCCGGCGAGATCGATTATATCAATACCCACGGCACCTCCACTCCACTCGGGGATATAGCTGAAGTAAAAGCGATCCTGAGCGTGTTCGGCGAGGATGCCTATAAATTAAATATCAGTTCTACCAAAAGCATGACAGGCCACTGCCTGGGTGCTGCCGGTGTGATTGAGGCGATAGCCTGCATCAAATCTGTGATGCATGATATTGTACCCCCCACTATCAATCACTTTACAGATGATCCTGAATTAGATCCCCGACTCAATTTTACTTTCAACAAAGCACAAAAACGGCCCGTTAATGCGGCGTTAAGCAATACATTTGGATTTGGCGGACATAATGCATGCGTAATAGTGAGGAAAT
>Ga0136846_1227455_pt1 | contig 12806 bp, 9 predicted proteins | sample HopSoiMetagenom2_FD_96841 | JGI IMG/M metagenome (GOLD analysis project Ga0136846, IMG submission 96841) | Grasslands soil microbial communities from Hopland, California, USA - 2 Assembly 2016 (version 4) | ecosystem: Environmental > Terrestrial > Soil > Grasslands | place: USA: Hopland...
GAGCGACTCGATCTCCAGGTTCGCGATCGCCTTGCCGCTCACGTCCGGCACCGACATGCCGAGCAGGATCGAGTAGATGTAGTTGCCAACCACAACGTTCTTACCGAACTGGGTGGTCTGCTCCGCGTAGTTGGTGTCCAGGTGCAGCGGATGGTGGTTCATCGTGAGCAGGCAGAACAGGTGGTCGTCGTACTCGGTGACCGTCTTGCCCGGCCAGTGCTTGTAGACCGCACCGACCTCGAACTCCTCGTAGCTGCGCCCGAACTGCATCGCGGTTCCTCCTCCGGTCCTGGATTCCCCATGCTGCCGAATCCGGGCCCATCCGGACCGTGGTGTGGCTCTCACCGGCAGGAGAGATAGGTCACCTCCCCCGCCGGTGCGGTCAGTCCTGCGGACGCTGCACAGGTGCCTGTGACTGCTGGACCGGCTGCTGGACCGGCTGCTGGGTCTGCTGGCCCGGCTGCTCGGGCAGGCGCGGGCTCACCTCGCCCTTCAGTGCCAGCTTCGCCAGGTGGTTGCGTGCCTCCTCGGCGAACTTGAAGTCGCACAGTACGTCGTACGTCGTCGCCACCACCGCGGTCCGCGAGGTGAAGTCCCGCCGGCCCGCCGACTGGGCGTAGCTGAGGCCACCGAACACCAGACCGAAGAAGGCGCCCAGCACCACACCGGTCCCCACCGCCGCGAGCCAGTTGCCGTTGGTGAACAGCCCCAGCAGCGTGCCGACGAACAGACCGAACCAGGCACCGCTGGCCAGACCTGCGGCGAGGGCGCGGCCCCAGGTGAGCCGGCCGGTGATCTTCTCCACCTGACGGAGGTTGTTGCCGACGATGGTCGTGTGCTCGACCGGGAACTTCTCGTCCGAGAGGTAGTCGACTGCTCGCTGCGCCTCCCGGTAGGTGTCATAGGTTCCGATCGTCAGCCCGCTCGGCCGGGGGTCCATCGAGGGCATGCCCTGCGTGGTCATCGTCGTTCCTCTCCACGTGCTTCCACCCCCATCATTGCCGACGGCTGGTTACGCGGCTTGATAGCCTCGCCGTGATGGCCGGGCCACGGTGGGACAGACGCTGGGAAACAGCCGCGACACGCCGGGTAGGACGAGTCTTCGCCCGGCGCGGCGCTGACGGCCGCCCACCGGACGACGTGCTCACCAGCAAGCTGGAAGGCGCCCTCGTCGACTGGGGTCTGTACCGCGACGGTCTGCGAGACCGTGGCGTCAGCTCTTACAACGAGGCGCTGGACCTGGCGCAGCGCGGTCAGGGGTTCGTCTGGATCGGCCTGTTCCAGCCGAACGAGCGGCAGTTGGCCGTGGTCGGTCAGGAGTTCGGTCTGCATCCGCTGGCGCTGGAGGACGCGTCCGAGGCGCATCAGCGCCCGAAGCTCGAGCGGTACGGCGACACGCTGTTCGCCGTACTCAAGACCGTCACCTATGTACCGCACGGGGACCTGACCGCGACCAGCGAGGTGGTCGCGACCGGCGAGGTGATGGTGTTCTGCGGACCTGGCTTCGTCGTCACTGTCCGGCACGGTGAGCACAGCGAGCTGACCGGACTGCGGCAAGCGCTGGAGAAGGAGCCGAAACGGCTGGCTGCCGGACCTGGCGCCGTACTACACGCGATCACGGACCACGTGGTGGACCGGTACCTGGAGGTCGCTGACGCCGTGCAGGCGGACATCGACATGATCGAGACCTCGATGTTCACCCCTCGCGGCTGGCGGAGCATCGACCGTGTCTACCAGCTCAAGCGCGAGGTGCTGGAGCTGAAGCGGGCAGTGGCGCCGCTGACCGGGCCGATGCGCATGCTGTCCACGCTGCGGCACCCGCTGATCCAGGACGAGACCCGGAACTACTTCCGCGACGTCGACGACCACTTGCAGCGGGTCAAGGAGCAGGTGATCTCGTTCGACGAGCTGCTGAGCTCGATCCTGCAGGCCGGGCTGGCCCAGGTCCAGGTGGCCGAGAACGAGGACATGCGGCGCATCTCCTCATGGGTGGCGATTCTTGCCGTTCCGACGATGATCGCCGGGATCTACGGGATGAACTTCGACTACATGCCGGAGCTGCGGCTGAGGTACGCCTATTTCGTCGTCCTGGGCGTGATGGCGAGCGCGTGTTTCGGGCTTTACCGGTTGTTCAAACGGAACCACTGGCTCTGACCCGACAGTTCAACTACCGGTTCTCGCGGGTGTTGGCAACCTTCTGCCATGGCCGGGAGTACCACCTTTTTGGAATGTTCCAACGGTTGTGGACGAATCCAGACCCTTGGTTCAATTCCGGCATCGCTTTCGGTCAGCAGACCACCACAGTCCGCGACCCAGCGCCGGGGATGACGGGAGGGTCGGCTGTGGTTCGGATTCACCTCACACCACCCGATCTCGCCCGGGCCGCCGTCGACCCGGCACCGGCGCTGCAGGTGCCGGACATGCACGACCGAGACCTGTACCTCGATGGCAGGGGGATCGAGTTACAGCCGTCGGCGTTCTGCTGGCAGGTACCGACGAAGCTGCGGGACCCGGATCCGACACCGGTCCTGGTGTTCCCGATGCAGCACGCGGCATCCTGCGGCAGGCGCCGATGGATTCCGTCTCCTCCGGCGACTCGACAGCCCCCCGCTCACCTGCCTGCCTGACCCTGCCCCGCCGCACGCTGGGCCGACCGGCCCCGCCCCGCCTGTCGACCCAGCGTGCCGGCCGGTTCCCAGGACATCACGGCTAGAGCTTGTAGTCCTCGAGGAGGCGGCGGCCGATGATCATCCGCTGGATGTCCGCCGTACCCTCGCCGATCAGGAGCATCGGCGCCTCACGGTAGAGGCGCTCGATCTCGTACTCCTTGGAGAAGCCGTAACCGCCGTGGATGCGGAACGAGTCCTCCACGACCTGGGCGCAGTACTCACTGGCCAGGTACTTCGCGACGCCGGCCTCGAAGTCGTTGCGGGAACCGCTGTCCTTCTTGCGGGCCGCCTTCACCATCAGCTCGTGCGCGGCCTCCACCTTCACCGCCATGTCGGCCAGCCGGAACAGCACGGCCTGGTGCTCGGCGATCTTCTTCCCGAACGTCTCCCGCTGCTGGGCGTAGGAGATCCCGAGCTCGAACGCCCGGCGCGCCACACCGCAACCGCGCGCGGCGACGTTCACCCGTCCGACCTCGACGCCGTCCATCATCTGGTAGAAGCCCTTGCCCGGTACGCCGCCCAGGATCTGGCCCGCGTCGATCCGGTAACCGTCGAACACCAGCTCGGTGGTGTCGACGCCCTTGTAACCCATCTTCTCGATCTTGCCCGGCACCGTGAGGCCCTTGTCGACCTCGCCGAACCCGGGCTCCTTCTCGACCAGGAACGTGGTCATGTTCTTGTAGACCGACTCCTGCTGCTCGTCGGTTTTCACCAGTACGGCGACCAGGTTGGCCGAGCCGCCGTTGGTCAGCCACATCTTCTGCCCGTTGATCGTGTAGCCGTCGCCGTCGCGGGTGGCTTTCGTCGTGATGGCGGCCACGTCCGAACCGCAGCCGGGCTCGGACATCGAGAACGCGCCGCGCACCTCACCGGTCGCCATCCGCGGCAGGTACTTCTGCTTCTGCTCGTCGGTACCGTGCTGAAGCAGCAGGTACGCGACGATGAAGTGCGTGTTGATGATGCCGGAGACGCTCATCCAGCCGCGGGCGATCTCCTCGACGCACAGCGCGTAGGTGAGCAGCGACTCGCCCAGTCCGCCGTACTCCTCGGGAATCATCAGGCCGAACAGGCCGAGTTCCTTGAGGCCCTCGACGATCTCGGTCGGGTACTCGTCGCGGTGCTCGAGCTCGGTGGCGACCGGGAGGATCTCCGCCTCGACGAAGGCCCGGACCGTCTTCAGGATCTCCTCCTGGATGTCGGTCAGCCCCTCGGTCTGTTGCAGCCTGCTCATCCTGCGCCTCCTTCTGCCCCGGACGGCTTACCCGCGAGTATCGCGGTTCTCAGCATCCAGGCACGAGGTCACGCCCGCTGTGACACCGGCCACGCCTATGAGGTCGCGTGGCTCACTCGTGGTTGTCCTGGCGCGGCAACGTGCTGCTGATCGCGGTGAACAGCGCCACGATCTGCGGCGTGGCCTGCCAGCGGTTCCGCCGCTGCGCCTCGATCAGCCGCTGCCGAGCACTGTAGAAGTGCTGAGCCGCTGCATCGGTGTTGCCGTGGTCCAGCGCCTCGGCAGCCTGGTCCAGCTCGCGTGCCGCGTCGCGGGGCGCCTTGCTGTGACTGTCCTGCTGGGTCGCCCGGACCTGCGCGGCCAGCGTGCGCAGCGACTGCACCAGCGCAGCCTGCGGGTTCTGGTGCGGGGTCTGCTTCGGAGTCTCCTTGGGCGTCGGCTTCTTCGACAGTGTCCTCGACGGCGTGGGCGTGGGGGTCGCTGTCGTCTTCGGCGCGACAGTCGCCTTCTTGACCGGCGCGGACGGCGTGCCGACGGCCTGTGCGGCCGGCGGGTCGTGAGTCACGCTCTCGCGCAGCAGGAGACCGCCGGTGATCGCGGCGAGCACCACGGCGGCAGCAATGCCCACCTTCGCCAGTGGGAACTCTCGTCGCGGCGCCCGGTGCGAGGCGGGCGCATCCGGCTCGTCCTCCCAGTGACCGACGCCAAGGACGTCTTCGGCCGGAGCCGGGGTGAAGGCGAGGACCTGAGTGTTGGCGGGAGCCGGGCTGAACGCGAGGACCTGAGTGTTGGCGGGTGCCGTGAGGATTGCTGCCACCTGTGCCTCGGACGTCGGCCGGTGGGCCGGGTCTTTCGCCAGCAACCGAGTGACGAGGCCGGACAGCTCCGCTGGTACGTCGGTGCGCTGGATGACTGGCGGTGGTGCGTCCAAGTGTTGCCGCATCACCACGTCGGCGGTGGGTCCGGTGAATGGCGGCGTACCGGTGAGCAACTCGTGCAGAACGCAGCCGAACGCATACCAGTCGCTGGCTGGGGTGGCCTGCTCGCCGCGAACCTGTTCAGGGGACACGTAGGACGCCGTACCGAGCAGAACGCCCACACCGGTCGTCTCGTTGCCCGCCCGCTTGGCGATGCCGAAGTCCGTCATCTTGAGCGTGCCGTCCGGCGTCAGCATCAGGTTGGCCGGCTTGATGTCGCGATGGACGATGCCGGCCGCGTGCGCGGCGTCCAGCGCGCGGGCGCCCTGCACGGCGATGTCGGCGACCAGTTCGGCGGTCGGCAGACCTGCGGTGCGCATCAGCTGAGCCAGGTCGGGGCCCTTGACGAGCTCCATCACCAGGAACACCTGCTCGCCCTCGGTGTCGACGTCGTACGTCGCAACGACGTTCGGATGCGTCAGCCGCGCCGCGGCCTGCGCCTCGGCCCGGAACCGCTGGACCGCGTCCATCGGGTCGCCTTCGAGGCTGCGAAGGAGCTTCACCGCCACCTGGCGGGCCAGGACGGTGTCCTCGCCCTGCCACACCTCACCCGCACCGCCCCTGCCCAGCAGGGTCAGCAACCGGTACCGACCTGCCAGTACCTCGCCGTTCACACACCACACCTTCCGCAGCGGACCGCAACACCTTAGGCGGGATGGACCCGAGGATCGAGTCCGCGACCAAAAGCTTGCCGAAGCTCTGCAGAGTGCGATCGGAGTACTACGGTAGGTGGATGAAGCGATCGATTACCGCCCTGATCACGGCCGCTCTGGTCGCAACGACCCTGACGACAGCGACGACGGCGTCCGCCACGCCGGTCCGTCACCCCAAGCCGGTGGTGAAGTGCGAGTTCACCCCGACGCCGGAGAATCCGGCGGCCAAGCCCGTCCACCTCCCCGCCCCCGTCGCGAAGGCGAAGGGCACGGTCGACGTGTACTTCGCCACCAACTACGGGCCGTTCGTGGTCCGGATGGACCGCACCAACGCACCCTGTGGCGTGCACAACTTCGTGCATCTGGTGAAGAGCCGGTTCTACGACTCCACCCAGTGTTTCCGGCTGACGAACTCGTCCCGGCTCGGCGTGCTGCAGTGCGGCGACATCTACCGCCAGGAGGAGGGTGGTCCGGGCTACAAGTTCCCCGACGAGGTGACCGGCCAGGAGACCTACCCACGCGGCACCGTTGCCTATGGCAACCAGGGACCGGGCACCAACGGCTCGGAGTTCTTCGTCGTGCACTCGTTCGCCAACATCGCCCCGAACTACACCGTCCTCGGCCACGTGATCGCCGGAATGTCGACGTTCGACCGGATGGTCGCCGCCGGCATCGCGGATCCCGACCAGGACGGCCCGCCGGCCAAGCCGATCCGCATCTACAAGGTCTGGACCCGCTGAGGGGGAGGGTAATTCGCCGCCCTGCGGGCTTACCGTGACGTCGTGGGCACACGTGGACGGCCGCGGCACCCCGACGTCCTGACGCCGGCCGAGTGGCAGGTGGTGGACGCCGTCCGGCACGGGATGCCGAACCGGGAGATCGCGCGCCGGCGCGGAGTCAGCGTCGACGCGGTGAAGTTCCACGTCGCGAACGCGTTGCTGAAGCTCGGCCTGGACCGCCGGGCCGAGCTTCGGACCTGGCGTGGTGTGCCCGTGGACAGCGCGCTACGACGACAAGGAGCCACGGAGATGAGCCTGCAGCTAGGAGCGATCGGCCAGATCGCCCGCCCGGTCAGCGACATCCAGCGGGCGGTCGAGTTCTACGGCGGGGTGCTCGGCCTCCCCCACCTCTACACCTTCGGGGATCTCGCGTTCTTCGACTGCGACGGCACGCGGTTGTTCCTGAGCGCCAACGACGGCCCGGTGGGCGAGCCGTCGATCCTCTACTTCCGGGTCGGCAACATCCAGACGGCGTACGACGAACTGCGCGACCGCGGCGTCGAGTTCGAGCAGGCACCGCACCTCATCCACAAGCACGACAACGGGGTCGAGGAATGGATGGCCTTCTTCCCCGACCCCGACGGCCACCTGCTGGCGATCATGGCGCAGGTCGGGCCCTAGTCGGCCGGCGGCTGCCAGACGTCGGTGCGGGCCAGGCCGGCGGCGCGGCCCTTCGCGGAGACAACCAGGGCCATCTTGCGGCTGGCCTCGTCGATCATCTCGTCGCCGAGCATCACCGCACCGCGGGCGCCGCCGGCGGCCGAGGTGTAGTGGTCGTAGGCATCGAGGATGTTCTCGGCGTGGTCGTAGTCCTCCTGTCGCGGCGAGTAGACCTCGTTGGCCGCCGCGATCTGGTCCGGGTGCAGCACCCACTTGCCGTCGAAGCCCAGCGCGGCCGAGCGGCCGGCGACCCGGCGGAACCCGTCGACGTCCTTGATCTGCAGGTAGGGCCCGTCGATCGCCTGCTTCCCGTGCGCCCGAGCCGCCATCAGGATCTGCATCAGGATGTAGTGGTACGCGTCGCCGACGTCGTACCCCGGCGGCTGCTCACCGACCACCAGCGACTTCATGTTGATCGAGGCCATGAAGTCGGCCGGCCCGAAGATGATCGTCTCGATCCGCGGTGACGCGGTGGCGATCGCGTTCACGTTGGTGAGGCCGAGCGCGTTCTCGATCTGCGCCTCGATGCCGATCCGGCCGGGCTCGTAGCCGTGCACCTTCTCCAGTTGCGTGAGCAGCAGGTCGAGCGCGACGACCTGCTCGGCGGTCTGCACCTTCGGCAGCATGATGCAGTCGAGGTTGGCGCCGGCTCCGGACACGACCTCGATCACGTCCGCGTAGGTCCACTCGGTGGTCCAGTCATTCACCCGAACGACCCGGAGCTTGTGACCCCAGCCGCCCTCGTTCAGCGCCGCGACGATGTTCTTCCGCGCGTCCACCTTGGCGATCGGCGCAACCGAGTCCTCCAGGTCCAGGAATACCTGGTCGGCGTCCAGACCCTTCGCCTTGGCCAGGAACCGCGGGTTCGACCCTGGCGTGGCCAGACACGACCGTCGACTGCGCAAAACCTGTTCCGTCGTCTGTGCTGCCATCGCGGACCTCCACTCGGTTACTCACCGGTCACCGGCAGCGTACGGCGAAACGCCCGCTACCTGCCCGGTGACATCGCTCACTGTGACACCCTTGGCCGGTGGACACCGAGCAGGCTGTGACGGAGATCGCCGCGGTGATGAAGAAGGCCGGACTCGTCTGGCTGGCGTGGAGCGGCGGACGGCCGGTGCCTGCCTGGTTCGCCACGGTCGACGGGAAGTACCTCGTACTCGCAGACGGTGCCGGCGGGGCGGAGCAGCCGTTGCCCGGGCTGGCAGCGGCGGGCTCGGTCGAGGTCGTCGTACCGGCCAAACCGGCGACCAATCGGCTGTCGAGCTGGAAGGCGACGGTACGACGGCTGGAGCCTGGGACCGAGGAGTGGACGGCCGCGGCCCTGGTACTGCGGACCGAGCGGCTCAACGCGGCCGGACTGGACACCCAGCTCGAGCGATGGAAGACCGAGGCGGACCTGCTTGTGCTGGAGCCCACCGGCGAGATCACTGAGTCAGCCGGGCAGTACGACGACAGTCCGCGGGCCGAGGCACCTGTGCCGACCAAGGCGACCACTCGGGGCCGAGCGCCGATCACCTTGCACAAAAGGATCCGCCGCCGCCCCAGACTGAGCTGAAGCGGCGGCGGCGCAAGAACTAGCGAAGGCAACGACTAGCGAAGACCGAAGGCCCGATCCACGGTCTGGCTGACGCTGTTTCCGGCACTGTCTCGGATGGTGGCCCGCAGGCTGGCGAAGCCTGCTCGAGGCGGCGCGTCCACTTGGCCTTTCCAGTCCGATCCCGAACGCTGCAGCCGGACCGGGCGCCACGTGGCGCCATCGTCGTAGGAGAGCTCGAGCGTCGGCGTTCCCAGCTTGCCCGCGCCAACTGCACCGGGCAGCTGTGAGGGGGTCACCACCAACTCTGTCTGCCGGTGTGCCCGACCTGACAGGTCGGTGTCTACCGCGTAGTCGAGCTGGATCAATGGCAGCGTCTCCAGTGCAGAGAAGTCGGCCTGCCCGGACACAAAGCCCCACTCGGTGTGCGTGTGCGGCGAGTACGGCCGGTTGGGGAGATCACGAGTGGTGTCGACGACCAGCCGGTACGGAAGTCGTTCCGGCTGTACTTCGGCCGAGACGAAGTCACTGCCCTCGCCGACGAGAGTCTCGCCCTGGTAGAGCGAGGTGGTCTGCGTGACACCGCCGTACACGATGCCCTCGTGGCGACCGGAGTCACCCCAGGCGGGCAGACCGAAGACACTGATGATGTCGCCGACGCGCGACGGCGGCGTCGACATCGCACTGTCGCTCAACACTCGCGGCCGCTGGATCCCCGCGAACCAGGTTTCCTTGGTGATGCTGCGCGCCGGGTAGGACAGTGATGATCCCAGCTGGGTCAGGTCCGGAACGGCGGCCTGGCTGAGCCACTTGACCGACGGCCCGGCAGTCAGCCAGACAGTGTGGTCTCCCTGGGCCTGGACCGTGGTGGCTGCTGAGCTTACGGCCCAGGTGAAGTCCGGGGACAGGTCGTACCGGATGTCCAGCGCTTCGCCCGGCGTGGTGTTGCGGAACGACTCGTCGATCCTGGCCAGGTCACCAGTGCGGGGACGGTAGCTCGGGTCCTGCGGGATGGCAGAGTCGTGGTGCTGGACGAGGTCGTACAGGTAGTGCGGGTACGGGTGCGAGACCAGCTTCAGCGTCTTGGCGCCGTGCTGCAGCTCCTCGAGAAGCTGCCGACCCTGGTCCGTGCTCAGGGATGCCACGGGTAGCTGTGCGGCCTCCTCCTGCGGAAGATCTGCCCACGCGTCGAGCGGTCCATAGCCGTTGTTCACCAGCAGCAGCAACCGAGCACCGGCGTCTGCGGCCGCGGCGGCTTGTTCAGTCGCCGGGACGGCGTCGTTCCGGTGCACTACCACGATCTTGCCTCGGGCAACGGTCTTGGCGAAGTCGGCGGCCGCTCCACTGCCGACATCGACGACGGGATAGGTTCCCGTCCCCTCCGGCAGCTCCGGCGAAAAGCTCTGCACCATGGTGGCCAGCGACAACCATCCGGAACTCACCGTCAAGGCCGGCTGCACCTGACGCCACCGAGCCGCGAAGGTGTACGCGCCCTGGGTCACCTTTCTGGTCGGAGTGGCCCAAACGCTGTCGTAGAGCCACCACTCCAACTGGTAGCTGTCGACGAACCGGTGCAGGCTGCCGTAGCTGCGGTACTGATCGACCCGCACGTAGCTGTTGACCGTCGGCTGTGGGGTGATCGCACTGACCTTTCGCAGGGCCGTCGCGTCGAACGTGAGGGCACTGTCGCCGGCCACCACCACCTCAGGGTTGCTGAGTACTGCCCGGCTGAGCGAATGTGGTGCGTCCAGTCCGGCTACGTCGGCGTACATCCAGGCGGCGTACGTGCTTGGACGGACGCTCAGCTCCGTGCGACCGGTCTCGTCGATTGCGTAGACCTCCGGCACGGTGTCCCGAGCGATGTCCTTCAGAACGACCATGCCGGGCAAACCCGCACCACGCCGGTCCTTGGCCCGCACCGACAGTTTGACGCGCTGGCTCTGCTTGCTGACGCCGATCGGCGTGTGAGCTCGTAGGACTCCGGAGGAGTCCGTGGCGTTGACGACCGAGCTGTAACCCGCGTCATCGGCGGCCAGGTCGAGATGACTCACCACTCCGACCGTTGCGGTGCCGTGAGCGGGCACAGTCACCTGCGGCGTGGCCAGCGTGAACAGTCCGGCAGGAATGCCCTGTGCCTTCACGGCCACGTCCAGAGTGACGGGATCCGCTCCGGTGTTGGTGTAGGTCACGTCCTTCTGCACCACGCCGTCCGACGGGTACGGCCACTTCACCGCTGCGAAGGCGGAACCAGTCGCGAAGACACTGCTGCGTACGGCGGCCGCCACGTCGAGCCGGCCGCTGCCGGCCGAGAACGGGCTGTACTGCACTGTCGGTTTGGTCGTGCTGACCAGCGCGTCTTTCAGCTGTGTGCCGGTCCAGTCCGGGTGTGCGTTCGCCAAGAGCGCGGCGGCGCCCGCGACGTGCGGGGTCGCCATCGACGTGCCGCTCATCGTCAGGTACGAACCGTCGCCCTCAGGCGCGTACTGCGACCGCGCCGCGAGCACATCGACTCCAGGGGCGGTCAGATCGGGCTTGAGCGCGCTGTCTCCGAGTCTGGGCCCACGGCTGGAGAAGGAGGCCAACCGGTCGGAGCCGTCGACCGCACCAACGGTCAGTGCGGCATCCGCCGCGCCTGGAGCACTGACGCTGTACGGGTCGGGGCCACTGTTGCCGGCCGCAATGACGAACAGCGCGCCGGTCTCCGCACTGAGCTCGTTCACGGCTTGGCTCATCGGGTCAGTGCCGTCCGTCGGGCCCGAGCCGAGACTCATGCTGATCACCTTGGCGTGCTGGTCCCGCGCCGCCCACTCCATCCCGGCCAGGATCCACGAGTCCTGCCCACTGCCGTCGTCGGCGAGGACCTTGCCGATGTGCAGGGCGGCGCCGGGCGCCACTCCCCGCTCCCGGCCGTCCGAGGCCGCACCGGTGCCGGCGATCGTCGACGCGACGTGCGTGCCGTGGCCGTTCCGGTCCGTCACTTCCGCGCCCGGAACGAAGCTGGCCGTCGCGGCGATCCGGCCCGCGAAGTCCGGGTGGCCGGGGTCGATCCCGGTGTCGAGGACGGCAACGTCCACACCCTGGCCGGTGTCGCCGCCTTGCCAGACCTCCGGCGCGCCGATCTGTGCGGTCGTGTCCGCCAGCGTGGCCTTGGCTTTGCCGTCCAGCCAGACCTTCGCGATACCTCCGGCCATGCTCGTGCCGCGGTGCCACGGGTCTCCCGCGGTGAGCGACGTCCACAAGTCCGCGGCGGCGGAATGACCGGCGGTCAGGGCTGCGCCCCGAATGCTGCTGAGCTCCCGGGTACGGCGAGCTCCGGCCGGCACGAGTTGCTTGCGCGCCCGCGTCGCGGCGTCGGTGTACGAGACGATCAAGGGCAGCTGATCGCTGTGCTCGTCGTCGTACCCGGAGGCGACCAACTCTGAGACATTGAAGAGGCGCTTGTCGAGAACGCCTGAGGCAAGATAAGGCAACGCGGCGTCGGGGTAGACGTACGTGTCGTCGCCGACGCTCATGATGTGCGCCGCCGACGGCGCGCCGTTGGGCTTCCGGACAGTCGCAGTGGTGCGACCGTCGGCAGTGCCGGTCACCGTGACCTTGTCGCCGGTGATGAGGGTGACCGTTCGCGGTGCACCGGACTTGGCGGTCGGACGACCGGTGACCAGGGCAACGGGGTCGGCACCGGCCGGAGACGGAACGGCAGTGACCAGCGCCAGGACGGTTGCACCGGCGGCGATCAACGCACGCCGGCGGAACGTTGTGAGGGGCAAGGGGACTCCAGGCTTCGCAGGGGGACCTGAGGATCTCCCGCATTACATGCGGGCCCGGACACCGCGTGCCATGGATTGCGCTGGCGCAAAGCTGACACGGCCAATCCCGCCAGCAGGAGCGGTCAGAGCCAGCCGCGATCCCTGGCGTGCCAGCCGAGCTGCAACCTCGACCGGGAGTTGGTCTCCTCCATCAGCTGCTGCACCCGCCGGGCCACCGTCCGGCGGCTGATCCCCAGCCGTGCTCCGGCAGCCTCATCGGTGAGTCCGGCGACCAGCAACGACAACAGGTGCCGGTCGTCCACGGAAACCGTGGTGCCGGTGGACAGCTCGTCGGCAGGAGTGACCGCGAGTGGACTGGCCCGGGCCCAGACCGTCTCGAACAGCGCCACCAATGCATCCAGGAGACTGCACGGGTGCACCAACAGTGCCGCCTCATGTGCTGGGGTGACCCAGTCCAAAGGCAGCAAGGCCAGCTCCCGGTCGGCAATCGCGAGCTTGGTCGGCAACCGGTCCGCGATCCTGGCCAACTCGCC
>Ga0136846_1209867_pt1 | contig 12805 bp, 6 predicted proteins | sample HopSoiMetagenom2_FD_96841 | JGI IMG/M metagenome (GOLD analysis project Ga0136846, IMG submission 96841) | Grasslands soil microbial communities from Hopland, California, USA - 2 Assembly 2016 (version 4) | ecosystem: Environmental > Terrestrial > Soil > Grasslands | place: USA: Hopland...
CCCATTTGGCCATGCTGTCGTACTGCTGCTCCAGGATTCGCTTGTCCCCGTAGCTGAGGTACATCGTCCAGGGGATGATCACGGCGGAATCGGCCCATCCCGCCGCGCCCCCGGGGCGACGGCCGGCGAAGTCGGGCAGGACGTTGGGGACGACGTGGGTGATACTCCCGTTGTCGAACTGATCGGCGGCCACGTCCCCGAGCCACTTCGTGAAGAAGCCGGCCACGTCCATGTTGAAGGCGGCGGTGCGCGAGAAGACCTGCGCGTCACCGGTCCAGCCCAGCCGCTCGTCGCGCTGCGGGCAGTCGGTGGGCACGTCGAGGAAGTTGCCCTTCTGCCCCCAGAGGATGTTGTGCTGGAGCTGGTTCAGGAGCGGCTTCGAGCTCTCGAACTCGCCCGTGCGCGCCATGTCCGAATGGACCACGATGCCGGTGAGGCTCTCCGGCGTGAGCGTCCCCGGGTAACCGTCCACGGCCACGTAGCGGAAGCCGAAGAAGGTGAAGTGCGGCTCGAAAGTCTCGCGTCCGCCTCCCTTCAGCGTGTACTCCGTGGTCGCGCGCGCCTTGCGCAGGTTCGCGGTGTAGAAGTTGCCTGCCTTGTCGAGGACCTCGGCGTGGCGCAGCGTGACCTTGGTGCCCGCCGGCCCCGCCACGGCCAGGCGGACCCAGCCCACCATGTTCTGGCCCATGTCGGCCACGGTGTCGCCGCCGGGGGTCTTGAAGATCTTGACGGGATGGAGCTCCTCGATCCGCCGCACCGGCGGACCGGCGGGGGCGATGAGGACCTCCTTGCCGCCGTCTCTGACCTTCACTCCCGCCCAGGCGTGATCGTCGAAGCCGGCGGCGTCCCACCCCGGCTTCTCCTGGCGCGCGTCGTAGGTCTCTCCGTGGTAGATCTCCGACATCTGGATGGGGCCGGTGGCCGCCTTCCAACTCTCGTCGGTGGAGACGATGTCGTGATGGCCGTCCTTGTACTCGACGTCGATCTGGCAGAGCAGACCGAGGCGGTTGCCGTAGACGTTGCGCCGTCCCTCCCAGGCCAGGTCCCCGCGATACCAGCCATTGCCGAGGACCGCCCCCACCGCGTTCTCGCCCGCCCGCAGGAGCGACGTCACGTCATAGGTCTGGTACTGGAGTCGCTTGCCGTAGCTCGTCCAGCCCGGCGTGAAGAGCTGGTCCCCCACGCGCTGTCCGTTGAGGCGCAGCTCGTAGAGGCCGTGGCTCGTGACGTAGGCGCGCGCCTGCGCGATGGGACCGCCGAGCTTGAACTGCCGGCGCAGCATCGGCGAGGGACCGGGCTTGCCGGGGTCGTCGGCGAGGTCGGGCTCGATCCAGCGCGCCTTCCATTCCGAAGGCGAGACGAGCCCCATCTCCCACCAGGCGGGCGCGCTCCAGGCGGAGGCACGGCCACCGCCATCCCAGACGCGCACCTGCCAGAAGTATCGCCCTCCCGACTGGAGAGCCGGCCCCGCGTAGGGGCGCTGCGTGGACTCGTCGGAGGTCACGCGGCCCGACGTCCATACGAGATCCCGCCCGGTGCGCAGGGCGGCCTCGCTGCGCGCCACCCGGATCTCGTAGGCGGACTGGGCCAGGCCCCGCGCCGTCGATTGGAGCTGCCAGCTCAAGCGGGGCTCGCGCGCGTCGAGGCCGAGCGGGTTCGTCTTGTACTCCACGCGCAGGGCGGTCACGGCGGGTGCCGCGGGCGCGGGCGCGGGCGGCGCCGGGAGCGCCCCCGTCGAGGCGAGCAGGACGAGCGCGGCGGCTCCGGCGATGCTCATCGGCCATCGGCGAGCGGACATCATCACCTCCCGTTGGTGCGGCACCCTCGTCCCGCGTGCCCGCCGCGCCCTCTCAGGGCGGCGGCACGCTCGAATCCAGCTCCTGCCTGGTCACCTCGGCCGGCGTCAAGGCCAGCCCCTCGCTCTCCCGCTTCGCGGCGTGCAGCCGCTGGAACGCCGCGAGCGCCTGTTGCTGCTCGGCTGCGCGTCCCAGCCGGCCGTAGGCGACGGAGAGCTGGTAGTACGCCACCTCGCTCCTCGGATCGACGGTGATCGCCTTCTGGAGGTGGGCGACCGCCGGCTCCGGCTCCTGGCGGGCGATGAGCACGCGGGCGAGGCCGATGCGGGCCTCCGCGAAGTCGGGGGCGCGCTCGACCGCACGCTCGAACATCTCGCGGGCCCGATCCAGGTCGCCCGCCTTGCGGTGGATCTCGCCCAGCTCGTAGGACGCGTTCGCGTTGGTCGGATCCAGACGGAGCTCGTCCTCGAACTCCTTCGTCGCTTCATCCGTGCTCGCCGCCGCCGCCTCCGGCGCGCCCTGCTGGGCGCGGGACAGGAGCGCGCGCCCGATCCGGAAATGGATGCCGGCCCGCCGAGGCTCCAGCGCGAGCACCTCGCGGTACTCGCGCACGGCCGCGTCGAAGAGGCCCTGGCTCTCGTTGGCCTCGCCCGCCGCCTGGTGCAGCCAGACCGAGCCGGGCGCCACCCGCGCGAGCTCCATCGTCTGCAGGTAGGCGAAGTTCGCGAAGAGCCGGCCCGAGTGGTACAGGACCTCGGGGTCCTTCGCATAGAGGCGGCTCATCTCCAGAGCCACTTCAACCGCCCGCGCGTCCTGGCCCAGCCCCGTGTGTGCGCGCATGAGCTGCAGACCGCTCAGGCGCCGGACGGTCGGGTCCGCCGTCTGGCGGAATCCCTTCTGCAGCGCGGGCAGCGCCTCCTTGAACTGGCCGAGCTCGGACAAGCTCATCCCCAGCAGCACGTCCGCCTTCGGCAACCCGGGCTTGAGCTTGAGGGCCTGGCGCAGGGCGGGGACCGCGCGCGTGTAGTCCCGCTCCTGGAAGTAGATGAGGCCGAGCCGCGCGTGCACCTCGGCCGTGCCCGGCGAGAGAAGGCGCAGCTTCTCGTAGGCGCGCGCCGCCTCCTCGTAGCGTGCGGCCGCCAGCGCCTCCTCGCCCTGCGCGGCATACCCCTGCAGCACGGCCGGATCCGGCTCCTGCGCGAGCAGGGCCGAGCCGGACAGGCACAGCAGGAGGAGGGATCTCATGCGCCAAGTTCTACTCCACCGATCGTTCGCTGTCGCGCGGGCCGCCCCCGCGACAGGTCCGAGACCAAGGCGGGGACCGGGCACGCGCCCGGCCCCCGTCGAACCAGCCAATCGGCTCAGCTCACCAGATCAGCTTCAATCCGAGCTGGTTGATGCGGCCGGGACGGGCCCCCGTCACCCTCCCGAAGTCGGGCGCGGTCAGGTTGGTCGAGACCGTGGTGAACTGCGGGTGGTTGAAGGCGTTGAAGGATTCGAACCTCAGCTGCAAGCGCGCCGTTTTCGGAAGATCGAAGTTCTTGAACAGCGCCAGGTCGAGGTTGTTGATGCCGGGCCCCCGAAGGATGTTCCGTCCCGAGCTGCCGAACTGTCCGAGCGCGGGCTGGGTGAAGGCGGCGGTGTTGAACCACTTCTCGATGGTTCCGCCACCCGTGCCGGGATCGCCGCTGAGGTTGGCCCGGTTGGTCCCGAAACTGTCGAGCACGCCGCCGAGGTCGGCGGCCTGGATGGTGATCGGAAACCCGTGCTGCCAGGTGTAGATGCCGTTCATCTGCCAGCCGCCGATCACCGCGTTCTTGACGCCGGAGGCGTCGCTCGCGACGCGCTCGCCCTTCCCGAAGGGCAGGTTCCATACGAAGCTGGCGACGGCGCGGTGGTCGACGTCGAAGTCGCTCAAGCCGTAGTCGCGGGCCACGTCGTGGTTGTTGAGGAACCCCTGCCAGCCGTTGAAGGCGCTGGCCCCGATGCCGGCGGCGGCCGATTTGCTGTCCGTGCTCTTCGCCCAGGTATAGGCGGCGGTGAGGAGCAGCCCGCGGCCGTGATGCTCGACCTTGGCGTTGAGCGCGTTGTACTTCGAGGTCCCGCTCCAGGTGCTGTCGACGTAGACGCCGAAGTTCGGGAAGGGCTTGCGCTCGGCCACGCTCGGGTGCGCGGGATCGTAGGGGAAGGCCTGCGCGATGTTGATCCGCATGAGCAAATTGCTTCCCTTGCTCCCGACGTAGTTGATCTCGCCGATCGTGTTCTTGAGGATCTCTCGCTGCACGCCGAGCGACCACTGCTGGACGTACGGGTTCCTCGGCTCCGGCGACATGCTCACGGCCAGGAACGTATTGGCGGCGGGGTTGGCTACCCCCTGGGTGGCCAGGCTCGTGAAGAGCTGGTCGGTGGTGGCGAGCGGCGCGAGCTGCCCGATGCTCTGCTGCAGGTTGGTCCGGCTCACGTACGGATAGATGTCGGCGGCGCCGTCGATCTCGCGGCCTTCCGCAGAGTCGTAGAAGACCCCGTATCCGCCACGGACGACCGTCCTCTCGTCGGCGCCCGGCCGGTAGGCGAAGCCCAGGCGGGGGGCGAACACCTTGAAGCGGTCCGGGTTCTCGGGGCTGCGCCGTCCCGCCGCCTGGTAGTACTTGCCGTCCACGACGCCCTTGTCGACGAGCGTCTGGTCGGCCACGAGCAGGCCGCCGGGAGCGTAGGCGAGGTTCCGCCAGCCCATGCGGTCGTTGGTCTCGTAGGGCACGTTGCGGTAGTCGTAGCGCAGGCCGAGGTTGACGGTGAGGCTCTTGCTGACCTTCCAGTCGTCCTGGATGTAGGGGGCAACGTAGAGGAAGTTCATCTCCCGGGGGTTGCCCACCTCGCCGGCCACGCCGAAGCCGGCGGGCTGGAACGCGCTGGCCGCGGAGTAGTAACCGAGCAGGAAGTCGGCGACGGGGCTGCCGGTGAACCCGACGTTGAAGGTGAAGTTGCCGGTGAGGTCGGTCGCGAGGTCGCGCTGCAGCCACCAGCGCCGGAAGTTGGCCCCGAAGTTGAAGGTGTGGTTTCCCCTGACCCAGGTCGTGGTGTTGCTGATGTCCCACATCGGCTGCGTGCTCGCGGTGTAGGCATTGACGGCGCCGCCGGTGCTCGAGAACCCCTGGATGGCGACGTTGGAGCAGTTGCGCTGGTCGTCCGGGATGTCCTGGAAGATCCCGGTCACGGCCTGGGCGTCGATGGCGGCCTGGGGACAGGGGATCCCGTGCTGGGGGGCGTCCGCGACCACGCGGCCGAGGCGGAACGAGTTCACGATGTTGTTGCGGATGGGCCAGGTGTGGGAGACCTGCCAGTTGTCGGTGTCCTGGGTGAAGATCCGGTCCGAGATGTCGAGGACGCCGCCCGAGGTGGTCCGGTTGTCGTACTTGGCCCGCGTGAAGCGCGCAAAGGCCCGGCCGTAATGGCCGAGGTCCTGGTCGATGCGGACCGTGAACTGGTTCTGGGTCTGGGGCAGCGTGCGGACCACCTGGTAGTTGCCGAGCGGCGAGGTGGAGTTCGGCGCCGGATACCAGTTGTTCTGGGTCGCGACCTGGGCCAGGCGCGAGAAGCGCGAGGCCGGGATCGTGTTGTTCGGGAACGGCTGGCCGGTCAGCGGGTCGATGATCGTGCGCGAGAAGTGGCCGGAGAGCTCGGCCGGGCTGGGCACGAAGAAGAACGAGCTGAAGCCGCGGTCCTGGCGGGTGCCGTCGTAGTTGACGAGGAAGAAGGTCTTGTTCTTGACGATCGGCCCGGTGATCACGCCCCCGAACTGCTTCTGGTCGAGGGTGGGCTTCTCCGCGTTGGCGGGGTCGAAGAAGCTCTTGGCATCCAGCGCGTCGTTGCGCATGAACCCGAACAGGGTGCCGTGCCAGACGTTGGTGCCCGACTTGCTGACCAGGTTCACCTGGTTGGCGCTGAAGCCGTACTCCGCGGAGTAGGTCTTGGTCTGCTCCTTGAACTCCTCCAAGGCGTCGATGGAAAGGATGGCGGCCGGAGTCCCGATCGCAGTGTCCACGTTGGCCGTCCCGTCGATCATGAAGTTGTTGGAGGTCGGCCGCGACCCCATGATGCTGATCGCGTCCCCTGCCCCTGACGCATCGAACCCTGCTCGCCCGTGGTCTGCACCGCGCCCGCGCCGAGGAACAGGAGCTGGAGGAAGTTGCGTCCGTTGAGGGGCAGGTCGGTGATCTGCTTCTCGGTGATGACCTGGCCCACCGTCGCCGTCTCGGTGTCGATGGCCACCGTGGCCGCCTGGACCTCCACCGCCTCCGTGAGCCCTCCCGGCTGCAGCTCGAGGTCGACGCGGTAGACCTGGTCGACGTTGAGCCGCACGCCGGTGCGCTTGGCGGGACGGAACCCCTGCAGCTCCGCCGTCACCGAGTAGACGCTGACGGGCAGGAGCGCGAAGACGTAGTTGCCCTCCTTGTTGGCGGTGGCGTCCCGACGGGCTCCGGTCAGCTCGCTGATCGCGGTGACCGCGGCCCCGGGAACGACGGCGCCCGTCGAGTCCTTGACCGTGCCCGTGATCTGTCCGGTCGCCGATTGCGCCTGGAGCGACGTCGCCGAGGCGAGCAGGACGAGCGCGCAGGCGAGCAATACCTGTTTCTTCATCGTCGAACCTCCTCGTTCGAATTCAGCGGCCGGGTGGCCGAAAATGTCGGATGGCGGCACTCTCCGCCCGCCCCGTCGGGATGGTCAAGCGTCTTGGCCGAGAAAACGGGCGTTTGCGAGCGCGAATCAGCCGCCACGCGCGCGCCGCGGCGATAACTTCCCGGGAGCCGAGTAGTTACTTCGGCGACTGACGGTTGCCGACGGCGATCCGGCCACCCACCGGCAGCGTCTCGGCGTTGTGCACGGCGTAACGGTCGGAGTCCGCCTTCGTCGCGGTCGGGTCAGGAAGCCGGGGAACCGTGGCCGGCAGGAGCAGGGAGTCGTTCGGGTAGAAGTGATCGACGTTTTCGGTGGTGATGAGCTGGTGCCGCGTGAAGACCGCGGGCGGCGTCTGGCGGTGCGAGAGGAGATCGAACGCGAGCTTGAGGAGGCCCTCGCCGTAGCGCTCGGGGAAGTAGCCGACGGACGCGATGAGGGGCGTCCGCGGCTCCCTCAGCTCCGCGCGCGCGTCCGGCTCCGCGTTCTGCCCCACGACCGCGCACGTGCTCGCCCGCCCCCCCTCCTGGAAGGCACGAGCGGCACCGAGCGCGCTCGGATCGTTCGCGGCTCCGACCAGGACGTGGCGCGCTTTCGATCCGCGGAGATGCCGGCGGACTTCCTCCAGCGAGGTCTTGAACTGGCCGTCACCGTCCAGGGAAACCACCCTCGCCGCCTCCGCCGCTTCTCCGAGTACCTCCCGGATTCCCGCCAGCACGCCGTTCATGCGGGCGTGGACGAGCGCACCCGCGCGCGTGAGCTCGAGGAGCAGGATCTCGTCGACGCGCCCGCCGAGGTGGGTCCTCGCCCATTGGCCGAGGAAGCGCCCCGCGAGCAGCCCCGCCCGGTAGTTGTTCGCCCCGAAATAGGTGGCCCCCGGATGCGGAATGTCGATGGCGATGAAAGGAATGTTGGCTTCCAGGTACTTCGAGGCGATGGCCGGCGCCACCGCCTCGTCGGTCTGGAACTCGATGGCGAGGCTCACCCGCTCCCGGATGAGGTGCTCGGCGTTGCGCACGGCGACCCTGGGCTGATACCGGTTGTTGACGACGATCAGCTCCACGTCCTCGCTCTCGGCCGCGCGCTGCAGGCTGGCCAGCACTTCGCGCGGGAAGGAGCTGTCCTGCCCCTGCGCCGCGTAACCGATGCGGTGGCGCTGGCGACGCCGGATCTCCGAGATCAGCCGGTACCGGCTCTCGTCCACCTTCTCGAGCAACCCGCATTGGTGGAGTGTGTGCAGGAGACGGAAGCACATCCCCTTCGCCATCCGCGTGCGCGCGACGACGTCGCGGAGCCGCAGCGCTTCGCCGGCCGACTTGAAGGCGCCGAGGACGTCGACGGCGTGGACGACCGATCGCACGACGTACCGCTCGCGCACGGCCTTGTCGAGAGGCATGGCACCCCCACCGACAAACGTTCTGCAGAGCATAACACTCGCGGTCAAGCGTCCTCTTCCCCAAGCCCTCTCCTCGCACCCGCCGGCACCGTCAACTCCAGTCACACAGGCGCTTACGTACGGCCGGCCCTCTTCGGTACACCGTTTCATGCTCGGGAACGTGGAGGCCTGGGCACGAAACCGGTTGTCGTGGGGTTGCCGCATCGCCACACTCACTCGAATGTCATCTCACAAGCCCGACCGGTTGATGGACCGGCGCCGGTTTCTCGCGGTAAGCGCGCTCACGCTGGGCGTGATCGTCGGCAGTGCCGGCGCCGGGGGGGATCGACGCGCCTGGGGGCAGGAGTCCGGCGACGGGGAAACGGTGGAGGTGAAGACCGCCTACGGGCGGCTACGCGGCCGCCGCCGCGCAGACCTGGTGACGTTCAAAGGGATTCCCTATGCGGGTCCGGTATCGGGCGGGAATCGATTCAAGGCTCCGCCACCACTGGCGCCGTGGACGGGGGCCCGTGACGCCTTCAGGCCCGGGCCGCCGTCGTTCCAACCCAATCGGCCGTCCTTCGGCGTCGACGAGCCGTTTCCCTCCGAGGACTGTCTCGTCCTCAACATCTGGACGCCCGCGGCGGATCAGCGCAAACGTCCGGTGATGTTCTACAACCACGGTGGCGGCTTCGTCATCGGGTCCGGGAGCACGTGGTACCAGGACGGCAGCAACCTCGCGCGAGAGCAGGACGTCGTGGTGGTGGCCAACAACCATCGGCTCGGCCTCCTCGGTCATCTGTTCCTGGCCGACCTCGCGGGCGAGGAGTACGCCTCCTCCGGCAATCAGGGAATCCTGGACATCGCGGCGGCCTTGGAGTGGGTCCACGAGAACATCGAGGCCTTTGGTGGAGATCCGGGCAACGTGATGGTCTTCGGCGAGTCGGGGGGAGGGGCCAAGACCTCCTGCATCTATGCGCTTCCATCCGCGAAGGACCATTTCCACAAGGCCTCGATCGAGAGCGGGCCCGGCGTCCACATGACCCCTCGCGACATGGCGACGGAGACGGCGAGGATGGTCCTGGGCGAGCTGGGTCTCTCCGTTGGCGAGGTGGCCAGGCTCAGGGATGTTCCGCCCGAGAAACTGGTCGAAGTCCAGGGTGCGGTCGCGAAGAAGGCGCCGGGGAACCTGACCTTGAACGGCGGCCGCAAGGGCATGGTCGTCGCGCGCCCGGGCGGATTCGGCCCGGTCGTGGACGGCACGTACCTTCCCAACCACCCTTTCGATCCCACCGCGCCTTCGATCTCGCGCGATAAGCCACTCATGGTCGGGACGAACAAGGACGAGATGGCGTTCTTCTACTTCGAACGGAAGGCGGCGGATCTCTTCTCGTTGACCGAAGGCGGTCTGCAGACACAGCTCGCCAAGGACTTCGGCGCGAGCTCGGAGAAGATCCTGGCGACGTATCGCAACCGCCGGCCCGCGGCATCGCCATCGGACCTCTACATCGCGATCACGACCGCGCGCGCGATGTGGCTCGGCTCGATCGAGATCGCCGAAAGGAAGCTGCAGCAGCACCGTGCGCCCGTGTACATGTACTTGTTCACGCACGAGTCGAACCTCGTCGTCCCCGGCACGAAACATCGCCTTGGCGCGGCCCACGCCACGGAGATCTGGCACAAGTTCGACAACGTGGACCTCCCGAATCCGAAGAATGCCCCGGGCCCTCCACTCATCGGCGATGATCCCGGCCGCAAGCAGTCCGCGCGAAACATGAGTGAGATGTGGGCAACCTTCGCGCGGAACGGACACCCGGGCGCCAAGGGGCAGCCCACCTGGCCCGCGTACACCCTGGACAGACGGAGCACCATGTTGATCGATGCGGCATGCAGGGTGGAAGACGATCCGTTCGGCCAGGAACGCGCGTTGTGGGACAGCCTCGGCTGATCGCGCGCCGGCAGTCCCCCTGCGTTCGGTAAGATGGGCGCCGGCGGACCTCGCGGCCCGTTTCGCGGGGCGTAACACGCGTCCCTGGACGCTGCTGCGGCCGGTCCGCCCCGAACGGGCAGGGGGCGGCCGTAAATTGCGCCAAGGCAGGAGTTTGAAATATGTTGGGACGAATGTGGGTGGTGTTTTGGAATGGCGAACCCTGTCGCGCGCGGGAAAGAGCGTGCGACTCGCCTGGCGACTGGGCCTAGACTGCGCGCGCGGCGGGGCATGGGCTCTGCCATCCATCAGGACGGATCCGGCGGCATGGCCAGCCACTCCGAGACGTCGAAGATGATCCAGTCCTTCTGGGACGACGAGAAGGCGCACGGGCTCTCCGGCCTCGACCGCCTCGTCTATCGATCGAACGCGCTCGGGTCCGACCTCACCCTCACGAACACGGGCGGCGGCAACACCTCCTCCAAGCTCATCGAGAAGGACCCACTCACGGGAGCGGACGTCGAGGTGCTCTGGGTGAAGGGCTCGGGCGGCGACCTGCGCACGGCGAAGCGCGACGGCTTCGCCTCTCTCTATCTCGACAGGGTCCGCGCGATGAAGGCGCGCTACCTCGCCGACCCGCGCCGCGGGCCCAAGACGCCGGTCGAGGACGCGATGTACCCGCTGTACGCGCACTGCGTGTTCGGCCTCAACCCGCGCGCCTGCTCCATCGACACCCCCCTGCACACGTTCGTGCCCTTCCGGCACGTGGACCACCTCCATCCCAACGCCGTCATCGCCGTCGCCGCCTGCGTGAACCAGGAGAAGCTCACAGGCGAGATCTACGGCGACGACGTGATCTACGTGCCCTGGCAGCGGCCGGGCTTCGACATCGGGCTGCTCATGGAGCGCCTGATCGCCGAGCATCCCAAGGCGCGAGGCGTCCTGCTCGGCCACCATGGCATGAGCTCGTGGAACGACGACGACCGGCTCTGCTATCGGACCGCGCTCGAGATCGTGGACCGTGCCGCGCGCTACATCGAGTCCCGCGACCGCGGCGAGAAGACGTTCGGCGGACGCCGGCACGCCGCGCTCGAGGCCCCGCAACGGCGGTCCATCCAGACGCGGATCCTGCCCTGGCTGCGCGGGCGGCTCTCGTCGTCGCGGCGCGTGGTGGCGACGGTGCAGGACGATCCCCGGATGCTGCGCTTCGTGGACAGCCAGGACGGACCGCGCCTGGCCGCTCTCGGCACTTCCTGTCCCGACCACTTCCTCCGCACCAAGATCCGCCCGCTGTTCGCGGACTGGGACCCGGGGACGGGGGACGTGGCCGCGCTGGAGGCCGCCCTCGAGAGCGGGCTCGAACGGTACCGGTCGGATTACCGGGCGTACTACGAGCGCTGCCGCCGGCCGGAGTCGCCGGCCATGCGTGACCCCAGCCCCACCGTGGTCCTCGTGCCCGGGCTCGGCATGTTCGCTTTCGGCAAGAACAAGAGCGAGTCCCGCGTGACCGCGGAGTTCTACAACTGCGCGATCGAAGTCATGCGGGGGGCGGAGGCCATCGACCGCTACGAGGCCATGGACGAGCAGGAGGCCTTCGACATCGAGTACTGGCCCCTGGAAGAGGCCAAGCTTCAGCGCCTCCCCACGGAGAAGGAGCTGGACCGGCAGGTGATCGTCGTCGTGGGGGCCGGCTCCGGCATCGGCAAGGCCACCGCGCACCGGCTGGTGACGGACGGCGCGCACGTGGTCGGCCTCGACCGGGACGAGGCGGCGGCCAGGGCGACCGCGGACGAGATCGTGGCCCGCCTGGGCGCCGGGATCGGCGTGGCCGGCTCCGGGATCAGCGATTGCGGGCCCGCCATCGGCCTCGCCTGCGACGTGACCGCGCGCGAGAGCGTGGCGCGGGCTTTCGAGGACGCCGTGCTCGCCTACGGCGGCGTGGACGCGGTCGTGGTGACGGCGGGGGTGTTCGTGGCCCCCGACCAAAGCGGCCGCATCGACGACCGCCAGTGGGCGCTGACCTTCGGCGTGAACGTCACCGGCGCCTACATCGTGGCCGACGAGGCGCACCGCGTCCTCGAGCGGCAGGGCCTGCCCGCGAGCCTCGTCCTCACCACCAGCGCGAACGCGGTGGTGGCCAAGAAGGGCAGCCTCGCCTACGACACGAGCAAGGCGGCGGCCAACCACCTCGTGCGCGAGCTGGCCATCGAGATGGCGCCTCTCGTGCGCGTGAACGCGGTGGCCCCGGCCACGGTCGTGAAGGGCAGCACGATGTTACCGCGTGAGCGCGTGATCGCCTCCCTCCTCAAGTACGGCCTGCCCGCGGGCGGAGAGGACTCGACGGACGAGCTGCGCGGCCGCCTGGCCGACTTCTACGCCCGGCGGTCGCTCACCCGGTTGCCGATCGAGCCGGACGACCAGGCGGAGGCCATCTTCCTGCTCGTCTCGCGGCGGCTCTCCAAGACGACCGGTCACGTGATCCCGGTGGACGGCGGCCTGCAGGACGGGTTCCTGCGGTGAGGACAAGCGGCGGAGGCAGCATGGCGGGGCATTTCGAGATCAACGACGGGTTCATCGCCGAGCACAACGGGACGGCGCGGGCCTGGCTCGAGGAGGACTACGAGCACCTCGGGCGCGTGGTGGCCCGGCGCGGGCGCGACATCGAGGACCTGGTGGCGCGCGCGCAGGCCTTTCGGGTGGCCGTGCCCTCGTGGGTCCTGGTCACGGGCGGCACGCGCTTCGCGCGCTTCCCCCGTCCGGGCGAGCCCCGCGACGTCTTCGAGAAGCTCGAGGACTGCGGGACGGTCTTCAAGCTGGTGCGCTCGACCCCCGCGGTGTCGCTGCACATCCCGTGGGACAAGCCGGAGAGCCCGGCCGAGCTGCGGCGCTTCGCGGCCGAGCGCGGCCTCGTGTTCGACGCCATGAACTCGAACACGTTCCAGGACCAGTCGGACCAGCGCCACTCCTACGAGTTCGGCAGCCTCACCCATCCCGACCGCGCCGTGCGCCGCCAGGCCATCGATCACAACCTCG
>Ga0136846_1216425_pt1 | contig 12805 bp, 13 predicted proteins | sample HopSoiMetagenom2_FD_96841 | JGI IMG/M metagenome (GOLD analysis project Ga0136846, IMG submission 96841) | Grasslands soil microbial communities from Hopland, California, USA - 2 Assembly 2016 (version 4) | ecosystem: Environmental > Terrestrial > Soil > Grasslands | place: USA: Hopland...
CCGCTCTATGAGCGGCGTGATCATGGACGTGACCGACCGTCACGAAGTCGAGGAGCGCCTGAACCAGGCGCAAAAAATGGAAGCGATCGGTCAATTGACCGGTGGCGTTGCGCACGATTTCAACAACCTGCTGACGGCAATCGTCGGCAACCTCGATATGATCTCCCGGGCGCCCGGCGATGCGAGCCGCGTGGAGAGGCTCGCAAGCACGGCGCTTCAGGCGGCAAGCCGCGGCAGCGATCTCACACAGAAGTTGCTCACGTTTGCGCGTAAGCAGGTCGTGCAGCCGGAGACGGTCAATCCGAACCATCTCCTCACCGATTTCCGCGATTTGCTGCAGCGGGCTCTGGGAGAGACGATCGATCTCGAAATCAATCTCGATCCGACTCTCGACCCGGTACGGCTTGATCCCGCGGAGTTCCAAAGCGCAGTCTTGAATCTCTTCGTCAACGCACGAGATGCGATGCCGAACGGCGGCAAACTCAAAATCAGCACGCGCAACATACGCCTCACCGAGGAGAGCGACGCCTATCCCGACGCACGCCCCGGCGCCTACGTGCTTGTGCGCATTTCCGGCACCGGCGCTGGCATGGAGGAGGGCACCCTAGCGCGGGCTTTCGAACCGTTCTTCACCACAAAGGACGTGGGCAGCGGCACCGGGTTGGGACTGAGCCAGGTCTACGGCTTCTGCCGACAGACTGGCGGTTTCGCCCGGATCACGAGCGCGGTGGGGCAGGGCACAAATGTAGAGATGTATCTTCCGCGCTCGGCCGATCGCCCCGATGGCGCGTCCGGCCGGTTGATGCTTCCGCTTCGCCGTGCCGCGGAGGGCGAAGTCATACTGGTCGTTGAAGATGATTTGGCCGTGCTGGAAATGGCGGTCGAGAGCCTGAGCGATCTCGGCTATCAGACGCTGACGGCGGAGGATGCGCAATCGGCGCTGGCCTTTCTCCGCTCGCATGCCCGTATCGACATCTTGTTTTCCGATGTCGTGATGCCAGGTGGTATGAATGGCGTCCAGCTCAGCGTCGAGGCAAAGCGGTTGCGGCCGAAATTGAAGGTTCTGTTGAGCTCGGGCTATACGGGCGCGGCGCTCGGACAATCCGGCGTTCCCGAGGACACGCCCATTTTAAGTAAGCCGTACCGCCGGGAGGACCTGGCCCAGAAGCTCCACATCGTTTTGCGCCGCGAGTAGCTCCCCGATATCCCACTAAAGAACGAGAAACCAGGTCCGGCGGCAATAGAAACAGCGCAAGGGGTTGTGCTAACCTCCCTTCCACGTGATCGGCCGGGCGCGTTTTGCGACGCCACAAGAGCCGCTAAGGGAGGATGTGGATGTGCGATACGCGACGCTTCATTGGGAAGGCATGTCTGGTCATTGCCGGCGCGCTTCTCGCCGCTCCGGTTCAGGCCGAAGAGCCGAAGCACGGCGGCATTTTGCGAATTTACCATCGCGATAGTCCGGCGAGTGCTTCGATCCACGAGGAGGCGACCTTCTCGACAAACATTCCCTTCATGGGAGTGTACAACAATCTCGTTCTTTACGATCAGCACAAACCGCAGAATTCGATCGACACGATCGTCCCCGAGCTCGCCGAAAGCTGGTCCTTGAGCGAGGATCATAAGAAGCTGACTTTTAAGCTGCGCTCGGGCGTGAAGTGGCATGACGGCAAGCCGTTCACCGCGGCCGACGTGAAATGCACGTTCGATCTGTTGATGGGGAAGAGCAAGGACAAGCTGCGCAAGAACCCGCGCGAGACCTGGTATAACAATGTCGTCGACGTCACCACGAACGGCGACAACGAGGCGACCTTCAACCTGAAACGGCCGCAGCCCTCGCTGATTGCGCTGCTCGCGTCAGGCTATTCGCAAATTTATTCCTGCCATGTGTCGGCGCGCGACATGCGCGTGAAGCCGATCGGCACCGGTCCCTTCAAGTTTGTGGAATTCAAGCAGAACGAGTCCATCAAGCTCACGCGCAATCCCGATTACTGGAAGAAGGGACTGCCTTATCTCGACGGCATCGAATTTACGATTATTCCGAACCGCTCGACGGCGATCCTCGCGTTTATCGCGGGCAAGTTCGACATGACCTTCCCGACGGAAGTGACGATCCCGCTTCTGAAGGACATCAAGGCGCAGGCGCCCGATGCGATCTGCAAAGTCGTGCCGATCAACGTCAGCACAAACCTGATCGTCAACCGCGACGTGGCGCCGTTCGACAATGCGGACCTGCGCCTCGCGATGGTTTATGCGCTCGACCGCAAGTCTTTCATCGACATTCTTGCGGAAGGCCAGAGCGAGATCGGCGCCTCCATGCTGCCGCCGCCGGAGGGCGTCTGGGGCATGCCCCCGGATATGCTCCCAAAATTGCCGGGCTATGGTCCCGACGTCAAAGCCAATAGCGCCAAGGCGCGCGAAATAATGGAGAAGCTCGGCTACGGCCCGCAAAAGCATCTGGCGCTGAAGGTCTCGACGCGCAATATCGCGACCTATCGCGATCCCGCGGTCATCCTCATCGATCAGCTCAAGGACATCTATATCGACGCCGAGCTCGAGCCGGTCGAGACCTCCGTCTGGCACGCCAAAGCGAGCCGCAAGGACTACATCATCGGGCTCAATCTGACCGGCAATGCCGTCGACGATCCCGACCAGAATTTTTACGAGAATTACGCCTGCGGGTCGGAGCGGAATTTCACCGGCTATTGCAACAAGGAGCTCGACGCGCTCTTCGATAAGCAATCGCAGGAGACCAATGTCGAGGCGCGCAAGAAGATTGTCTGGGACATCGAGAAGAAGCTGGTCGAAGATGTCGCGCGGCCGATCATCATGCATCCGCGCCAGGGGACGTGCTGGCATCCTGCCCTGAAGAGCTACACCGTGATGGTGAACAGTTCTTACAACGGCTATCGCTTCGAAGACATCTGGCTCGACAAGTGACGCAACGGTCTTACGGAAGGTGAGGGAGGAGGAATGGCCTCCTACCTGACGCGGCGGCTGATGCTGATGGTCGTGACCCTGTTCGGGATCTCCATCATCATTTTCTTTCTGCTACGCGTCGTCCCCGGAAACATCGTCGATATTCTCTTCGACTCGGCCGGCATGGTGAACCCGGCCGAAAAGGTGAAGATCGAGCGCGAGCTTGGCCTGGATAAGCCGATTCCGGTGCAATATATCGCCTGGATCGGCGGCATCGCGCAGGGCGATCTCGGTTATTCCTATGTTTCGGAGAAGCCGGCGATGGACGAGATCGCGCCGCGCATTCCGGTCACCGCAAAACTCGCGCTGATGGCGCTGATCTTTTCCATTGCGCTCGGCATCCCGCTCGGCGTGATCAGCGCTGTCAAACAGAATTCCGCCGTCGATTACGTCTTGCGCGTGCTCAGCCTCACCGGATTGTCGGTGCCGGCCTTCTGGCTCGGGCTTCTCATCCTGATGGTGTTCGTCGCGCGTTTCGGCACGATCCCGATCTATACGGAACCTACCAAAAGCTTGTGGGATGAGCTTCTGCTCTACAGCGTGCCCGCTGCCGCGGTCGGCTTTCGCTCCTCCGCGCTAATCATGCGGCTGACGCGCTCCTCGATGCTGGAAGTGATGCGCCAGGATTACATCCGCACCGCGCGCGCCAAGGGCGCCTCGGCGCGGGCGGTCAACTACGATCACGCGCTGCGCAACGCGCTGCTCCCGGTGGTGACGATCGTCGGCATCGAGGCAGCGTTCCTGATCGGCGGGCTTATCGTGACCGAGACGGTGTTCAACATTCCCGGGGTCGCGCGCTTTCTCGTCGAAGCGATCCGCACGCGCGATTATCCGATCGTGCAGAACCTGGTGATGTTCATCGCCATCGTCGTCGTCGTGGTGAATTTCCTCGTCGACCTTACTTACGCGGCGCTCGACCCGCGCATCAAATATGCCGATTGACGCGCCGATGACGGTAAGCGATTCGGGAATCGAGATCGCCGACGCCTTTGCCGCGGACCTGAAGCGGGCAGGCGCCGGCACGAGCGGATTGCGTGGCGCTTTGCGCCACTTCATCCTGCGCCATCCCCTCGGTGCGGCCGGCGCTATCATCATGAGCGTGTTCGTGTTCGGCGCGCTGTTCGCCGATCTTATCACGATCTATGACCCCTTGCAGACCGACTCAGCGCTGTCGCTCGCCCGGCCAAGCGCCGCGCACTGGATGGGCGCCGACTTCATGGGCCGCGATATCTACAGCCGTATCGTCTACGGCGCGCGGATTTCGCTCGCCGTCGGCATCGGTTCGACGCTGCTCGGGTGCATCTTCGGCGCGGCGATCGGCTTGAGCTCGGGTTATCTCGGCGGCTGGGTCGATCTCCTGGCGCAGCGCGTCATCGATATCCTGCAGGCGCTGCCGCTGCTTGTGCTCGCGCTGGTCATGGCCGCGGCGCTCGGTCCGTCGCTCAGGAACACGATCATCGCGATTGCGATCCCGCTGATACCTTCCGTCGCCCGCGTCATCCGCTCGAACACGTTGGCGTTGCGCGAATTGCCATTTGTCGAGGCGGCGCGGGCGATCGGCATGAGCGAGTTCCGCATCGCCGTTCGCCACGTCCTGCCGAATACGCTGGCGCCGGTCATTGTGCTGGCGACGGCGCAACTCGGGGCCGCCATCCTGACCGAGGCCTCGTTGTCGTTTCTCGGCCTCGGAATTCCCGAGCCGTATCCTTCCTGGGGCCGCATGCTGTCGGAATCGGCGGCGGAATATGTGCGCACCGCGCCGTGGCTGGTGATTTTTCCCGGCGCGGCGATCAGCCTCACCGTGTTCGGCACGAACCTGCTCGGCGACGCCTTGCGCGACATCCTCGATCCGAGGCAGCGCAGCTGATGGCTCTGGCTGATCTCAGCGGTCCCTCGATCGGCGCAACCGCTCGAGCAGCGGTGCTCAGCGTGCAGGATCTACGCACCGTCTTCTTCACCGGACGCGGTCTTATCAAGGCCGTCGACGGCGTCTCCTTCGATCTCAAATCCCACGAAGCTCTGGCGATCGTCGGCGAATCCGGTTGTGGCAAGAGCATGACCGCCTTGTCGGTGATGCGTCTTATTCCCGATCCGCCCGGTCGCATCGTCGGCGGGCGGGTGATGCTCGGCAACCGCGACTTGCTGCAGCTCCAAGAAAGCGAGATGCGCCGCGTGCGCGGCAACGACATCTCAATGATTTTCCAGGAGCCGATGACCTCGCTCAATCCGGTCATGACGATTGGCCGGCAAATCAGCGAGGCGGTGCGGCTGCACGAGGACGTGTCGAAATCCGCGGCGTCGGACAAAGCAGTCGAGATGCTGCGGCTCGTGAAAATCCCCGAGCCGGCGCAGCGCGCGCGCGAATATCCGCACCAGCTCTCGGGCGGCATGCGCCAGCGCGCGATGATCGCCATGGCGCTTGCCTGCAATCCGAAAGTGCTGATCGCCGACGAGCCGACGACCGCGCTCGACGTCACGATCCAAGCGCAAATTCTCGATCTCATGCTGTCGATGCAGCAAAAGCTCGGCACCTCGATCGTGCTGATCACCCACGATCTCGGCGTCGTTGCCGAGACGGCGCATCGCGTCGTCGTCATGTATGCGGGCAAGAAGGTGGAAGAGGCCGGCGTCGAGGCGCTGTTCGACGAGCCGCTGCATCCCTACACGCTGGGACTGATGGGCTCCGTGCCGCGGCTCTCGCTCGCGGGAGCATCGGAGAGCGCGGCGCGCCTGCAGGAAATTCCCGGCACCGTGCCGTCGCTCGTCGATTTGCCCGCGGGCTGCACGTTCGCGCCGCGTTGCTCCTTCGCGACGGATGTCTGTCGCGCGCAATTTCCGCCATACGAAGAAAAGCGGCCCGGTCATTTCGCAGCGTGCTGGCATTCGGACCGGGTGCGCGGGGCCGCCGCATGAACCCGCCGGTCCTCGAAGTCACCGCGCTGAAGAAGCACTTCCCGGTGCGCAAGGGGCTGCTTCGGCGTAGCGCCGGCACCGTGTTCGCCGTCGACGGTGTCAGCTTCGAAGTCGGGCAGGGCGAGACATTGAGCCTTGTCGGCGAAAGCGGTTGCGGAAAATCGACGCTGGCGCGCACGGCGATGCGGCTCATCGAGCCGACAAGCGGCACGATCCGCCTCGAAGGGCAAGACGTGACGCGCCTTTCACGTCGCGAGATGCAGCCGTACCGGCGCGAATTGCAGATGATCTTTCAGGATCCGTTCTCGTCGCTCAATCCACGCATGAAAGCCGGCGACATCGTCGGCGAGCCGCTAAAGGTGCATGGATTGAGCCACGGCGCGGACGCTCGCGAGCGCGTCTCGGCTTTGTTCGAGCAGGTCGGATTGCGGCCGACGCAGATGCAGAGTTTTCCGCACGAATTTTCCGGCGGCCAGCGTCAGCGCATCAGCATTGCGCGCGCGCTGGCGCTCAGCCCGAAGCTGATCATCGCCGACGAGCCGGTGTCGGCGCTCGATGTTTCCATTCAGGCGCAGGTGATCAATCTGTTGATGGACCTGCAGCAGCGGCGCGGGCTGTCTTATCTCTTGGTCGCGCACGACCTCGCCGTCGTCGAGCATATCAGCCATCGCGTCGCCGTCATGTATCTCGGCAAAATCGTCGAGCAGGCCGAGAAGCGTAACGTCTTCGACACTCCGCTGCATCCATATACGCAAGCGCTGTTGTCCGCGGTGCCGTTGCCGAACCCGAAGGTCAAACGCGAGAAGCGCATTTTGCAGGGCGACGTGCCGAGCCCGATGAATCCGCCGTCGGGCTGCCCCTTTCACACGCGCTGCCCGCACGCCTTCGAGCCGTGCAAGTCTGTCGCGCCCGCCTTCGGCGAGGTCGCGCCGGGGCACGAGGCGGCGTGCCATTTGTATGGGGTGGTGGGGGCGACCTCATCCTGAGGCGCCATCTGATCTCGGATGTTTCCGAGATCAGCAAAGAATATCAAAGTCGGGAATACCCGACTTTGAATGCGGCGTCTCGAAGATGGGCAAACGCGCATTCCTTTGCCACCCTTCGAGACGCGCCATCGGCGCTCCTCAGGGTGAGGGCAGTTAATTCCGATAACTCGGATCGATCTTATCCAGCTTCCGCAACAAAGCCGGCCATTCCATCACGCCGAAGGGACGGCGCACCTGCGGCTGGTAATTCGTATAGGTCTTCTCGACGATATCGTCCGACACTTTGTTGAGCTTGACGCCGCACGCCATCGCGGCGAGCTGCGAGCGGCACGACATTTCAAGCCGGTGCATAGCGTTGAATGCCTCGGCGATCGTGCGGCCGGTGGTAAGCAAACCATGATTGCGCAGGATCATCGCATTGTTGTCGCCGAGATTTTTGACGAGCTCCTCCTGCTCAGTGAGATCGAGCACGACGCCGTGATAGTCGTGGTAACTTATCCTAGCGAAGCGCATCGCCGTTTGCGTCAGCGGCAATAATCCGCATTCAAGCGATGCGATCGCCATTCCCGCCCAAGTATGCGTGTGGATGACGCAGGCGACATCACGCTTTGCTTCGTGCACGGCGCTGTGGATGACGAAGCCGGCGCGGTTGATGTCGTAATAAAGGCCCGGCCCGAAATCGGGCTTCGCGAGAATGTTGCCTTCATGGTCGATCTTGATCAGGCTCGAGGCGGTGATCTCCTCGTAGAGCATGCCGTAGGCGTTGATGAGGAACGCGTTCTCCTCGCCCGGCACGCGCATCGAAATGTGATTGGCGACCATGTCCGACATTTCGTAGAGCGCAACCAGCCGGTAACAGGCGGCGAGATCGACGCGCGCCTGCCATTCCTCCGGCGTGACCTTGCCCTGCATCGAGGCAATCTGAGCTTGGATGTTTCGTTCATGCAGCATGCGTTCCGCCCTAGCTTGATCGGTTGGCGGGCAGTTTCGGCGAAGTCGGCTATCTCGGCAAGCAAGCTGGCGGTTGCGGTTCAGGTTCCGTCGGACCGGCGGAGCCATTCGTCTAGACCGATGCGGCCGAGGCGCGCCTCGCCTAACGGCACGAGCGAGTGCTCCTCGACTCGGCCGCCCCAGTACCGGGCTTCGGGGTCGCCCACGACCTCGCGCGGGTCGCCAACCGCCTTCAGATAACGGGCGACAATTTCGTTGAATGGTGCTCGTTCCGGGCCGGCAATCTCGACGATGCCGGTTCGCGGCGTCGCGAGCGCCACCTCGGCAACTATGGGCGCAATATCATCCGCTGCCATGGGCTGGAACAGGACGGGCGGAAGCCTGACTATATTCGCCTCCGCACTTGAAGCGGCGATGCCGCCGAGGAATTCCAGGAACTGCGTGGCGCGAATAATCGTGTAGGGAATGCCGGAGGCCTTGATCAGCTTCTCCTGGGCGACCTTGGCGCGGAAATAACCATTGTCGCTCCGGTCAATGCCGACGATGGAGAGCGCGACGTGGTGCTGCACGCCGGCAGCGGCCTCGGCCGCGAGAAGATTGCGCCCGGAAGTCTCGAAAAATTCCAGCACGGCCTTGTCTTCGAACGAAGGCGAATTGGTGAGGTCAATCACCACTTGCGCGCCGGTCAGGGCGTCCTTGAGTCCCTCGCCGGTAAGGGTGTTGATGCCGCTCTTCGGCGAGGCGGCGAGGACCTCGTGGCCACGCCTGCGTAGAATGGTGACGGTCTTCGAGCCGATCAGGCCTGTGCCACCGATCACGACCATCTTCATGGTTGACCCTCCCTTGCGGGTGACTGGAGATCCTTGCAGGGATTCGAAAAGTGATTTTTCGAGTGCCCATGCGAGGAAACATCTGCGTGAATGAAGCAAAGTTTCGTGTGCTCGTCACGAGCAGTGAATTGTTCGCGAACGCAGCCGAGATGCTCACTCGCATCGGCGCCGAAATTGACACGATGCCGGGCAAGATGACGGAGGCGCGGCTCAGCGAGGCGCTGGCCAAGCCGACGCAGGTGATCGTCATGCGCGGCAATCCGCCGATCACGCGCGCCGTGCTGGAGGCGGCGGCTCCGCATTTGCGGGTGATCGCCAAACCCGGCGCAGGTGTCGACTCCGTCGATCTCGAAGCAGCGACCGAGCATGGCATTCCCATCATGACAGCTGGGCATGGCAACGCGCCGGCGGTCGCCGAGATCACGATCGGCTTCATGCTGGCGCTTGGCCGCGACATCGTTCGGCTCGATCGGCGCACGCGCGGCGGGGACTGGCGCCGTGACGATTACAATTCGTCTGAGCTTGCGGGGCGCACGCTGGGGCTCATCGGATTCGGCCGCATCGGCCGGCGCGTCGCCGAGCTGGCGCGCGCCTTTGGAATGCGCGTGCTGGTTCTGACGCGCACGCCCGCGAAGGTGACGCCCGATTTAGCCGAAGTGGCAGAGAGCCTCGACGCGCTCTTGCGCGAGGCGGATTACGTCAGCCTACATTGTCCGCTGACTGAGGCGACGCGCGGTTTGATGAGCCGAAAAGCGATCGCCGCGATGCGCAAGGGCGCGTTCCTGCTCAATACCGGCCGCGGCGCGCTGATCGATGAAGCGGCGCTTGCTGAGGCATTGGCAAGCGGCCATCTCGCCGGTGCGGCGTTGGACACGCTCTCCGACGAGCCGCCGCCGAGCGACAACCCGCTGCTTGCGGCGCCGAACTTGATTCTGACGCCGCATATTGCCGGCCTAAGCACTGGAGCTACTCAGCGCACCGGCGCCACGACCGCCGAGAACATTGTCGCGGTGCTCACCGGCGGAAAAATCGAACGGGCGAATGTCGCCAATCCCGAAGTGCTCGATCGGCTGAAGGGCCGCGCTTAGTTATACAGCGCTTCCCCGCCGAGCACGGAGGCGCGGAAGCGGTTCTTCAAAATCCCACCTTCCGCCGGTGGCAGCACGAAGGGCAGCGCCTCCGGATCGATCTTCACCTGCGCGAAGATGGGCCCCGCGCCGGAATGCGCGAGATCGCGCAGCTTCGTCACCTCGTTCGGCTTGCGCACGAGCAGGCTTACCGGAAAGCCCGCCGCTTTGGCGATTCCGGCGAGATCGATGCCATGCGCGGTGTGGGTCTTCTGCATGCCGGTCTCGCCGAAACGCTCGTTGTCGAGCACGCAGAGCGTGAGATTGTCGGGTTTTTGCACGGCGATGGTCGGCAGCGAACCGAGGCCCATCAGCATCTCGCCGTCGCCGGTGATGACCAGCACGCGGCGCTTCCGCTGCGCCAATGCAAGCCCCAGACCGATCATCGCGGCGCTGCCCATCGCGCCCCAAAGCGGGAAATTGTTGGGGTGATCGCCGGCCGCGGTCACATCCCAATTCGGCGCGCCGAGGCCAGCAATGACGAGGAGATCACCGCGATCGCGCAAAAGCTCGGCGACGACGGCGCGGCGATGCAGGAGGCCGCCGCTCTGCGAAATCATCACGGGCGCGCCAGTTCTTTGAAGTTTTTCGCGCCAAGCACGCTCTGGCCGATGAGAACGGCGACCGCCCGGCACGTGTTGAAGGCGAGGTTTGCGGCGCCGATCACGGTCGGCGCGACAAGATAGTCTCCATCAGCGCGGCGCACGATCACGCCGATCGATTCGAGAGCGGCCTGCGTGCCTTGTCCCATCGGCACCTGCCATGGATTGAACTCGCCCCAGTCGCCGCGCATCGTGACAAGCATCAGGAGCGGCAGCTGACAGATTTGCGGCAGCGACAGCATGTTGATGCAATTGCCGACGCCGCTACTCTGTAAGAGCAGCACGCCCTTCTCCCCGCCGAGCCAAGCGCCGGCGAGCAGGGCGACGCCTTCCTCCTCGGTCGTCAGTGTGACGACTCGCTTCTGCGGGTCGTCCTCGCACAGGCGAATCAGCCGGCTGTGGCCGGCATCCGGCACGATTGCCACCTGCCGGACGTCAAGTTCGGTGAGAATGTCGAAGACCGCGCCTGACCAGTCCAGAGAACGGCTATCGGATAGTCTTGCCGCAGCCGTCATGCACCTCTCCAAAACACCCGCTTACCCGCGCTTGGCTCGCACAATCGGAAAGCGATGTGAAGAGAGGTGAGGCTGTCGCGCGAGAGACGCGGCAACCTGCTTGCGGCTGGTCAGGCGCCGGCTGCGATCGTGCTGACGAGACCAACAATGAAGGCAGTTGCGAGCAGAAACTTGGCGGCCAGCAGAGCGAACTTCGAGGCGCCTTCGACCGCCGCGGCAAGCTCGGCTCATCCGAGGCGAGGTGGCGGTGCAGGGCCGAAGCCGAGGTCCCGGAGGTCGCCGGAACGATCAGAAACATGGTCTTGCTCCACGCTCAGGTGTGACTGGTCTGGAACTCGATATAGACGGGCCCGCGGGTGGCTGTTGTGGGATTTCACACGGGTTGAAGGGCTACTTCGCCCGCCCGAGGTTCTGCACCAATTTCTGCACGTCGAGCAGGACGATCGCCCCCCGGCGCGTCTCGATGAAGCCCGCCTTGGCCATTGCCCGGAGCTCCTTGGTGACCGTTTCGCGGCGGGTGCCAATCAGGCCGGCCAGATGGGCGTGCGTCGGCGGCGGGGTGACGATCGCCCGGTTCTCGGCGGTGCGGTCGGGACGCGACATTCGCACGAGTTCCCGGGTCAGCCGATCGTGAATGCCGAGGGTGGTGAATTCGCGCACGCGATCGGTCAGCGACCGGATGTGGCGCGTCATCATCACCAGCGCCTGTCTTGCCACCTGCGGATGGCTCGTCACCGTCTCCACGTAAGTCGCGGCCTGCATACGCGCGATGGTTGCGTCGGTCAGCGCCAATATGCTGGCCGATCGCTTGTGGGCGTCGATGGCGGCGAGTTCGCCGAAGGAAGCGCCCGCCTGGATATCACGCAGGATGGTCTCGCGGCCTTCATCCGTCTGGATCAGCACGCGCACGACGCCGGATGTGAGAAAGAAGACCTCCGTGCTCTCATCTTGGTAATCGAGGATCCATTCGCGCGCTTTTGCGCGCCGCCAAATGCAGCGTGAATCGAGGAGCTTGATCTGCTCGGGCGTGAGAGAGCGAAAAAGCTCGATCTTTGCCAAGGTCTCGACTGCCCGGTTCATCTCTCCCCTCGAACGGGCGGGTGCGGGAGGAATCGACTTGGTGCCATTCAAGCCATTCGGTGACGTGCGGTCCGGGCTCTGGCCGGAGTGGATTGATGCGATGAGCATAGCAGAACGCCTTCTCAATAGTAGTGGCTCGAGTGTAGCTCGCGTTTAGAATGTTGCAACCAATTTCCACAAGTAAAAGTGAGGTACTCTCCAGGCGAATGATCTTAAGCCGTAGGGGCAAAGTCACCCAACGTGTCGTGCGATTTACACCTTTGACAAACAGAAGCACGTTGCGCTGACCACGATTGCACAAATCCATCAGCCGGCCCTCGACGTCGGCGCGCGAGCGAACGTCCTCCATCTGCACCGTCAGGACGAGATCGCCGGCCTTGAGCTTGGCGCCGCTTGCAGCCGTGTCTTCCGTCACTCTCGTGACCACCGGGCCTGTCGTCTGCGGATCGAGGTGAAACTTTCCTCTGAGCTCGTCGCCGACATCGGCAAGCTCCAAGCCATAGTCGGAGATCTAGGTAAATAGGGATTCGCTCGATGTGCCGCTCTTGTAGGCTTCCCAAATCTCCTGCGGCCATTCCTTCACCATCAGCGACACCACCCGCGTCTGGCCTTTATGCCAGATGCGCAATTTCATCGTCTTGCCGACTGACATCATGACGGCGCGATTTGAACTCGCGATAATCCGTCACCGCCTCGGGAGCGAAACCCTGCACCACGTCAGGGATCCTGAATCCCAGCCCCGGCCGCAGGGCTATTGGGAACAACCTCGGCGACGATGGCGCCGTTGTGCTTCGAGACCCCGAGCGCATCGGCCATTTCCGG
>Ga0136846_1224112_pt1 | contig 12802 bp, 12 predicted proteins | sample HopSoiMetagenom2_FD_96841 | JGI IMG/M metagenome (GOLD analysis project Ga0136846, IMG submission 96841) | Grasslands soil microbial communities from Hopland, California, USA - 2 Assembly 2016 (version 4) | ecosystem: Environmental > Terrestrial > Soil > Grasslands | place: USA: Hopland...
CGAGCCGCGCTCGGCCATCAGGTGCCCGCCCGGCTGCCAGACCCTCACGCGACCTCCTCCACCGCAGCCCGTGCCTCGACCGCGTCGGCGAACTGCCGCTCGAGCAGCCCGTGCTCGTAGATGTCGCGGTACACCTGGCTCGTCTCGAGCAGCTCGTCGTGCGTGCCGCGCGCGGCGATCCGGCCTGCGTCCAGGACGACGATCTCGTCGGCCAGCGAGATGGTGGAGAGGCGGTGCGCGATGATCAGCGTGGTTCGGCCGCGCATCGCCTCGCGCAGGCCGAGCCGGATCTTCGCCTCCGTCGTGGCGTCGACCGACGCGGTCGCGTCGTCGAGAATCAGGATCCGCGGGTCGACGGCGATCGCCCGTGCGATCGCGAGCCGCTGGCGCTGGCCCCCGCTGAGGGTGATGCCGCGCTCGCCGATGACCGTGTCATAGCCGTCGGGCAGGCGCTCGACGAACTCGTGCGCCTGCGCGAGCCGGGCGATGCGCACGACTTCGTCGTCGCCCAGCGCCGGCGCGCCGAAGGTGATGTTCTCGCGCACGGTGGCGGAGAAGAGGAACGGATCCTGCGGGATCACGCCGATCGCGCGGCGGAGCGACTGCAGGGTCACATCGCGGACGTCGACGCCGTCGACGAGCACGCGTCCTTCGGTGACGTCGTAGAAGCGAGGGACGAGCGATGTGAGCGTCGTCTTGCCGGAGCCGGTGTGCCCGATCAGCGCGATCGTCCGGCCGGCCGGCACGTCGAGGTCGATGTCCTCGAGCGTCGGCCTTCCCTCCATGTACTCGAAGTCGACGTGCTCGAACTGCAGGCGGCCGCCGCCCGGCGGCAGCTCGATTGCGCCCGGGCCGTCTGCGATCTCCTCCGGCGCGTCCATGACCTCGAAGATGCGCTCGCCTGCGGCCGTCGCGCGCTGCGACTGGCCGATCCACATCCCGAGCGAGCGCAGGGGCACGACGAGCATGCCCAGGTAGAGGTTGAACGCCACGAACCCGCCGACCGTGAGCTCACCGCGCGTCACCATGCGCGCGCCGATGAGCAGCACCGCTCCCTGGGCGATGAGTGGGATCCACGAGATGAGCGGGACGTAGAGCGCGCGTTGGCGGTTCGCCCTGATCGTCTGGGCGAATACCGCCTCCGAGCGCTGCTCGAACTTCGCGCGCTCCTGCGCCTCCTGCGCGAACGACTTGACGACGTGGACGCCGACGATGTTCTCCTCGGCGACGGTCGCGACGTCGGCGAGCTTCTGCTGCACTTCGCGCAGGGTCGGATGCGAGACGTGGCTGTAGCGATATGCGAGCACGACGAGCACCGGCGTGATCGCGAGGGCGATCAGCGCGAGCTTCCACTCGAACACGAGCAGCACGATCGTCACCGACGCCACCGTGAGGACGTTCTGGAAGAAGAAGATGAGGCCGTAGCCGAGGAAGAAGCGCACGCCCTGCAGGTCGACGGTCGCCCTCGACATCAGCTGCCCGGTCTGGTGGCGGTCGTAGAAGCCGAACGAGAGGCGGACGAGGTGCGCGTACAGCCTCTGCCGCATGTCCATCTCGACCGCGAGCGCCTGCCGGCCCGAGATCAGCCGCCGGCCGGCCATCAGCACCGCCCGGACGACGCCGACGAGCACGACGGCGAGGACGAAGAGCTTCAGCGCGTGCGTGTCCCGGGGCCGCAGCGCGCTGTCGATCACGTGCTTCGTCAGCCAGACGAGCGCGATCGCCGCCGCCTGCGACGCGACGGCGAGGACGATCGAGACGGAGAGCGAGACCTTGTACGGCGTCAGGAAGCCGAGCAGGCGCGCGAACGTGCGCCGATACAGCGGTCGATCCGCCTCACTCACCCTTGAAATCTAGCCAGTGCCTCCCGCACCAAACCCGCCGCGCGCTCGGTGAGACGCCGATTTGCCGCGAGGTTCAGCCACCCGCTCGCCCCCGACGGATGCGGCAGCGGGATCACGGTAGCGCCGTCGCGCTCGTAGCGGCACCCGATGCACGACGCGAGCCCGCTGATCCCGAGCAGGCGCTTGATCGCAAGCCCGCCGACGGGGACGATCAGCGTGGGGCGCAGGATCTCGAGCTCCCACTCGCGCCAGAACGCGCAGAGCTCCTGCTCTCGCGGCGTCGGCGTGCGGTCGCCGCGCCCGGACGAGGCGCGGCCCGGATAGCAGCGCGTCACGGACGCGCAGTAGAACGTCGCGTAGAACTCCTCCTCGTCGAGCTGGAGCCACCGCCGCAGCGTGCCACCGGCTCGGCCGCGCCAGGGGCGTCGCTCCTCGCCCTCCACGATCCCCGGCGCCTGCCCGTACATGTACGCACGCTGGCCCGTGAAAACGTTCCGGACGGGCAGAGACTCGAGCGGATAGCCGGCCTCGACGCACGCGCGGCAGGCCGAGAGATCCCGTTGCAGGGAGGCGAGCGACCGATACGAGCTGCGCCGGCGCGTCACGCCCGCACGACGACGAACCAGCGGCCCTCGTGCAGGACCTCACCGCCGCCGAGCTCGGCGGCGAGCTGATCGCCGGTGAAGACCCGCTTGTACACCGTCCAGCGCGAGCCGTCGTCGAGCACGCGTTCCTCATAGCGTTCGAGTGGATCGTCGTCGCCGGGTATGGACGCGACGACGACGAGCTCCCGCGCGACTCGCCTCGCTTCGGCGAGGAAACGCCCGCGCTCGTCCGCTTCGAGATGGCAGTAGAAGTAGCTCGTGAACACGCGGTCGAACTCACCGTCCCCGAAGGGCAGCTCGAGCGCGTCGCCGTGGACGAAGCGCGCTGCGGGTGCCTGTTCCCGCGCAACGGAGAGCATGCGCTCGCTCTGGTCGAGGCCGACGACGTCGCCGCGCAGGTGTCGGGTGAGGAAGCCCGTCCCGCAGGCGACGTCGAGCGTGCGCGCGGGCGGCAGCGAGCCGATCAGCTCGGCGAGCACGTCGACCTCCTCGTCCCAGCCGGCGCGGTCGCGCTCTGCAAAGCTGCCGCGGCCGAGCCACCAGTCGTCGTACTCGAACGCGCGCCGGTCGTAGTACGTCTTCAAGGCTCCTACAGTAGTAACCGTGCGGCTGCCGCTCGAATCCGTGCCGAACTTCTCCGAGGGCCGCGACCGTGAGACGATCGACGCGCTCGCCGCCGCCCTGTCCGAGCCGGCGGAGCTGCTCGACGTCCACACCGACCCGGACCACAACCGCTCCGTGTTCACGCTCGTCGGTGAGGAGGACGACCTCGTCGCCGCGCTCCTCGCCGGCGTCGCGTGTGCGCGGGAGCGGATCGACCTGCGCGAGCACGGGGGCGCCCATCCGCGCATCGGAGCAGCCGATGTGGTCCCCGTGGTCGCGCTCGACCCTGCGGACGCGGAGCGCGCACGTGAATGCGCGCTGCTCGTCGCGCGACGGATCGGCGCAGAGCTGCAACTGCCGGTCTTCCTCTACGGCGAGTCGGGCCACGGCCGCGGGCCGGCGTTCTTCCGGCACGGAGACCTTCAGCAGCGCATCGATGCCGGGGAAGTCCGGCCCGATTTCGGACCGGCGCGGCTCGATCCCCGCGCCGGCGGCGTGATCGTCGGCGCACGGAGGCCGCTGATCGCGTTCAACGTGAACCTCGCAAGTGACGACGTCGAGGTCGCGCGCGAGATTGCAGCCGCGGTTCGCGAACGCGGCGGCGGATTTCCCGGCGTACGTGCCCTCGGCCTGTTGCTGTCGTGTGCAGGTCACGCGCAGGTGAGCATGAATGTCGAGGACTACGAGGCGGCGGCGCTGCACGACATCCTCGCCCGCGTCGAGCGGGAGGCACAGGAGCGCGGCGTCGCGGTTTCCGGCGCCGAGCTCGTCGGGCTGATGCCGGCCGGCGCCGCGGTCGCCGCGGCCGGAAGCTTGCTGCGCATCGACGGCTTCAATCCGGAGCACGTGCTCGAGCTGCGGCTGTTGCGGCGAGGCTCACCAGGCCCACCAGCGGCAGGCTGAGCGCCGCCGCCCAGAAGACGGTCTGCGTCGCGGCGACAGCGAACAGCGGCCCCATCAGCAGCAGCCCGGTCGCGTGGCTGCCGCGGTGCACGAGCGAGATCAGCCCGACGACGCGTCCGAGCAGCGAGTCAGGGATCTCCTCCTGTGCGGCCGAGTAGAGCAGGATCATCAGCGCCGCCTGGATGGCTCCGCTGATCAGCCCGGCCAGCAGCGCGACCGGAAGCGAACCGGCGAGCGCGAAGAGGCCGTACGCGACGGCGTAGGGGATCCACAGCAGCATGCTCGCGCGCGCCTTCTGCCTCACGCGCACGCGTGAGAGCACGACGCCGACTGCGACGGCGCCGATCGCGTACGCAGCGGCGATCGCGGAGAAGCTGCCGGCGCCGAGCCCGAGGGTGTCGCGCACGAGCTGAGGCACGCCGACCATCCACGCGCCGGACCCGATCGTGATCCCGACCGCGAGCGCGGCGACAGCGGCGGCGAGGACCGGTCGCGGCCGCAGCGCCGCGAAGCCCTCGCGGATGCGGGGCGGTGCAGCGCCGTCGGCGGCGTGAGCCCGCGCGCGAATGCCGACGAGAAACGCGGCGGAGACGAAGAACGACGCAGCGTTCAGGAGGAAGAACGCGCTCAGCGGCATGAACACGAGCAGTCCGCCGGCGGCAGCCCAGCCGCCGACGCGCACGGCCTCAGCCGTCGCACGAACGAGGCCGTTCGCCGGCTGCACGTTCTCGCGGTCGACGAGCGTGGGGAGGAGCGCGCCGTACGCAGGCGCGAAGTAGCTCGTTGCGGTCTCGAGCGCGAAGGCAGCAACGACGAGCATCCACAGATCGAGCCGGCCCATGAGCCCGGCGATCGCGACGGGCACGAGCACCGCACCCCGCGAGACGTCCGCCAGCACCATCACCCGGCGGCGGTCGCTGCGGTCGGCGACGAGGCCGCCGTGCAGCCCGAACAGCAGCGCCGGGACGCTGTCCGCCAGCCGCACGGCGAGGACGCCGAGCGGGCCTGCGCTGACGAGCGCGAACCACATGAGGGCGACGTAGTGGAACGAGTCCCCGAGCTCGCTGACGACGACGGCGGCGTACGTCCGCCGGAAGTCCGCGCGCCTCAGCAGGTCGACGGCGCGCCGCGGCGGGATCGTCGCGTCGAGGTCTTCCTCCGGCCAAGCGGTGACGGGATCGGCCACCGCGAGGGAGACTAGAGTGACCGCCGATGGCTCAGGCGACGGCGATCCGCCTGACCGGAGACGACCTCCGGGTCGACGACGTCTGCGCGGTCGCGTACGGCAAGGCATCGGCGGCGCTGTCGGACGAGGCGCGGACGAAGATGCGTGCCGCGCGCGAGCTCGTCGAGCGGGCCGCACATGGCACGCGCGAGCACACCTACGGCATCAACACGGGCTTCGGGCGCTTCGTCTCGAAGTCGATCCCTGAGGAGCAGACCGAGGAGCTGCAGCTGCGGCTGCTGCGCAGTCACGCGTGCGGCGTCGGCGACCCGTATCCGACGGAGATCGTGAGGGCCGCGATGCTGCTGCGCGCGAACGCGCTGGCGAAGGGGACGTCCGGCGCGCGGGTCGCGACGGTCGAGCTCCTGCTCGAATGCCTCGCCCACGGCGTGGTCCCGCGCGTGCCGAGCCGCGGGTCGGTCGGCGCGAGCGGCGACCTCGCACCGCTCGCCCACCTCGCGCTGCCGCTCGTCGGCGAGGGCGAGGCCGTGTATGACGGGGAGCTGCTTGCCGGCGCGGATGCTCTGGCGGCGGCCGGGCTCGAGCCGACGCGGCTGGCGGCGAAGGAAGGGCTTTCGCTGATCAACGGCACGCAGTTCATGGCCGCCTACGGCGCGCTCGGGCTTGTGCGCGCGTGGCGGCTTGCACGGGCCGCGGATCTCGCCTGCGCCCTGTCGCTCGAGGCGCTGCAGGGATCGCGCACGAGCTTCCTGCCGCAGATCCATGCGCTGCGGCCGCTCCGCGGTCAGGCGGCGTCCGCGTCGAACGTCCTCCGGCTGATCGAAGGGTCGGCGATCAACGAGGCGCACAGATGGTGCGACAAGGTGCAAGACGCGTACTCCCTACGCTGCGCGCCGCAGGTGCACGGCGCCTCGCGCGACCTGCTCGACTACGTCGAGGGCACGGTCGCCGTCGAGCTCAACGCTGCGACGGACAACCCGCTCGTGCTCGTCGACGACGAGCTGCTCGTCTCGAACGGCAATTTCCACGGACAGCCGCTCGCGTTTGCGCTCGACGCCATGGCGATGGCGAGCTCCGAGCTCGCGAGCATCTCCGAGCGGCGCGTCGAGCGCCTCGTCAACCCGAGCCTCTCCGACGGCCTGCCTGCGTTCCTGACCTCGGACGGCGGCCTCAACTCGGGCTTCATGATCCCGCAGTACGTGGCGGCTTCGCTCGTCAGCGAGAACAAGTCGTTGTGCCATCCCGCGAGCGTCGACTCGATCCCGACGAGCGCCGGGCAGGAAGATCATGTCTCGATGGGGAACGCCGCCGGGTTGAAGGCGTGGCAGGTGCTCGCAAACTCCGAGCGCGCGCTCGCGATCGAGCTGCTTGCAGGTGCGCAGGGCGTCGAGTTCCTCGCGCCGCTCGAGCCTGGGGCCGGCGTCCGTGCGACGCACGCCTTCGTGCGGTCGCTCTCGCCGCGGCTCGGCGACGACCGGCCGCTGGCCAGAGACATCGAAGCCGTCGCGGAGGCGATACGCGACGGCTCGCTGATCGCGGCGGTCGAGTCAGACGTCGGTGAGCTGGCATGAGCGTGGCTCGTTCCCTCGACGCCGTCGTCGAAGAGCTGTGCGGCGATCTCTCGCGCATCCGCGCTCCCCGCGGAGTGGAGTTACACGCGCGCGCGTGGTCGACCGAGGCGCCGCTGCGGATGCTGCTGAACAACCTCGACCGGGAGGTGGCCGAGCGGCCCGAGGAGCTGGTCGTCTATGGCGGGTCGGGGAAGGCGGCGCGCAACCCGGAGGCACTGCGCGCGATCGTCCGGTCGCTGCTCGAGCTCGGCGAGGACGAGACGCTGCTCGTCCAGAGCGGGAAGCCCGTCGGCGTCTTCCGCACACACGCCGGTGCGCCGCGCGTGCTGATCGCGAACTCGCTGCTCGTGCCCCGCTGGGCGACCTGGGAGGAGTTCCGCCGGCTCGAGGCCCTCGGGCTGACGATGTACGGGCAGATGACCGCCGGGAGCTGGATCTACATCGGCTCGCAGGGGATCCTCCAGGGGACGTTCCAGACGTTCGCTGCAGCCGGTGAGAAGCACTTCGGCTCGCCCGACCTCTCGGGCCGGACGGTCCTGACGGCCGGCCTCGGCGGCATGGGCGGGGCGCAGCCGCTCGCGGGGACGATGGCCGGCGCGGCGATCCTCTGCATCGAGGTCGACCCGGCCCGGATCGAGCGCCGGCTCGAGACGCGCTATCTCGACGAGTCGACGGACTCGCTCGACGACGCGGTGCGGCGGATCCGTACCGCGGCGGCCGAGGGGCGTGCGCTGTCGGTCGGGCTGCTGGGGAACGCTGCGGAGGTCGTCCCCGAGCTGGCACGCCGCGGCGAGCCTTTCGATCTCGTCACGGATCAGACCGCAGCGCACGATCCACTCACCGGCTACATACCCACGGGGCTGTCCGTCGGAGACGCCGCTGCATTGCGCGAGTCCGACCCCGACGAGTACCTGCGGCGCGCACGTGTGTCGATTGTGCAACACGTCGAAGCGCTGCTCGAATACGCGCGCGCGGGCAGCTATGTTTTCGATTATGGCAACAACCTTCGAGGTGAGGCGCGTGAAGGTGGCGTAACGGAGGCGTTCTCATACCCGGGCTTCGTCCCGGCCTATATCCGGCCGCTCTTCTGTCGGGGCGTCGGCCCGTTCCGCTGGGCGGCGCTGTCGGGAGAGGCGGCGGACATCGCGGCGATCGACGCGACGCTCCGCGAGCTCTTTGCCGACGACGTGCTCCTCCAGCGGTGGCTGGAGCTCGCACCGGAGCGTGTGGCGTTCCAGGGCCTGCCGGCTCGGATCTGTTGGCTCGGCTTCGGCGACCGTGCCCGCGCGGGCCTCGCGATCAACGACCTGGTGCGTTCCGGCGAGGTGAAGGCGCCCGTCGTGATCGGGCGGGATCACCTCGACTCCGGCTCCGTTGCCTCGCCGTACCGCGAGACCGAGGCGATGCGTGACGGCTCCGATGCAATCGCGGACTGGCCCATCCTGAACGCGCTGCTCAACGTCGCCGCGGGCGCGACGTGGGTCAGCGTCCACCACGGCGGCGGCGTCGGCATCGGCAACTCGATCCACGCGGGCATGGTCGTGGTCGCCGACGGGACGGACGACGCGGCCGAGCGGCTCGAGCGGGTGCTCACGACCGATCCGGGCACGGGCGTCATGCGGCACGTCGACGCGGGGTACCCGGAGGCCGAGGCAGCGGCCCGAGCGCACGGCCTCGTCGCGCCGATGTCGGGCTCCGAGACGGAATGAGCTCCACGGGCGGCGCGCGCCGCCTGCTCATCCGCGATCTCGCACAGCTGGCGACGCCGCGCGGGACCGAGGCTCCGCTCCGCGGACACGCCCTCGGCGACGTCGAGGTGCTCGAAGACGCCTACGTCCTCTGCGTGGACGCCGACGTCGAGGCGATCGGGCGCATGCAGGACCTGCGCTCGGTCGAGGGCGAGGTCGAGGAGCTCGACGCGCGCGGCCTCTGCGCCGTGCCGGGGCTCGTCGATTGCCACACGCACGCGTGCTTCGCGGGCGACCGCGTCGAGGAGTTCGCGCTGCGGGCCGGCGGCGCGACGTACGAGGAGCTGCACGCGGCGGGAGGCGGGATCATGGCGACCGTCAACGCGACGCGGGCGGCGAGCGACGCAGAGCTCGCCGACGCCGTCCGCACGCACCGCACGTGGATGCTGCGTGCCGGCACGACGACCTTCGAGTCGAAGTCCGGGTACGGCCTCGACCGCGACACGGAGCTGGCGTCGCTGCGGGCGATCGCCGCAGCCGGCGGCGTTCCGACATGGCTGGGCGCCCACGCGGTGCCGCCCGAGTTCCCCGACGCGGACGCGTACGTCGACTTCATGGTGGCCGAGGTCTTGCCGGATGCAGCCGAGCTCGCGGAGGCTGCCGACGTCTTCCTCGAGCGCGGCGCCTTCGACGTTGCGCAAGCGCGCCGCTACCTGGAAGCCTGTGGCGCTGCGGGCCTCGCGCTCCGGCTGCACGGCGACCAGTTCACCGAGCAGGGGGCGGTGGCGCTCGCGATCGAGCTGGGCGCACGCTCGGTCGACCACCTCGAGGCGACCGGCGACGACGGCGTCCGCGCGCTGGCCGCCGGCGCGGTCGTCGCCGTGCTGCTCCCCGCGAGCGCGCTCTTCCTCGGCCGGCCGATGCCGCCTGCGCGCGCGCTCGTCGATTCAGGCGCCGCCGTCGCGCTCGCGACCGACTTCAACCCGGGCAGCGCGTTCTGCGAGAGCCTTCCGCTCGTCTGCTCGCTGGCGGCCACGCAGCTGAAGCTGTCCCCGTCCGAGGCGCTCTCCGCCTGCACCGTGAACGCCGCGCACGTGCTCGGCCGGGCGGACCGCGTGGGTCGCCTCGCGCCGGGCTCTGCGGCCGACATCCTGCTGCTCGATGCCCCCGACTGGCGCTACCTCGCCTATCACCTGGGCGGCGCCGTCGTGAGCCGTGTCGTGGCCGGCGGGAGGCCCGCGGCGTTACCCTAGAGGCATGCCCACGAAGAAGCAGCGCCGGCGTCAGCAGAAGTCACGCCGCCACGATTACGAGTACGTCTACGTCGACGGCGAGGGGAACGAGGTCGAAGTCGACCCCGATGACCTCCCGGCCGAGAAACAGAACGGCAAGGTCGAGGCACGGGCGGCGAAGAGCACGAACAAGCGGGCCCCGGCTCGTGCCGGCCAGCGCGTGATCGAGCCGCCGTCGTGGCGCCGCGCCCTGAAACGCGCCGCGATCTGGGCACCGTTGCTCGTCGTCGCGATGATGCTGATCAACCGGAACGTGTCGCCGATGCAGTGGGCGACCTCGGCGCTGTTCCTGGTCGCCTTCTTCATCCCGATCAGCTACTTCACGGACTCGATCGCGTACCGCATGTACCGCAAGCGCATCGACAGGCCGACGACGCCGAAAGCGCGCTAGGGCTAGGGCCGCTCGCCGCGGTAATGCCCCTCGCCGGGCCACGGCGAGAACACCATCAGCAGCCGCGCGCCCGACTCGCTCTTGATCGAGCGGCGCTCGTCCGCCTCGAACGAGAAGAAGCACCCGGCCGTCCCTTCGATCGTCTCGCCGCCGGACTCGACGCGCACGGCGCCGTCGACCACCGAGACGAGGGCACCTTCCTTGACCTGGTGGTCGCCGAGCGCCTGACCGGGCTCGAGGACGATCAACACCGCGCGCGCGCCCGGATCGGACCGCAGCACCACCGGCGAACGGCTGCCGCCCGGCGTCTGGATCTCGCTCAGGTTCCAGCTCTGCACCGCGCGGATCCTAAGCGAAACCCGTCGTTAGACTCGATCGCCCGTGAGCCTCGTCGTCGACGCATACCCACTCGGCCGTGCCGGGACGAACTGTTACGTCGTGCGCGCCGAGCGCGGCGCGCCCGAGGCCGTCGTCGTCGACCCGGGGGCAGACGCGGCGCGCCTCCGCCTCGAGCTCGCCGGCTTCGGGACGCGCTGCGCGGCAATCCTGATCACGCACGGGCACTGGGACCATCTCGGCGGCGTCGCCGACCTCGCGGAGGGCACGGGCGCACCCGTGCACATGGCCGAGGACGAGCGCATGCTGCTCGAAGACATCAACAGCTTCGTCCCGCCGGGCGTCCACCTGAGGCCGTACACGCCGGACGTGCTGCTGCAGGGTGACGAGACGCTCGAGCTCGCGGGCATCGCCTTCGAGACGCTGCGCGTGCCGGGGCACTCTCCGGCGCACCTCGCCTATCACGCCGACGGCTGCCTGTTCTCGGGCGACGTCCTCTTCGCCGGGTCGGTCGGCCGTGTCGATCTGCCCGGCGCAGACTGGGACACGCTCGTCGCGTCGATCCGCATGCTCGCCGAGCGTTATCCGCCGGAGACCGTCGTCTACCCCGGTCACGGCCCCGAGACCACGCTCGGCGCCGAGCTCGCACGCAATCCGTTCCTCGCGGAGCTGCGCGCGTGACGCGCTTCGAGGCGCCGCGCGGCACGCACGACATCCTCCCGTCCGAGCAGCCGCTCTGGCAGTGGGTGACGCGGCAGATGGAGGAGGTCTGCGCCCTCTACGGCTACCGCCGCATAGACACGCCCGCGATCGAGGACACGGAGCTCATCGTCCGCACGTCGGGCGGCGGCTCGGACGTCGTGCAGAAGGAGACGTACACGTTCACGGACCGCGGCGGCCGCTCGCTCACGCTGCGGCCCGAGGCGACGGCGCCGATCTGCCGCGCCTACATCCAGCATGGGCTGCATCGCGAGCCACAGCCGCAGAAGCTCTACACGATCGGGCCGATGTGGCGATACGACCGCCCGCAGAAGGGCCGCTACCGCGAGCACTGGCAGCTCTCGGTCGAGGCGATCGGGAGCGACGACCCGGCCGTCGACGCCGAGGTGATCCAGCTGTACGCCGAGCTGCTGCGCCGGCTCGACGTCGAGCGCTACACGCTCGAACTGAACTCGATCGGGGACATGAACTGTCGGCCCGCGTACCTCGAGCGCCTCTCGGCGTGGCTCGACGACCATGATTCGGAGCTCGACGAGGAAGCGCGTGCGAAGCGCGCCACGACGCCGCTCCGCGTCTTCGACGTCAAGAGTGAGCGGGTGCAGGCCGTACTCGCGGACGCACCGAAGATCGGCGACTCCCTGTGCGACGCGTGCCGGGAGCACTTCGAGCGCGTGCGCGCCTTCCTCGACGCCTACGGCGTGCAGTACGAGCTCCTGCCGACGCTCGTCCGCGGGCTGGACTACTACGCGCGCACGACCTTCGAGTTCAAGAGCGAGGATCTCGGGGCGCAGGACACGATCTGCGGCGGGGGGCGCTACGACGGGCTGATCGAGGAGATCGGCGGCGCGCCGACGCCGGGCATCGGCTTCGGGGCCGGCGTCGAGCGGCTGATCCTCTCGGTCCCCGGAGGCGAGCGCGAGGAGAAGCCGGTCGACGTGTACTTCGTCGCCGCCGACAGTGCCGACCGGGCGCGTGTCCCGCCGCTGCTGGCGGAGCTACGGCGGCGCGGGCTGCGGGCGGACATGGACTACGGCGGCCGGTCGCAGAAAGGGCAGCTCGGCCAGGCCGGGCGACAGCGCGCGGGCTGGACGGTCATCGTCGAAGGCGATCGCGCGACGGTGCGCGAGCCCGGCCGGGACGACTGGACGGCGCAGCTCGGCGAGCTGGTCGAAAGGATCTCCGGATGAGCTGGCGCGACCTCTATTGCGGTGACCTCCGGCCGGACGACGTCGGGCGCACCGTCGCCGTCGCCGGTTGGGCCGCGCGGCGCCGAGACCACGGCGGCCTGATCTTCATCGACCTGCGCGACCACACGGGCCTCGTCCAGCTCGTCGTCAACCCGGAGCGCTCGCCGGCTGCCGCGCAGGCCGCGCACGCGATCCGCTCGGAGTTCGTCGTCCGTGCGAACGGCGAGGTCGTTGCGCGAGCGCCCGACGCGGTCAATCCGAACATCGCGACCGGCGCGGTCGAGATCCAGGTCGACGAGCTGGAGATCGTCGCCCGCTCCGAGCCGCTGCCGTTCCAGCTCGACGACGACAACGTCGAAGAGCCGCTCCGGCTGCGCTACCGCTACCTCGACCTGCGCCGCGACCGGATGCAGCGCAACCTGCGCCTGTCGGCGACCGTGATCCGTGCGATTCGCGACTCGATGGAGGAGCAGGGC
>Ga0136846_1232538_pt1 | contig 12802 bp, 9 predicted proteins | sample HopSoiMetagenom2_FD_96841 | JGI IMG/M metagenome (GOLD analysis project Ga0136846, IMG submission 96841) | Grasslands soil microbial communities from Hopland, California, USA - 2 Assembly 2016 (version 4) | ecosystem: Environmental > Terrestrial > Soil > Grasslands | place: USA: Hopland...
TCAATCCCGCAGGAACCTTGCTCTACGTAACCAATGCGCAGACCAACAACGTAAGTGCCTTCACCATTGCAAATGGTGCGCCCAATATCCCGGGGGACCTCATACCCGTTGCTGGCTCGCCATTCCCAGCCGGAGGGTTCAAGCCCGTATCGGCTGCAATCGACCCATCAGGCCAATATTTATATGTCGTTGACCAGGACTCGAATCAGATCTCCGGGTTTCGGATCGCAGCCACCACCGGTAAGCTCAGCGCCACGCTGAACTCTCCCTACAATACCGGTGCTTTACCCGCCTTTGTCGCAATCTCGCCTTCGAACAAGTATCTCTACGTATCGAATGCCGGAGCCGGGAGCCTATCGGGATACGGCATCAATCCTGCTTCAGGTGAGCTTGCTCCAACCTCTGCGACCGTCAACACAGGCTCCAGTCCGGCGTGGATAGCATTCGGGAAGTAAAGATTCAACCCGCGAAGATTCAGAACGCCAGGGAAGTAAACCAGCTTTTGACAGGGATAGCATCAGCCGCAGTTACTGGTGTGGGCTTACGTCGGAACCTTCAAGATCAAATACCCGCCAATTAGTCCAAAAAACAAATCCGGTGCCCACGCTGCCAGCCCGGGCGGAAGCTGCCCCACATTTCCCATTGATTCCGATAAGCCGGAAATCGTGCGGTAGAGCACGGCCACACCTACGGCGATGGCTATACCGGTCACGGCCCCCCGTCGCCCTGCTGAGAGTGCAAAAGGCACAGCGAGCACCGCCATCACAAATGTGATGAGTGGGAAGGCAAATTTTTTCTGTAGTTGCACCCGAAGTTGGATTACATCAAATCCGCTCTGCTGCAAGTCATGGATATACTTCTTCAACTCTTGGTAATTCATCTCCGTGAATTGTTTCACTTCCTTTTTGAAGTACGCAGGTTGCTCATCGAGAGCGGCGAAAGTCGAAACATCGAAGGTGTGATAATCCTCAATGGCGGGGCCCCTTAGCTGGCGTTCCCATCCCTGCTCGCAAATCCATTTTTGCAGACGGTCAGTCCAATGTGCCCGGTTGGCGTATATCCGGTCGGTAATCTGGAAAGTTGCCGGATCGTACTTGAACACCGACAGATTGCCGAATTCGTTGCGATCTGGGTCGAAGAACCGATAGTAGAAGATGGTATTACCTCGCCCCTTGATCCACTTACGATCCGGCAGAAGGTAGGTCTGAGCAGGCTTACCTTTGATAAGGTTCCGAAGCGCGTCTTGGCGCTTGTTGGCTCGCGGCAAATAAAACTGATCGAAGACGAACAAGCCCGCAGCAACGAAGGCTGCCGCCAGCAACACAGGAATGATAATGCGGTAGATGCTGATGCCAGTCGCTTTAACTGCCGTGATCTCGTTGCTGCGGGTCATCAAGCCAAAGGTGATCAGGACGGCCAACAGCATGCTCAATGGAGTAACGTTGTAGATGAAAAACGGCGTAACGTTCAGAAGATATTCGCCCACGACCAAGGGAGAGATGCCATTACGCAGGATGTCCCCGATCAGCTCGAACAGAGTAAACACCAGGAGCAACATCAGGAACGAACCAAGAATCAACATGAGATAAAGCGCAAAATCCCGCAAAACCAGATCGTCGAGCAGCATGGGAAATCGTGCGAACAAAACCCGGCGACGCCCGGCTGCGCGATCAAAGGCATTATGTGGGTCTCCGTTCGTTGTGGTCAGAAACTGGCTGCCCTGCTTGACGCTGGATTGCAAGCGCCGCCAAATGCTGCGGAACCAGGTGGTGTCAATGGGCCTGCGCTCCACGCGCCAAAGCAAAATGCCTCCGCCGATGAGAAATAAGATGTCTGCCGGCCAGACTCCCAGCGCGGGCGAGATTCTGCCTTCCCGAGCAAAGGACACCCCGATTAGTGAGATCGAGTAGTAAACAAAAACCAGTAGGATGGTCAGCACAAATCCGGCCGACTTACCACCTTTCTTAGACGAGAGTCCGAGCGGGATACCCACCAGCGCCAGCACAACACACGCTGTCGATAACGCGAATCTCCGGTTGAACTCAATCAGGTCCCATCGCCGGGTAATCGGATCCGCGTGTTTGGCCTGCTCCCATAGGTCCCGGGTGCTCATTTCGCCCACGGGGGGAGGCTGGCCCTGATTAGTGTCGCTAGGCGGCAATGCAATTGGGATGTCGGTTTCCGAAAACGTCGAGATTTGGTAGTGATCAGGCTGACCTGGGATCGTCTCGTGCGTGGAACCATTGGTGAGGTGCAAGTGCAGAGTGTCCGGGCCCTCACCCACCATAATTCCGCTCTCGGCCATGGTGATGCGCGGCTCCGCGGGATCTGTGATGTCAGCTAGGAACACTCCCGTCCATTCCGAGGCTCCGGGGCGAGGGTGTACATCGCGAACGTACACCACCATCTTGGGGAACCCTTCGTAGAAGACGTTGGGCTGAATTTCGAACGAAACTTGTGTGCTCTTAAGACGATCTTCCAACCTCCCCAATGCCGCCTGCGAGCGGGGAGCGATGAAGACGCCGTTCAGTAATGCCAGGGCCCACGCGACAACCACAAAAATGGAGATGATCCTAAGAAAATGCCAGACTCCAACACCGCTGGCCCGCATGGCAGTAATTTCACTGTCGGCTGCGAGGCGGCTTAGCCCGATGAGAATGCCGACCAAAACTCCTGCAGGAATCGTGATTGTGAGCGCCACCGGAACCGTGAAGAAGAACACCTCCGCCACGCTGGGCAGCGGCGCACTATTCCGGGCTACGAGATCAAGTAACCGGCCGAGGTCCCGCGTGAACAGGACAAAGGTGAACACTCCCACACCAATTGCTGAGTGAGAGATGATCTCCTTCAGAATGTAACGGGTTAAAATGCGCATTGCTTCAGGGCGCTCTGCAACTGAGGAAAGTCTAGCATGGGGCAAGGACCCGAAGACGTGAGTGGATCTGCTTTCCTTTGCGTTGAAGACGCGTCTATTGTTAGTTCCTCGTCATTCATAGCAAAAACCGCACCTCCCGCCTTTCTGGGGACCGTTGCAGATTACTTTTAAGGATGGTGTCATGTCGCCTCACCGTTTAACGGGATTCCTATGTGTTCTCGGGCTGAGTCTCCTCACGTTTGCAGCCGACGCTCCTGACAAGGACGTCGCCAATCGTTTAACGGGCTCTATCTTCACCGGTCCATCCATGAACAACTTGCGAGATCTCACCGACAGTTATGGAGGGCGGCTTACGGGCTCCCCTGCATATCAACGTGCCGCAGACTGGGCGGTTGCGCGATTCCGCAGTTATGGCGTTCAGAATGTGCATTTGGAGCCGTTCACGCTGCCCAACGGTTGGCAGCGAGGTTGGGCTCACGCCGAAATGGTCGCTCCATACACTCGTCGCCTGAATCTGGAGTCGCTCGGCTGGTCTCCTTCTACGCCGGCCGGGGGCATCAAGGGTGAGCTGGTTGCAATCGACGATGTAGCACCGGACAGCATCAAGGCGAAGGCGGGCCAGATTCGTGGCCACATCGTGCTACTCGACATGGAAAAGGTGTTGGAGGAAGGCGTTTGGAAGAAGCTGCATGACCTGCTCAATTCCCCACAGCGTTTCAAGGAAGCTGGTGCTCTCGCGGTTATCGTTCCTGACACCGTCCCCAACAACGTTTTGGATGCGTTCAGCCTCGACTGGGGTGGAAGGTTAACCTCTATTCCCGCGGCACAACTGTGCATGGAAGACGGCAAGCTGATTCGTCGCGAAATGGAGCAGGGCCCGGTCGCCCTTCAATTCTCTTTTGAAAACAAGACCAGTGGACCAACGCAAGTTAACAATGTGATCGCTGAAATAACAGGCCGCGATCGTCCAGACGAGTGGATTCTGATCGGCGCTCACTTCGATTCCTGGGACTTCGGTACCGGTGCGCAGGACAATGGCACAGGTTCGGCAATGGTCATGGAGGTGGCACGTGCCATTGCTGCTCTCGGTCAAGCTCCGAGTCGAACGATTCGATTTGCCTTGTGGGGTGGCGAGGAAGAAGGGCTCGTTGGCTCGACGGCATACGTTCAGGCACACTCGTCTGAGTTGCAAAAGTGTGTAGCTGTTCTCAATACAGACAATGGCTCGGGTCATCCTAGGGGCTGGAAGGTAGAAGGTCGCAAAGATCTCAGGGACGCGATGCAACCGATCAGTGACTCTCTTCTGAAAGATCTTAGCGGACACGAACTCTCCTTAAAAACGACCTACGATACTGACCACGGTCCATTCATGCTGCAAGGCATCCCTGCGTTGGATCTTATGGTTGACATGTCGAAGTATCGTGACGTTCATCACAAGGCGAGTGACACCTATGACAAAGTTGATCCGTTGTTTCTAAAAGGCGGAGCTTCGATCGTTGCCGTCACTGCTTGGGCGATTTCTCAACGACCTCAGCCTATCGGACCGCATATTGAGCATGCAGCGGTCGGAGAGATTCTGAAGAAGGCTGATCTCGACGACTTCCTCACGCAGATCGGCGCTTGGAAACCGTGACGACTCTGAGTAGACGCCCGTGTGCTCGTTTGCAGAAATCCGTTCGTTATTTGATTGCATGCCGTGTGTAGCGCGAATTTTCTGTACATCTGGCCTAGCTACTGCCAACCCGCGGCGGACAGGGGGAATCTATTTCACGTCTTTGCGTAGAAGATACTCGGCGCTAGGATTGGCATACTAGGAAATGCAGCATTGAAGTGATTTCCTACTTTGGCACTACGTTTGCTGCAGGACATTGCTGTCGTAAACGTGAGGTGGCTTCGGGCGTTAAAGGATTTTGAACGGCTGACAGAACTTAGAAAGGGCAGGTCCTCCCCCAATGACCCGACCCAAACTGCTGTGCGTTGATGACGATGCAGGTGTTCGCGAACTTTATCGCATTCTATTCGGAAGTTATGGCTACCAAGTCATCGTAGCTGAAGATGGCCATCGTGCCCTTAACCTCTTTCGTTCCCAAAGATTTGATGGCGTAGTTGTCGACAACGAGATGCCCGGTCTAAAGGGCAGCGAGGTCGCAGCTGTGCTAAAGCACGAGTCTCCAGGCACACCTGTGATCATGGTTTCAGGCTGCCAATCGGTGGTCGAGGATGCGCCTCGATTCGTCGATGCGGCGATAGCGAAAGGATCTCCTGTCGGGCTTCTGCTGGATAAGGTGGGTGTCCTGCTGGGTCTGCCACCAACCTCACGTCCAAGGCATGCGGCGCTTTCAGGTTTTCTCCCGCTCGGCTCCGCGCTCGCGACGGTGGCGTTTGTGGGATTTCTTATTCCGCGGCTCTGGCGTTAGCCCGCCAGCTTCTGTGGGCGATAAGTCACCACACATTAAACCGTTGCCTTTTAATGGTGTTCAGGAGCGAGGAAAAGCGCTCCTAGCGGTGGCAGGGACAGTGTCAGTGAGAAAGGCCTGCCGTGCATCGGCTCTTCCCGTGCAGTCGTTCCGCCCATATTCCCAACGCCGCCGCCGCCATACTCTTTACCGTCGCTGTTGAGCAACTCTCGCCAGAAACCACCTGAGGGAACACCGAGTCGATAACCGATCCGCGGAACAGGCGTGAAATTGCAGATCACAACAATCATGTCTTCTGGTGATTTGCCCTTTCGCAGCAGCGACACCACACTGGCAGCACTGTCGTTGCAATCAACCCATTCGAAGCCATTGGAGTCGTGGTCCAGTTCGTGCAGCGCTTTCTGCTCACGATAGGTCCGGTTCAGCGTCTGGACCCAGTTCTGGGCTCCCCGGTGCAGAGGTCGATCGAGCAAGCTCCAATCCAAGCTGGTATCGTGTGCCCACTCTCGCCATTGCCCAAACTCGCCGCCCATAAACAGAAGTTTTTTGCCAGGCTGGGCGTACATATAGGCAAAAAGCAGCCGCAAGTTCGCGAACTTCTGCCAGTCGTCGCCCGGCATCTTGTTTACCAGTGATCCTTTTCCATGAACCACCTCGTCGTGGGACAAGGGCAAAACGAAGTTTTCCGTGAATCCGTAAAGCATCCGGAACGTGAGTTGGTTGTGGTGGAACTGACGGTGGATGGGGTCGTGCGAGAAATACTGCAGAGTATCGTGCATCCAACCCATGTCCCACTTCAAGCCAAAGCCTAGTCCGCCGAGATAAATTGGCTTCGAAACCATCGGCCAGGCGGTGGATTCTTCGGCTACCGTCTGGATGTCGGGATGTTCTTTGTACGCCTCGGCATTGAATCGGCGTAGGAATTCAATTGCTTCCAGATTTTCACGACCACCATACTTATTCGGAATCCACTCGCCCTGCTTGCGCGAATAGTCCAGGTAAAGCATGGAGGCGACCGCGTCGACGCGCAGCCCATCCGCGTGGTACTTCTCGAGCCAGAACATTGCGCTGCTCAGCAGAAAACTGCGAACCTCATTTCGTCCGTAGTTGAAAATGTGCGTCTTCCAGTCGGGATGGAAACCCTGGCGCGAGTCCGCGTGCTCGAAAAGATGCGTCCCGTCAAAGTAGGCGAGACCGTGCGCGTCGGAAGGGAAGTGGGAGGGAACCCAATCCAGCAGCACTCCAATTCCGTGCTGGTGAAGATAGTCGACGAGGTACATGAAGTCCTGCGGCTTGCCGTAGCGCGCAGTGGGTGCGAAATATCCCGTGGTTTGATATCCCCACGAACCATAAAAGGGATGCTCCATGATGGGGAGCAACTCGACGTGCGTGAAACCCATTCGAGCGACATACTCTGCCAAGCGTGGCGCGAGTTCACGATAGCTCATTGGGCGGTTGTGCTCTTCGGCGATCCGCATCCATGACCCCAAGTGCACTTCGTAAACCGCCTGCGCAGCGTGCAGGGAATTCCGCTGGTAGCGCTGCTCCATCCACTGCTGATCTCCCCAGCGATAGTCAAGATCCCAAACGACCGAGGCGGTACGCGGGGGTTTTTCGTGCAGAATCCCAAAGGGGTCGGCTTTGTCCACACGATATCCGTGCTGGTGCGAATGGATGTGAAATTTGTAGAGCGCGCCTTTTTCCAGGCCAGGGATAAAGCCCTCCCAAATGCCCGACGAGCCGCGCGGCGTTAAGCGGTTGGCTTGGTTATTCCACCCATTGAAATCTCCAATAACTGAAACTTCGCTGGCTGCCGGCGCCCAGACGCCAAATGACGTACCTCGCACGCCCTCCGTCCCGACAAGATGAGCGCCCAACTTCTCGTACATCCTATAGTGACTGCCCTCGTTGAAGAGGTACAAGTCCTGATCGGTGAGCAGGCTGAACTTCCGATCTGCACGCTTGCCGTCGATTTGCAGTTCGTTTCTGGAACTAACCATAGGTGTTGGATGCTGCCTTAGTGTACAGAAGTGGGCCTGAGCTTGCCCGTATGACATACTAGAAATTCAAAGTCAGCCAGCTATCCTATAGGATTGTTCGCTCATGCCCGTCTTGCGTGTTGTCGTACTCTGGCACCAGCATCAGCCGTTTTACAAGAATCTGGTCACCGGAGAATACCGCCTTCCCTGGGTACGGCTTCACGCTTTGAAAGACTACTACGGGATGGTCAAGCTGCTGGACGAGTTCCCGAAGGTCCACCAGACTTTCAATATCGTTCCTTCTCTGATCGCCCAGATTGAAGACTATGTAGCGGGGACTGCTCACGATCCGTTCCTGGCGCTTGCTGCAACTCCCGCACGTGATCTTAGTCCGCCGGAGCGGCGAGCAGCTCTGCAATATCTCTTTCAAGCTAATCCAGTGCACCTGATCGGACGCTATCCCCGCTATCATGAGCTCTGGGAACGCTTCCGCAACTCGGGCGATTCGCCTGAACGAGCCGAGAAGTTCTTTGCTTCTCAAGATTTGACCGATCTACAAGTGCTTTCACAGATTGCGTGGTTCGACGAGTTTTTCCTAGCCGATTCGGACGTCGCGGTGCTTATTAGAACAGGGCGGGAATATTCTGTGGACGACCAGCGCTTCGTCATCGACAAGGAAAGAGAGCTAATGGCCAAAGTTCTGCCTGCCCATGCTGCGGCAGCCAGGCGCGGTTCGATCGAGCTCTCAACGTCGCCCTTCTACCATCCGATACTGCCCCTCATCTGCGACACGAATATAGGTGCGGTCTCCACTACGGGCCTCACTCTCCCACAAAATCGCTTTCGGCACCCGGAAGATGCACGTGAGCAGCTTCAACGCGGACTCGACCTGCACGAACGGGTATTCGGACTCCGTCCACGCGGAGTATGGCCATCGGAGGGCAGCGTTTCAGAAGAGGTCCTAACTATTGCCAGCGGCTTGGGCGTCAAGTGGATGGCCACCGATGAAGGCGTACTGGGACGCAGTTTGGGCTCCTTCTTTTCACGCGATGGTTCAGGTCGTTTGAATGCTGATTCGGCTTCCAAGCTGTACACAGTCTACGATTACGAAAACGGCGCCACCCGAATGAATATGATCTTTCGCGATCATACGGTCTCTGACCTGATCGGATTCGTGTACTCGGGCATGCCTGCCGCTGAAGCGGCGGCTCACCTCATTCGTAACATCAAGGAAGCTGCACAACCGATTCTTAACAAAGGATTAGACGTCATGTTCCCTATCATTCTTGATGGCGAGAATGCGTGGGAATATTATCCGCAATCCGGACGGGAGTTTTTGCGCCGGTTCTACGCCGCATTGGAAATCACGCCGGGAATAGAGGCGGTTACCGTTTCGGAAGCAATCACGCGTAATGCAAATCACGCATCGCTAAGTACGCTGACGCCCGGCTCCTGGATTCATGCCAATTTCAATGTTTGGATCGGAGCTCCTGAGGACAATCGAGCCTGGGATTACCTCAGCTATGCACGTGACTTCTACGCCCAGGCTGCGCCAAAGGTCAGTGAATCTCAGCGCAAGTTGGCTTTTGAGGAAATCCTGATTGCGGAGGGCAGCGATTGGAACTGGTGGTATGGGCCTGAGCACCACTCCGCCAACGATCGCGATTTTGACGAACTCTATCGCAAGCACCTTTCGAATGTGTACCAGGCACTGGGCGCAACAGCGCCCGAGTATCTGGCTCAGCCCATTATCGGAGCTGCTGCACGGCCCGCCTTCATTCCTCAGACAGCGTATATCCATCCCCGAGTTGCTGGAGACATGGTCCGCTACTTCGAATGGATTGGCGCGGCCATGTATACGGCCGACCAGCGCTCCGGCGCGATGCATGGCCGAAGCTTTCTGCTCGATTCCGTCTACGCTGGCATTGACGAGAATTATGTTTATGGCCGACTCGACTTTTCCGGCGCAATACCTCAAGGTACGTTCGACCTGGTGGTGAACATCGAGTCGTGGGCATCGGATCCACGGCCCCGCCGCTCACTGCGCCTCGATGCCTCATTGCAAAATGCGGCGCTGGACTCGTGGAAAATTTACCGCGGAGAGGAACCGGAGAAGCCGATTCAGTCTTCGGGAGAAGTCGGGAGCGAGGCGAAGGTTGTACTCCGCAAAAATTTCGAATTCAGACTTCCGCTTTCGTGGTTGCTCGCGACTCCGCTCTCTTCCTTCGAACACGACTTGAAAAAGCCGGCTGTTCCTGTTGCCACCCGCCTCGGACTGAGATTCAGCCTTTGGGAAAATCAGCTGCCTATGGATGCACTGCCTCTTGAGGGGTGGATTGAGTTGCAGCTCGTCGGAGAGTCCGACTTGGCAGCCGCTGCTTACTAACCAGACCGACATTCACGTTCCACTTTAACCCTGGCGGTCAAGAAGCAACGCTACCCGACCGTGCCGCTGGGTAGCGTTCTTCTTTCTTGGCTTCTTCCGCGATGCCGAAGCTAACATCTGGTTTACTGCCCGCTGCTCGCACTGGAAAGTGTCATCGGGCGGTTCAATTCCATCACCAGTTCCGTTCCGGGCGGTAGCATCGCCGTGCGACGTTTCGTTAGCCAATGAGTGATTGTGGCCGTTGCGCCAATTGCACCGCCGATCAGAGCGCCCTTGCCTCCAGCGGCGAGACCGCCGATCAGCATGCCGCCGCCAGTGCCTGCACCCATCTCGATCAAGTCCTTGCTATCGTGACCTGCGCCCTTGAACTGGCCTTCTTCGTTGACATCTGTGCCCGCTCGCAAACTCGTGTCGACCAGGGTAGCAGCCAATGAGTAACGTTCACCATTCGGCAGAACGATAGTTTCCGGAACAATTCCGATGGTTGGCTTGCCAGCGATGCGCCGCGGTTCGCGGACGCGCCCCACTCTGCCTAGCACTGTGGCTCCGATGGGAATCACTGTTTTCCCATCCAGGACAACGGGTTGAGTCACACGTCCGGAAAACGAATCGCCTTTTTTGCTGGTGAATGTTGCCAGCGTAGATTCAAGTTTTACATTCAGAGCAGTTCCGGCCGGCAGCGACAGGTTTGTCTGCGCGACCGCGCCACTCACCAACAGCACAATTCCACCGAGTACCGCTAGCTTTCTCATCTTGCCTCCTAAACTCTTGGTGCGACAGCAACGCCGGTTCACATTTGCTAATTTCGAATACGTTTCACGGCTTCCACTACCTGCTCCACCGGTGCGCGATCCAATTGATTGGTCCCACGATACAGATAACGGATCATCTTGCCGGCATCGATGACCAAAGTTGCCGGATGTGCAATGTTGAACGCATCAAGACCAATCCGGTGATAGAGCCCGAAAAGCTTTGTAACCGCGCGATCCTCATCCAACAGGAAGGGAAATGACACGGGATTCTTCTGCAGGAATGCTTCCGGCTTGAACATGCCACCACGTTTCTCTGCCGCAATGTAGGCCAGCTGCGCTCCGTCCCTGTGAAACTCTGCAGCGAGCGGCTCTAACTGAGCCATGCGCTTAACGCAGTTCGGTCACCAGGTGCCACGCAGAAATTCGAGGGTCAGAGCTCCACCTGCAACGAGACTCGTGAGCGTGAACTCTCCGTCGTGATTTGCAGCGCGCAGCGTAAACTCGGGTGCTTTCGCGCCCACGCGCAATTTTTCCGTGTGATCCTGCATTCCTGAATGGACTGTAAGGCCAGGCGATCATGGGAACAATACTCAGAGTGGGTGGCGAACCTTCGAAGGCACGTGCCGGATCACGAATGCTGTTCTTGGCGGGAATGTGGCGCCGTTCATCGAGGAGGTCAGAGTGCCGTCGCAGACCGCGTTCTGCTACATCCGTTATAATCGCGTGTTTCGGCTCAACTTATGGCACGGACTTATACCGGGATTGGCTACCTGACCGGGCGTAGCCTATCTTTTCGCAGTGATATCCGCCGCGTTGTTGTTGACGACGACAATAAGAACTTATCTCTTCAAAAGGACTCAGGGCGAATCATGACTAATATCGGTTCGATTCTTGCGCGTGAGGTTCTCGACTCCCGAGGCAATCCGACTGTAGAAGCTGAGGTCACTCTGGCTACTGGGACGACGGGACGCGCAATCGTGCCCAGCGGCGCGTCTACCGGAGAACACGAAGCGGTGGAATTGCGCGACGGCGATAAAGAGCGATATTTGGGCAAGGGCGTTCTCAAGGCAGTCGAAAACGTAAACGGCGAAATCGCCGATGCTCTCGCCAACTTCGATGCAGCCGATCAGCGTGGGCTCGATCAGAAGATGATCGATGTCGATGGCACTCCCAACAAAGAACGTCTGGGCGCTAATGCCATCCTCGCGGTCTCCATGGCGGCCGCCCGCGCCTGTGCCAATGCGTTGCAGGTGCCCCTCTACCGATACTTGGGAGGGGCCGGCGCAAACATTCTGCCTACACCCATGATGAACATTTTGAATGGGGGAGCGCACGCCGATAACAATGTCGACTTTCAGGAGTTCATGGTAATGCCCGTCGGAGCAGAGTCTTTCTCCGAAGCCCTGCGTTGGGGGGTGGAAGTATTCCATACGCTTAAAGGTGTGCTCAAGAAGCGCGGCTACAACACCGCTGTTGGAGACGAAGGTGGCTTCGCCCCTTCTCTAAAATCCAATGTGGAAGCAATCGAGGTAGTGCTCGAAGCAATTCAGCAGGCTGGCTATAAGCCGGGTAAGGAAATTGCTGTTGCCCTCGATCCCGCGGCGAGCGAGTTTTACCAGGATGGACGCTATGTGTTTAAGAAGTCCGATAAATCCACCAAGAGCTCGGAAGAGATGGCGCAATTTTGGGCAAAGTGGGCCCGTGATTACCCCATCGTCTCACTTGAGGACGGGCTCGCTGAAGATGATTGGGAAGGCTGGAAGATCCTCACCGACGAAGTCGGCGGACGCATCCAACTCGTAGGAGATGACCTTTTCGTGACCAATGTCGAGCGGTTACAGGAAGGTATTGAGCGAAAGGTCGGAAACTCGATTCTTATCAAGGTCAACCAGATCGGCACGGTCAGTGAAACGTTGGACGCAATTGATCTTGCGCGCAGGAACGGATACACCTCTGTCATTTCGCATCGCTCCGGCGAGACTGAAGACACGTTTATCGCGGATCTAGCGGTAGCGACGGGAGCGGGTCAGATCAAGACTGGGTCAGCCTCCCGCACCGATCGAATCGCAAAATATAACCAGCTTCTACGGATCGAAGAAGAGTTAGGATCAGGAGCACGATTCCTCGGAATTAGAGGTATCAATTACGAAGGGAATCAGGATTAATCCCAATATGTATAGATTTTGCGTCGTATTACTACTTTTAATAACATCCGCTCTCGCGCAGCAAACCGCGGCGGACACTCCGGCTACACGCGACGATGTCCTGCGACTCTTCTCCGTGATGAATATCAACCAACAGATGCGCACCATTATGGATTCCATGATGCAGCAGCAGAAGAGCCTGGTTCACGACATGGCGCGCCGGAAAAATCCCAACGTAACCACGGAGGA